>Ga0123342_1010938_pt1 | contig 10178 bp, 6 predicted proteins | sample Turbeawhitnodule_FD_89960 | JGI IMG/M metagenome (GOLD analysis project Ga0123342, IMG submission 89960) | Root nodule microbial communities of legume samples collected from Mexico - Turtle bean Mexico white nodule | ecosystem: Host-associated > Plants > Roots > Nodule | place: Mexico: Nepantla...
GTCTACAATACATGAAAATAGATCATTCAAGTTACAAAACATTAGAGAAACAATATGAAATTATACTACTCCCTTTTCGATCTTGATATTTTTCCTTAATATCCTCAGTGGGATATCATCATCGGGAGTGAGCAAGTGAAGCAAAATCTCTTGTAACCCGTGGAGCAACCACTTCAGTAGCAGTACCTAAGACACTATCACTGCCTAAATCAACAGTTTTAGATTGCAAATTAGCAACTTCAGTGGAAAATTTATTAAATAAATCATGCGATGATAACAAAACATATTAGTAAGAGTAAATTATTCACTTTTTTAAGTTAATACTTTAAATGATAATTACATGAGAAAGTGGTACAGATGAATCATCTTGTTGGACATCTTTAACAGTACACAATCTTTTCTTCTCAGAATGAAGTTCCTTCACAAAAAGAGAATTAAATTAAGTAAAAATAGTATAAATAAGGAATTTAAGGGTAAAATGTAAGTAAGAATACACTGAAATTAGGAAACATACCACATTTTCAACACGACCATCACAAAACCTTTGTATAGTACTATCATCAATACACACTTTTTTGACACAAAATGATTGGTCAAACCTAAGAGATTGATCTTTAACACAACCAACTTTAAACAACACAGCTTTGTCAATCAAAAGATCAAAGTCTTTTGGTAGTACACCAGAATCACCGTTCTAAATATTAAAAAAATATATCAATTAATATAATAACCTTTTCTTATATGCATAAATAAACGTATGCGTGGTTCGATAATTTACCTTATCATGACTTTCAAATAATTCGACGCAAGATTTATTGATCAGTGTAGTGACATCCGTGTCAAATAGAACGAAAGTAGTGGAATCCGTTTCATCAATCACTCGCAACTTCAGCTTATACCTGAAATATAAAATACATAAAGGTTTACAAATTCTATCTATAATTTAACGAATATAATTATTAATTAATTAATACAATAAGTAATAAGTATTAAGAAATATGTAATATGTAATTAAAAATAAATTCAGGAAAGTACAAACACTACCTCTATTGGACTTTGATAACATGTTTGTTATATTTCTCACAAAAAAAAACATTTTGGAATCAAGGTAAACAACTTTACCGCATAAGCAAGCTGTGTACCACCAATCGTCATCAGCTACAATATGTTTTATTGTAGCTAAGATAACAAAAGTGCTTTCATGTAAAAAGAAAAAAAAATGATCTTAAAATATTAATAATCCATTTCAATAAACTGTTAAAAAACATTAATAATACCTCTTTGCAATCTTTCAGGCCTTGAATAGGCCTTGAATAGTATTTCTATGAATGAAGCTGATGAATTCATCCTCAACATTCTGTTTTCCAGAATCACACAATTGACTGAGTCCCTGTGTAGGAGAATCTATACTTTCAATCATCCTACACATGTAAAAGTTGTGATTAGAAAGGTTCATAAATAAGTACAGAATAAGAATATATTAAACTAACCTTTTCTTGAGTTCGATTGTATCTTTGAACTTATCATTATATATTATTTTTGTACAGTCCAAGAAATTTTTGTAGAAAAACCTTATCTACATTAAAATATAATGCATTGTTTTATAACAAATATCATGTAAATACAATAATCAAATAAAAAAATATCATGTAAATATCATGTAAATTAATCACTTCACTCGAAAATCTTTACTTTAGCAAAGTGCACACTGATGACAATATTTTCCACCTCTCCAAATGACAGAAATGATTGAGTTCATCAACATAGTTACCAAATAAAGTACACTCAATGCGGTAGCGGTTGTAAGTTAAAATTACAATTGTAAGAAAACAAATTTTGGATTCGTTATGGTACAAAATATTAGCTTACCTATCAACTTCAATAGAAATCGCATTTAGCTTAGTTGTTGACTCTGATCTATTCAACTCTCTTTCAGTTCCCACACCAGTTAATATTCCAATAACATTTGTAAAAACATATTCATTTAAAAACATGTCGAAAGAAATCTGTTCAAGTAAAAGAATATTACTAACCGACTAAGTAGTCCGTATCAAAACCAGGCGCCTTTAACACAGTAATTGGTGTGTAATGAGGTTTTGCACATGAAACCAGATCATTACCAACAGAGTTTACTTTGGTTCCAAACTTAAAATTTATTTTGTATTGGTGACAGGTAGTGCGATAAGATCCTAAATTAATAGACACACTAAAGAAATTGAAGGAATAAACTTTATCCTCAAAAATATCATTTTGAAATTTATATATTAGAGTTCTTCTAACAGAAACATGAATTATATCACCCTGAAAGATAGCAACAAACATTAAGCATGATTAATAAAAATTTCATTAAACTGTAGTACAAAAAAATATGAAAGAAAATGATAAAGTATTTTACATCTTTGTCTTGTATCACCATTTCCATGGAGAATGGAAACTTTTTTTTCTTGAAATCAGAAACAAACCACAGACGTATAACCCTTGCTATCAGGATCCAATTTTCACTTTATGGATTAACATCTTTCACACAATTTGTATTTTGTCTTAACACAAACATTGCAAGGGTGATCTTTGAGTAAAAGGAAAATGTAGAATGCAATGGTCAATGTGAAACACAAAACATACCCATATACGTATATATATACACTGAGGAGGTGGTACGAAATTATTTTCAAAAAGATAAAAAAACAATTTTACAATTTCAAAGTGAAATAGCTGGTAAGAAAACATAATAAAGTATAACAGTATTGTGAAACAAAAACAAACATTCCAATTTTCAAATGGGATATAGTTTTTTAGCTAAGAATAAAGATGAATTTAGTTCAAATATGTCATAAGACAAAATTAATCATAAATAACTTTAAATAAATATACAGGTAATGACAAAAAACTTAAGTTTAAAAATGTTCAATGAATGACAAAAACGAAGTTAAGCATGTCAAGTTTCATACAGAAGAGATTAAGCCTATAAAAAATTGAAACTTTAAAACGTGCAAACAATTCTACTTTCAACATTGCGATTAATGAACTTGTTGTTTGAATTTTAAAAGTCAGGTTGCATAAAGAAAACATTTGAAAAGAAAGTACAAATTTTTTGAAATTCCTAGCATGATATGAAAACCCTACTATGCAAATAAATGGAATTTTAGGTAGGTTTGGTAGGACATTTGCAAAAGAGGATTCTTGTTTAGAAAAAAAAGAACCCTTGCTTTGAAATTTCTGAAATTATACACAGATTGCCAGAATACATAGATGCAGAACATAGACAAAAAAAGCTGGAAACCCTAACAGAGAAATCTTACCAATTTCATATAACCATAGACTCTTGCTTTTCCATGCGGACGAAAGAAGGAAAAAATCTTTCCTTGGTGCTTGATATACTGGAGAATCAGTTTGAAAACATGAAAATTAAGAAACAAAGCTATAAAAGTAGCGGTGCCGCCGTTCACAGATTATTGAAACCGTAAAGAAATCAAAGAGGAGAAAAAGTGAGATAATGACTTAACATAATCAGGTAATAAAACAAAAGAACCAAATGAAAGAAAGTCTGTAGAAGTATAAAATCATATCTGTACAAAATGATATTTGAAAAAATGATAACTTTTTAATACTTCCTTTGCAAAACAGGAAAATGAAGATACAAACCTCTGAAAGTAGCTGTGGGGTTGACAGATTCATGAAAAAGGCAAAGAAATCAAAGAAGAGAAAAACTTTGATACAAAGAGCACATAACAACATTAATGACTTAAGCCAAGAAGGTAATAGAAACAAAAAAAATTAATGCAACGCACGTGAGTAAAGGCTTAAAATCATATCTAAGTTTATTGAAAGTAGAAAATGGGAATGTCAGATCTTAAAATTTTAGAAAAGTGTTTTGAACCAAATGGGATATCTGTGTAAAAATGAAAACTTTATCAACACATCTTGTGCAAACATGAAAATGAAGAAACAAACATATGTTTGACTTGAATCTATCTATAATACAAACTTTCTTAACACTTTCTCTGGAAAAAGACAAAAGATGAACCCTTTATCCCCTTTCAGCCTCACTGTTAACCACACACCTATGATCCTACCTTGACTATTAAGAAAACAAACCAAAACAAAAATAAAGGACTTATGGTGTAGAGGATGAACATAAAACCAGGTTCTTTATCCAACAAAAAGAATCACTTTCATTCAATGGATTGTTTAGGGTTTAGGGTTTAGGATTTACTGTTTTGAGGATATAAAAAATAGAATTAATGAACTTTACATGGAGCTGAAAAAAACACAATAAATGAAGTACAGGGAAACCACAACGAGTAAACTATTCATGAGTTGAAAAATCTAAATGACTGAAAAAATTCATTTATTTAATGGTATTTGATATTTATAAATTTTCAATTAACTTTTATAAATTAAAATAACTTTTATTTGTTTAAAACATTAAATCATTTAATTTTTGTATATATTTAAGAATTTGAATCAAATGCTAAATAATAGTAATATAGGACATTTTATATGAATCAGAAAGGTAATTAATGTTGTTGAAATTTTAAAATTTGAAATTCTGATAAATTAATATTTGAAGATTAATAATAATAATAATAATCTTGGAATTGGAAATAAGTGTGCAGCAGAAGAACTCAGAAAAAAGAAGATATGAATCACAAAGGGAATTAATGTTGTTGAAATTTTAAAATTTGAAAATCTGAAAAATTAAATATTTTAAGATTATTAGTAATAATAATAATCTTGGAATTAGAAATAAGTATGCAGCAGAAGAAGTCATAAAAAGAAGATATGAATCAGAAAGGTAATTAATGATCTTGGAATTGTAAAATTTGAAAATATGAAAAATTTAATATTTGAAGACTGTTAAGAATAATAATAATCTTGGAATTGGAAATAAGTGTGCAGCAGCAGAAGAAGTCAGAAAAAGAAGATATGAATCAGAAAGGTAATTAATAATCTTGAAATTGTAAATTTTGAATATTAATATTAATATTAATATGGATTTTGAAGAATTTGAATTTGAATTTGAATTTTGAAGAATAATATAATGCGAATAATCTTAATGTTAAAGTTTTTCTGAAGAATACATTAATCCAAATAATAAAATTAAATACATTAAATATAATTAAATGCATTAAATTGAAGAATAACTTTTTATGAAGTTTAATTTATTTATGTCAACACATTATTATAAAAAAATAACACACATTTCATGTCTCTTTTCAAAGTAAACTATACAAATACAACCTTGAATTTTCACAGCACTAACAACACCATCATATGAATTGGGGTTACTCCACTTATTAAAGATCAATTTGTGGTCTTCACAGAGTGCATGGATCTGACAAAATTCCCTCCATCCACAACCAAATTTAACAGAAGCTTTGGGAGGTGGCCTTATCAGAAATTTGCAATTTACTTCATTATTATGTCGATGAAGGACAACATACTTTAACCTATTTTCCCGAATATAATTTGCAAAAGCAAAACGAAGATCCTAAAGAAAATAAACACATGTATAAATACAGTAATGAAGTAATATGAAGTAACAAAAGAGTAGCCATTCCACTACCGGTTTCTGCACATCTTTGAGAGGAAGTCCAAACCCTAAGTAGCCCAAAAAAAACTCCATTAACGATTTTATCAACAAAAAAAATGAACAATGAAAACAACCATGAGAACAGAGGAAGGAAAAGATTTCACCTTGATGCTTGAACATACGATGGATATGAACGAAAATCCCATTCCACTTCCACTACAGGTTGCTGCACAAACTGAACTATAGATGGAAAAAAGGTGTAAAATATTTGCCAAAGAAAGTTTAACAACAAAAAGAAGATCTTTTTGAGTGGAAGTCCAAACCCTAAGTAGCCCAAAAAAACTCCATTAACGATTAATCAGCAAACAAATGAAAAATGAAAACAACCATAAGGATAGACGAACGAAAAGATTTCACCTTGGTGCTTGAACATACGATGGATATGAACGAAAATCCATTCCATTTCCACTACCGTTTGCTGCAGAAACTGAAATGTAGATGGGAAAAACGTGTAAATTTTTTTACAAAGAAAGTTTAACAACAAAAAGGAGATCTCTTGGAGTGGAAGACCAAACCCTAAGTAGCCCAATAAAAAATTCCATAAACGATTAAATCAGAAAAAAAATGAACAATGAAAACAACCATGAGGACAGATGAACAGACGAAGGAAAAGATTTTACCTTGGTGCTTGAACATACAATGGATATGAACGAAAATCCATTCCACTTACACTACCGATTGCTGCAGAAACTGAAATGTAGATGGATATCATTTTTATGCTTTGAAACGTAACAAAAAAACACAGAATCAACAATGTGAAGAACAAAGAAGCAAAGAAACGGTAAAAGAGATTAAAAGAATCAGTAGAAACATGAAAAGAACGAAACTTTGATAAGAAAAACCAAAAAAAGTATCATTGTTATGTTGTGGAACAAAGAAATCGTAAATGAGATGAACAGAATCCACATAACAATATCAATAATCACCTCGAAAAGGAGAAGGTCAAAAATGAAATGAAGAAGACAGAAATGAAGAACCATATAGGAAACCCAGAGAAGAAGAAACCAAAAGGCAACGAAAAAGAAAGAGAAACCGGGAAGTAGAGAAATAGGAGAGAGAGAAACGCTGAAAGTATATAAAGAAGGGGAGTATTTAAAAATGGGGTTTTGCACACGTGTAAGTTCTACAGCGTGCCACTTGTCACTCCCAAAATGAGTTTCAACTTGCTATTTTTAGTTAAATTTTCAAATTTTTTCTTTTTGAATTTTTTTTAGAACTTACCCTGGGAGTGCCTTCTATTTGTATTATAGATAGATGTATTGTAGTGAAAATAGGTAAAAAAATTATAGAAGAATAAAAATGAATAGAAAATTTGTAGTAAATATGATTAATATAATTAAAAAAATTAATGATATTATACAAAGAATTACTAATATGTCCTTGAGTGTATTTTATAAAAAAATTAGTATAAATTATATTTGAATAATGAACAATTATGTAATGCAAAAAAAAAATAGAAATATTTATTTAAACTTTTAAATTAAATAATATATATATAATAAATTAGAAATGAGGTTAAATTTTTTTCTTCGTATGGAAACACAAAAGTGTATTAAAAATGTGTAATATTTTAAATTTGATTTAATAAAATATTAACGTTTTTATATAATTATTTGAATTTGTTTAGTGTTATGATGTGGTAGTTTACAAAGTGTGAAAATTTATTGGTTTCTAATCAAAGGAATGATAAAACAAAATTTGTATACGGGATAGGTCACTAATCAAATATTTAAGATCGATTTTTAAGAAATGATTATTGTTCAAGAACTATTTAATCATTCAAATTCAATTACTTGAATCTCATAATTGATTATAGTAGGTTAGATAATCTATTATGCTAACATTCAGATATAATAAATTATGTACGTTAGCGTGATCGATTATGTAAGTTATCATAATTGATTATGTAAGTTATCATAATTGATTATGTAAGTTATCATAATTGATTATATAATAAATTTTTTCATCACACAATAGAGGGGCAACTCTCTCTCACCCTACCTTTTTCCATTAAACCATTTCTTCCTAAATCAACAAATTCATATGGCCGACTGTGTGTCACCATGGCAAAAAAAATTAAATTTTCTCTTTGAATTAACATCTTATTTTAGACTTTTAACCATTGACTTAAGTATGGGGTTAGTGAACCCCATGAATTTCCAAAAGTATCTTGGGATAAGCCATAAATCGTTTACTCTCAACATCTCGACCATGAAGGTTGCGCAATGCAAAATCATAATTCACTAACACGATTAATTAACAAGTAATACACTATAATCATCCATGCTAAGGAGGCTCAAAACAACCTCTATAAATAGATATCATTCTTCCAAAGTAAGAGGTAATAAAACTAAAATCTTTAATTTGAACCTAAACTAAATAATAAACTAAGCAAAGCGTCAAAGTAAATCACAGGTACACCTACCAATATTGAAGAGACTTGGACACAATCCAAGAAGTTGAAAACTGAGATTAACATGTATAAAAAAAATTAGACCTTAATATGTGAACATTAAACACTCTTTCCCCACTCCTTTTCTCAATAAATACAAAACGGTAAAGTAAACAAATTATTAAAATAAGGGTGAAAAAAAGTTAATAAACTTTGATAAATTATTTAGAATAATGAATGGTTCATATATCATTATCTTTTATTAATTTAAAGTTTTGCTAAGTTTGACATCAGGATGCTTTTCACATAGTGTATATGTAAAGAACTTGTCTGCTTTACGCATTACAATATATGCTCGGAAGTTAAATACATAAGTTAAATTCATAGGCATAAGAGCATTTACTTGTTCAATTATTGACTTGGTTTACTTGGAATAAATTTTTTAGTTAAGAGTTTTTATATAATATTTTAAAATTATTTAAAAAAATGTCTTGTTTACTTACCGATTCACTTCTTCAAACAACTTATATGAAAATTTAAAAAAAAAATATTTTATTAATTGAAACAATAAATACTATTTTATATAATAATCAAATCTAAATTTAAAAATATATAAAATTATGTTATAGAGTTTTTTTTTAAAAAAAAAATATTGAAGTAAAATTAAGGATAAATTTTTCAAAATTAAATATATAATAATATACTAAGAACCACAAATAACATTGTCCAACTAAATTACTTCTATTGGAGATACTCTTGAATTAATGGGTTGATTAAAAAAATTTAGGCACACAAAACTCAAGCCACAAGTCTATAAATCAATTTCACTTAGAAAAGATTTTAATTTGTTTTTCAGAAATAAATTTCAGAATTAATTTCAACATATTATCTTTAAAAAACAACTTATTATTTTCTTAATTTTAGTAATAGAAAAAAATAAACAGATTAAACTTGAACAATATAAGTATTTCAACTTTCAAGAACCAATGAAAAATTCAATACAATCAAACACACTTTTAAAAAAAAAAAATATTCAAACAATACAAGTGTATACACACAAAATCAGTACAGGATTCACACCCAATTTCTTAGAACATTTGTTTTGTCCAATTCAGAAAGCAAAACAAATATGCAAATAAAAAAAACTCGATTGATTTAAAAAAAAACAAATTGATTTTTAAACCAATAAGAACAATTATGTAGAAAATTAAAATACAGTGATAAAGAAAACTTAAAGCACATTAAGATTTATACTTGCTCACTCACAATAGAGTTACATATAGTCTCACCTCACACCTTAAAAGAAATGTATTTAAACTGAAAATACTTGATATCTTACATATTAACACTACAAGAACATCATTAAATAAAAACTGATTTTAGAGACCAAAATAATTAGTTAAGATTTGACTAAATCAGATACCCTTTTATAAACAAAAAAAATTTATTGGTATCTAAAACTAAGGTAGCTAATTTAGATACCAATTTAGAAACCATTTTATAAATTTTTATTAATAATAGAAACCACTTTAGATATGAAAAAAAAAATTACTAATTATTTTTTTGTCTCTAAATTTGGGTATGTAATAAAATTAGCCGTGAATGGGATTCAAAACCAGGTTCCTTCAGCAACCAAAGAAAATTTAACCACTACACCAAGCAAATTCTTTAATTTTATTATGATTTTTATTATACTTATTATTATTAATAATATTAATAATACTAACAATATTAACAATATTAACAATATTAATAATACTAACAATATTAACAATATTAATAATACTAACAATATTAACAATATTAATAATACTAACAATATTAATAATACTAACAATACTAATAATACTAACAATACTAACAATATTAATAATACTAACAATATTAACAATATTAACAATACTAACAATATTAATAATACTAACAATATTAACTATATTAACTATATTAACAATACTAACAATATTAATAATACTAACAATACTAACAATATTAATAATACTAACAATATTAATAATACTAACAATAATAATAATACTAACAATAATAATAATACTAACAATAATAATAATACTAACAATATTAACATATGAATCACATTTAATTTATCTATAATCTACTTGAATCTAAACATAATTTATTATATTATCTATTAGTACGAATCACATTTAATATATGTCATACTCATAGTCA
>Ga0123342_1010940_pt1 | contig 10172 bp, 9 predicted proteins | sample Turbeawhitnodule_FD_89960 | JGI IMG/M metagenome (GOLD analysis project Ga0123342, IMG submission 89960) | Root nodule microbial communities of legume samples collected from Mexico - Turtle bean Mexico white nodule | ecosystem: Host-associated > Plants > Roots > Nodule | place: Mexico: Nepantla...
GAGGATGAGAAGGATGGAATTGCTTAGTCAACTGGGGATGGTTAACAAAAAGTTAGACTCCATCTACAGGCAAAAAGCAAGAGTGAATTGGCTTAAACATGGGGACTTTAACTCTAAATTTTTCCATTCTGCGATTAGATGGAGAAGGCTAAAAAATGAGGTCAAAGGTGTTGAGGTTGACTCTCAATGGTGCGAGGAACCGGAAGTTGTACGGAGGGAAGCAAAGTTACTCTTTGAAAAGAGGTTCATGGCTACGCAAGACTTTGGTGTACACTTGGGTTCGGTGGAGTTCAGGTCTTTACCCTTAGAGGTGAGTAGGAATATGGTTGTCAGTTTCTCTGAGGAAGAAGTGAAGAATGTTGTATGGGAATGTGGAGGATCAAAAAGTCTGGGCCCGGATGGGTTTAATTTCAACTTCATCAAGAGTTGTTGGGAAGTGATTAAGGTGGATGTTATGGCAGCAATGCAACTTTTTCATGCAACAGGGTCTCTCCCGAAAGGTTGCAACGCTTCGTTCATTGCTCTCATTCCTAAAGTAAGAGACCCGTCTTCGCTTGATCAATTCAGACCCATATCCCTTGTTGGAGTTATCTACAAGATCATCACAAAAGTCTTGTCAAGCCACATGAAGAAAATTATGTCGTTAATCATTGACGACTGTCAATCAGCCTTCCTTTGTGACAGAGGATTATTAGACAGTGTCATTATGGTTAATGAAGTCTTTGAGGAGATCAATAGGAACAAGAAGAGTGGGGTATGTTTCAAGGTGGACTTCGAAAAGGCATATGATTCAGTAAGATGGAGCTTTTTGTTTGATATGCTTCACAGGCTAGGTTTCCATGACAAGTGGATCTCGTGGGTTAAAGGGTGCTTGGTCTCATCATCAGTATCTGTGTTGGTTAATGGGAGCCTTACGGAGGAATTCAAACCTTCTAGGGGGTTGAGGTAGGGTGACCCAATGGCTCCTTTTCTTTTCTTAGTGGTTGCCGAAGGTCTAGTAGGGTTGGTTAGACAAGCGGTGAGAACAAATGTACTTAGGGGAGTTAAAGTGGGAAGAAATAACATTGAGTGTTGTTTGCTACAGTTCGTAGATGACACACTCTTTATGTGTGAGGACTCCTTTGATAGCATTTTTTCAATCAAGGCTATCCATCGCTGCTATGAAATTGTATCGGGTCTGAAAGTCAACTTCCACAAGTCTAAATTGACAGGTATTAGTGTGGATAGTTTTGCTATGAGTACATATGCTAAAACCCTGAATTGCAATACGATGAAGCTCCCTTTCCAATATTTGGGGGTTGAGTTGGGTGGAAATCCGAGGAAGAAACAATTATGGGATCCAGTAGTTAAAAAGGTCGAAGCTAAACTTAGCTCTTGGAAAGGGAGATTTTTATCAATGGCATGACGAATTTGTCTGTTAAAATCGGTGTTCACTGCCATACCATTGTTCTACCTCTCAATCTTCAAAGCCCCTGCAGCTGTGTGTAATAAAATCAATAGTATACAGAGGAAGTTCCTTTGGGCTAGGGGAAAACAGAATAAATCGATATCATGGGTTAGCTGGGATAATGTGTGTAAGCCTTTAGAGGAAGGAGGCTTGGGGGTGAAGGAAGTGAAGAATTTTAATGTGGCCCTCCTGGCAAAATGGAGATGGAGGATCATGAGTAATGAAGGAGGGAAATGGAAAGAAATTATTTTATCCAAATATGGTACAGAAGCAGAAAATATACAGCTTAGGTCGAAACACCAATCATGGTGGTGGAAGGATTTGACCAAAATATGTGGTGAAGGTGCAGAAGACAGTTGGTTCCAAAAGGCTAATGCGTGGAAAGTAGGCAACAGAGCCATAGTGAGATTGTGGGAGGATTATTATTCTTGTCACTTGACCAAGGCAAAAAGGTGGGGGAGGTAGGAGGATGGAAAGAGAATAGGTGGCGGTGGAATTTGAATTGGAGGAGGGACAAGTTTGACTGGGAGACGGATCTAGAGGTAGATATGCTTTCCAGATTGAGTATGGGAGCAATGTGAAAGGACTCCCTTAATCAACTTCTGTGGAAGGGGGATCAAAAGGGTACATTTTTTGTAAAGTCAGCATATTCTATGTTGGCTAATCACCAAATCCCTGCCTCAAGGGAAGGTGTGTTTAGCTTCCTATGGCAAGCAAAAGCCATGCCCAAAGTACTCACAACTGCTTGGAGAATCCTTATTGATAGAATTCCTAATAGAGTAAATTTGTTAAGAAGAGGCGTTCCTGTGATTTCACCCCTATGTGCACTTTGTAATCTGTCAGAGGAATCTTCTCAACACCTATTCCTAGATTGTGGTTATGCACAACAAGTGTGGTCCCGGTGTTATCGATGGATTGGTATTTTGGGAGCCCAAAATAAGGATCTCATGAACCACTTTATGGATTTCCATCTAACACATCTCTCTAATAAACAAAATCAGATGTGGTTAGGTTTTTGGGTGGCTATCGTTAGCTGTATTTGGGAGCACAGGAACTTAGTGGTTTTCAAAGAAGGGGTGCCTGACTCTGATGAGATTTTCCAGAATGCTCAGCTGTAGTCTTGGTTATGGTTAAAACACAAGACAGTTGGCTTCTCGTATGCGTTCTCTGACTGGCTCTTGAATCCGAACCAGTGCCTTCTCTTGGTTCCCTGAATGATCGGTGTTCGAGCTGGAACAGGTATGGAATAACAGGGAAGAGAGGTTGTTTCTTAGCAGTTATAAGGTGGAGAACTATCTGTCTCTAGTGGTGAGGCAACACGGGGCAGTAGTTCTGTTGGGGAGGTCTATTTCCGGAAGTGGAGCTAAGGCAGGTTGGAGTGTTTTTTATGTAACTGTAGGCTGCCTAGAGTGGTTAGTTGATTTACTCTTAGGGAGGAGAAGTATAATCCAGCTTCGTTATGTAGTTTTATGTAGACCATGGATGAATGACTGAGGCTTTTCTTTTCTATTCCCATGATTGTGGTTTCTTAGATGAGGTTGTTGCAAATCACGTGTATAGCCAAAGCCTATGGATGCGGTTTCTTCTTGGGTCAGGCCCTGTGTTTTTTTGGAGAAGCAAAGGGGAATCTGGTGCTGAATTGCTTCCTACCCAGGTAGCGGTTAGACACATAAATTGATTCACAAAATGATTCAGACCTGTACATAACAGTGAAGAAGAAATTTTCTGAAGCTGGTTTTAGTCTTTGGTTCAGAGTTTCTTATAAGACAACATGAGGTTCTGGTTTTTTGGCTGGTCTCTAGGTCCACGATTATGTAGTAAGGGACGGGCAATTGGGCCAACAATTGTGGAACAGGTTTTGGTTTGCTTTTTCAAAATCAAAGAAAACTAGTTGCTTGGACAAATCACGACATGCAGGTTTGGCAAGGGCGTGGTAGGTGTGTGATGATGGAAAACATTCTTGGTGGGCATGATCATCTTCAAACCAGGTCCACCTTTGATCATATAGGGCGGGAGATTTCATCATATGACCTGGAGGATGCAGTTTGTTGCGACTGATGCCTCTCATTCTGTCTTGGTTTGGAAAAACTAAGCATATCATAAACTACCCTGTCTAGGCCGTAGCAGCTACTTTTTGGGGGTTCTGGAGGAACATTTTTGAAGGAGTTAGTTTCGTAGCTGTAGGGACAAGTTCTTTAACCAGGAATTGATGAGGGTAGATTAAGATGTTATGCTATTTTTTGAAGAATGGATGTTCTTTCAGCACCTGTAAGATTGGCGTGGTCAATAAGCACTACCGGGGGAAATTTATCCCCATTCAACTTTGAAGCAACCACTTTGTTTCTTTCCGAGTTTGCTTCAGTCATACCCAACCAAGAGGTTTCTCTGTGCCATGTGCCAAAGATGGAAAGACCCTAATTTGCTATGTATGCAAAGCAAACTACCTCTGCTGGTGAGGTGTAAATCCTTCTTATGGAGCTGTTGGAACTCTTATTGTGCTCTACTTCGAAAGGAAACAGGATGTCGAAATATGCCAATGTTGCTTCATTGGTGGTGTTGATGTCAAGGCATATATATCTCTTTTCGGGGTTGTTCTGTAAGATCAGCTAGTGTTGGACCAAGTATAAAGACAATATGCAATAAAGACATCATGCACCAGCTACTAGAAGTCCTTAGCTAACGATTATTTTGTAGTTTTTGTAGGTACAATGCTGCTCAAACAGAGGGTTGAAGGACTGGTACTCCACTGGTGTCCATATGCTGAACCACTGGTGCTCCAAGTAATTCAGTGGCTGGTGCTAGTACTTTGGTTCAAGCATTGGTCTGGTTTTTTCTCCTGGTTTTCTGGTGTCCGTAGCAGGATTTGCTAACCCTGGAGATGGTTCTTTGGGTCCAACCTGTGTGTTGATGAAGTTCTGCAGTGCTCATAGCTGAACAACAGAAGCAGGGAGCTGGTTGGTGCAAACTCTATTCAAATTGCTTTCGAAGAGTGGATGTTGTATCAACACAATTTTTTTCCGAGTAAATTTTCTGGATTTATGTGTTATTGTAGCTGTCACAATATGCTCTGATGTGTGAAGTCTTGGAATTGGCTGTGAAGATCTGCCCAGTTGCCTACATCCTGTTTTGAGGCCACCATATTTGTCTTGTTGAAAAGAATGTCTGCAAGACCATATAGGGTGAAACCAATGTTCAACATGGAGTAACCGGAAGACGCTGATGAAGATTAATAAGGTGATGGAGGTATCTATTCTTCTCGGGGAGCTCTGGAGGTTTTGATGCTGCAATTTCCTTTTCTTTTAGCATTTTAATAGAGGCAGGAAGGGTGTTTACTGGTGTAAGGTTTTTAGTTTTATGCAGTAAACAACATGTATCTTCTTCTTTATTGGGTGCTCTTTCTTTATTTGGTTATCTCTTAATGTGGTCTGGTTAGTGTAAAAGGGTTGGGATACCCCTTTTGTATCCCTCTTAATTTAATTTCATTCTTTGCTGATAAAAAAAAAATTCTTTCATCAAATAATGTTGTATTATAATATCTCATCTCATTTCATATCATATCTTATATCTCATCTCATATCTCATCTAATATCACATCTCATATCATATCTCAACTCATTTCTCATCTCATCTCATATATCTCATATCTCATATTTGGACAACATAAATGACCTTCCGGATATCAAGATCCGTAAGCAAACATAAATGAGTTTCGGATCTCAATCCTCAACACCATTTACAGTACACCATTCCGGATACAAAAATCCAGAACTCATAACTCACTTCCAGATATGACCATCCGGAAGCTTAAATGAAATATGAAAATAACTTTCCGGATTTCGAAATCTGGAATGTATAAAAATGACTTCCAGATATTAAAATTCGTAAGCAAATGTGTGAAAAAGAGTAGAATGGAATTTTAAAATTTTCGTTCGAGTGCGAGTCAAAATTAATTGGGTGCAGGAAGCAATTGCCTTCTGTCGATTAAACTTAAGACAAGGAAGCTAGTGTTTTTTCCTCCAATAAACCCAACACATTGGAAAAGTTGTGCTATTTTTTTAAAAATTTTAACAATAGAAACTCTTTTTCATTCAATTATTTTTCTCTGAAAATATATATATATATATATATATATATATATATAAATTAACACGATGAAAAGAATTTATGACTGTGTTATTTTAAAAATATAAATTATAACTTTTTTTGTTATGTTATTTAAATTCTTTTATATAAATAAATTATTTTTCATAAAAAATAAAATTAAAATTGATTTTGTCTTGAATCCTCATCATATTGATATGGATAATAACTCATAGCTTATACTTTATGTCGAAAATTCGTTTATCATGTTAAAAAAAATAAATAAGACAGTTTCTGTTAAAGACCAATTTCAATAATTTCCATATTATCAGAATCCATAAAATCCAAAATTTATTTATGAAAAAAAATCAATTTTATGTAATAAAACATGTTTATCCAAACAAAATTAACAGAAATAAATTTTCACAATATATATATATATATATATATATATATATATATATATATTATACGTAATACAACCAAACTCTTTTTCGTTGTGAATTCATACTTCTTATCAATATAATAGAAGCTAATTTTGGTTGTTATTTGTTTAAAATAACACTGCAGAAACTTATTTAAAAAGAACACGATGAAATTTGTTTTTGTTGAATAAAAGTTAGAAGGACAAAATCTTGTAGTGGGGTTTGAACAACAATGACGGGGTGCAAATAAGATTGGACAAAGTGCAAAACGCCCGAACCCAATATCTTCTGGGCTCATCAACAATCAAAATCAATATATTGTTCACACAAAAAAATTATAAGTTGGTTAATATCTTACCATCCAACTTGTCTCATACTATCACATGTTATTCAATAGATTAAATTAAAAAAAAAATACTCTATGACATTATACATAATGTGTAAAACAAAGAATTACTAAGAACACAATCAAGAGATTGTTAATTGATTGAAAATGTTCTTTGGAAATTTCAAAGAAAAATTTACACAAAATTATTGATAATAAAAGAACTAAGTGTAGTGATTTATGAATACCAAGAACACCATAAATTAAAATAATAAACAAAAATAAAAACTCAAGAACACAATAGTTTTTATACTGTTTCGATTATTTATGAATCTACATTTAGTTAATTCAAACAATTTGAATTGAGTTTTTTTTTTATTACAATATTAAAATATAATTATAAGAAATACATATGTAACTAGATAAGACAACACAATCACTCCTTTAAACACTATTTAAATAGATTTTGAAACATGTAATGAAAACACTTAATTACGTATGCACTAAACACTAGTGCACAAATTAAAATTCAAAATTATAAGAAAAAATAAAAAAGAATATCACAGATTGTAAAAAAAAAAACCTATAATATTATCAAACTTTATTTTTAAAGAAGTTTCGAAGTAACTGAATATAATAATCGATTATTATTAAAGATAATCTATTAATTGGTTTGTTCCTCAATCTATAAAACATTTTAGGATAATTTTAATTAATTCTATTTCAACTTAATCGATTATTTGCAAAATGTTGAATTTTTCTAAAAAGTTAGATATAATAAATTATTTACTATTCATAATCAATTATTCACTATTCATAATTGATTATTTACTATTCATAGTTGATTTTTTAAAAATAAACATTTACATTTAGATGGCATAATCAATTATTTGTAAAATTGGATAAAATATAGATTTGGTCTAATTTGAGATAACCGATTATAAACTCAACATAATCACGTAAACTTTTGCTATAATAAAATGAGATAGAGTAATTATCAACACATCATCAAAATCACCAACAAATTAATACATCATGCTTTACAACATAAAATTAAAATAATATATACATATATTTTCATTGGATAAATTATTCTTACAATGGTGTTTAAACTATATACGAAATGTATAAGTTTATGAATGTCTCATTTTGTAATTTTTGTTAAGTTATCATGTTTTGAACAAGTAATAAATGCAGATAGTATTATTAATTAAAATATTAAATTGAATCAAATATTTGTTTGTTATATGTTTATAATTAAGACAATTGTATTTAACTAAAATATAGATTAATAAATATGAAGATCTAAACCTAAAAAAATATAAAAATTCAACAAATTACTATAAGTGAATGAAAGTTGAAGAAGACTGAAACTACATTGGTGTTCTTGACTGTTTTTTGTTTAGACATTGGATAATGGTTGTGATTAAAATAATCATAGGCAATGAACAAATATTTTAAAAATACAAATAGAAATATAAAAGTAAATATTATAATATGATATGCCCAAATATTATGGGCAATTTGCAGCAAATTGAGGTGAGTGTAAGAGAAAAAAAAAGGGGAAGTCACAGTCACAGATCCAAAGCTCATGATGGTTATGATTTGATCACACACTCACATTAGTGTTACTGAATTGGTGGCATAGACGTGGCTTTGAAGCAATACTAGGGAGAATCTATGCGCACTCACATTTTTTAAGTTTATTAATAATTTCCTTTGTTTCTTTCGCAACTGCTTTATTCTTAAACCCTCCTCTACTCACCAACTAATCCTATTTATCATTTTCATTAAGTGGTTGACTATTCTTAATCCATACTAAATTGACTGTATTAATTATTATTATTATTTTATTTTTATGTTTAATAGTATGATGTTATCTAAATGTTTTTTTATTAGTAATAAAAAATAAATAAAATAAAATAAATGTGAATCATTTTAAGGTAGTTCAACTCTTATACAGAAAAAAAATTTTAACCTTAAAAAAAAAGTACTCCTAAAAAAACTCCAACAAACAACCGAACGAACCACTACTAAATCTCATATAAGTCAAAGAGTCAAAACACCAGTCAAAATAAGAAAAAATAGTCGATTTTAACTTGAAAGTTAGTCAAGACCATACTTTTGAAAGTTAGCAAACATTTTTACAATATCAACCATACCCCTTTAAAAATAACATTATTTAGATAATAATTGAAATTAAAAATAATTTAAATATATATTTTTCTCATATCTTTTAAAAATAAAATCCTGATAAATTTTGAATTCCAAAATAATTAATACATTGATGGATTTAGTAATGTTATTTGAACCCACTTCAAATTGAAATAATTATATTATTATTATTATTATTATATTCAAAATTTAAAAAAATGTTGAATTGTGCATGCATGGTGATTAATTAATCAGAACCTAGAAAAAAAACTGATTGATTGAGACCCTTAATTAGTTGTTGTGGGAAAAGCAACTACTGGTATTTGTTATTGTTAGCATAATTCTGTGAAGCATTAAATGCAGCTGGGTTTTTTGTCTATTTGACCAAATGGCATTTTTGAATTGAATAAAAAATTGACATAGCCTCTAACAAGGATGCTTCCCCTTCCACTCTTTTCATACATTTGTCTCTTTTCTGTATCTATACTTTTGTACAAACTCTGTACTTCATTGTGTACTCACATTAATCAAACTATAACTCTGACAATTACATTTCAATTCTTTTACTCAAACTCAACAAACACCTTCTTAACTAACTCTATTATAGTAACTAAGAACATGCCAAATTCACTTGCAATGTGTTTAAATTCTACACAAATTATTGAATAATCAAAGTGATACACCAAGCACATGCATATTCAACAGTCCACATTAACATATTTTGACAAAAAAATAAAATCAGAAAACAACTCTAGCAAATGGTTTTAGTTTCATTAATGGTTCAAAATGCATTAAACACGACACAATTCTCTGTAATAAAAAAATATAAGAAAAATCTCTTACTTCTTTAATCAAGACATATTTGTATTTCCTTGATTAACGGGTAGGTAGTTTATATAATTATTCTTAAATAATTATCACCTATTAATCATTATGCTAAAGAAAATGGTTGATCTCAGTCATTAATTATATCACTTTGTTTTTTCGTGCATTCATTATTATTTGATTCTTCCTCCAAACATTTCATGTTATTCACATAATCAAATTCATGCTTGTTTTTATCGAGTTGGGGTATGCTATTTCAAATTTTTTCATCGTTGACTTTCAAAAACTAGCTCAAAGTTGGATTATTTTCCCTTTTTGAGTTTTTTTAAGTATTACGAAATTCACATTATTAAGAAAAATGTATTTGTATTCTAAATTTTTATCACATACAATTTAATTCATTAATTAATTTGACTAGGGATATTTTAGTTTGGTCAATTAAGAATAACTAGTTATTGATGTTTTTGGAAGTTATGCACATTCATAATATGTTTTTAATACATTGAATACCTCTAAAATATGTCACAACTTACAATTTAATTCAATTGTTAATTAAAATTAACAAAATATTTTGTATTCTTAAAAACTAGAATCTTAAATTTAATATTCCTTCCACACTATGTTAACATGTTTAATTAGAATTTCTTATAATGAATATATTTTAAACTTAAGAATCTAATATAACACGTGCATTATCAGACTTGGCTTAGAAAGAATTTTTGGCAGACACTAACATACTTTCTAGTGTTTCTTAAAAGAATAATGTTAAAAAAATGGATAATAGTGTGTATAAAAGACATTTAAAAGAATATATATATATATATATATATATATATATATATATATATATATATATATATATATATATATATATATATATAATTTTATTGTTAATATGTTAATAAAAAAAAAAAAA
>Ga0123342_1010941_pt1 | contig 10171 bp, 3 predicted proteins | sample Turbeawhitnodule_FD_89960 | JGI IMG/M metagenome (GOLD analysis project Ga0123342, IMG submission 89960) | Root nodule microbial communities of legume samples collected from Mexico - Turtle bean Mexico white nodule | ecosystem: Host-associated > Plants > Roots > Nodule | place: Mexico: Nepantla...
TGTCAACCACCCCAGATGGCAGTTTGAATAGGGACATAAAGAATAACGGAACTGAGGAGAGGACTGACTTAATCAAACAGATCCTCCCAGCCATCGACAAACACCTGCCTTTCCACCTCGACAACTTACCCTGAACTCTCTCTAACACCCCGTTCCAGAAAACACTGCGCTTATGGCATCCTCCTACCGGTAACCCTAAATAGACAAAAGGACCATTTTTTTATATCTCCTTCCTATTTTGTCATTTATTAAATGTCCTTATAAAAGAAGATACATAGATAAAAAAATTATGTTGTATATACATCATATCTATTGCATTATTGTTTGACTAAATATAATTTTAAGAATACTTCAATCCTATAAAATTAGTCTTCAAGGGAAGTTTGTTTTCAATTAGAATTAACTACATATCTAATACAAGACTAAAGCCTTATTCTTGAAGTATTTTGAATGACTTTAAAAAATGTTAACTTAACTAGTTAAGAATAATTAAGATAATTTTTCATCATTTCACTATAAAACTTGAAGTTTGAAAAGACGATTCTACATTAAATTTATATAATTTTTAATATTATATTAAAAATTGAAATAAAGTAATTGTAAGATCATAGGTCTCACTCATTTTTCTTTATTATCTCTTTTTTTTATCATTTTTTTATTTTTTTTCTAGTTCTTGTCCTATATATGCTCTTTTCCTTTTATTTTTTAAACCGTTTATTTTTTTATTTTTCATAAACATATCTTACGTTTATAAGATAACTAGAGATATAGAGTATTTTTAGTTTATTAAAATAACTAGATATAAAGTATTTTTAGTTTATTAAAAATTAATTTAAAGTAAGTTGTCTTTTACTCTAACATTTTTCTACCCCCATGCTCTAACATTTTTCTACCTCCTTACTCTTCTAACTTTATTTATGAATATTATAAAGTTTCATTCATTCTATCAACTCATAAATGTTAAATTTTTTAGTTAGTTCATCTTATTAGGTGTGTTTTGGTTATCTTAGGTGATGCTTTCTTCTCTTAGATATGTGGTGTTTTTAAGTTATCTTTTGTTTATTGCATTATAAAAAATTATTTTGAATTTGTAATATTCCTATATTTTCCCATATTTAATAATTAAAATCTGCAATATATATAACTCTTCATACAATTCTACAAAATATATCTCTTTTCATTAAACAAAATATTCAAAATAAAATAAATATTTCATTCCTTCAGCTTCTCACCAAGGAGTTCTATCACCTGCATTTGCTCTCGTGTAAATACACGATCATCACATATTAAGAAAAACAATCCACAAAACAAAGCAAATGGTAAGCTAAATATTTTTAAGAATTCTAATATAAATATAACTTTAAATATTCGCATAAAGTCATCAATTCTCATGCATTTCCACATAACCATCAAGTGTCTATCAAAATTCACAATTTATTTTTCTCATGTCACACTTCTACTCACTGAGAACACATAAACACTTGACTTTGCTTTTGGAAGACTCGTGTATTGAAATTAGCATCTAGAGACCTGCAATTAATCCTAAAACAAAATTTGAAACTGGTAACCACGTTACCCCCACATCCATATTTTCTAGCCTAAGGTTTTATTGAAAATTTAAACTAGTTTCTCTTACCTGAACTTGAGCAGATACTCACTAAGTGTTCCAAATCTATCAAAAGTTTAAAGGTAACTTAACCTACACCATAGAGTCCTGATAAAAAAAATCTAACTATATCACTAGGGCCTTGAGCTATCAGAGATTAACCCTGAAGCTAAAAGGGTCAAATGCAAAGCCTATGCAGAGACAAATCTAACAAATTCAAAATTTAACTCAAAGAGAAGAGCAAAAATGAACTTACTCTATTAAAGATTATGATCAGGTAGTCTTGTAGTATTTACTGCTAGGAGTTTGATGATGGCGGACTCCAATCGTCAAACTCATGAGCGAGGAGATCATAATCTTAGAAAGAAGGCAGAGGAAATGAAAAAAGACTTTTTAGAGAGATGATGGTTCTTTTAAAATGAAACCTGAATAACTGAATTTCTATTTATATGCTCTTTTAAATTTAATAATAAAATATTTATGTGTCATTTTAATTGTACCTCTTCTACTCTAAGACTATTTTTCTCGGTCCTTACAGAATTTGGTTATGAATTGTTATTCATGTTGAAAATCAAAATGAATTATTAATTATTATTAATGTTGAAATTGTTAAAAATTTTGATTGGGAATGTTTGACTTGAATTGGATGTGATATGCTTTCACTGGTTCTAAACATAATTTTTAGTTTGGCATAATCAAATTAAGTTGTATTGTACATTTTTATATAAGTGTATATAGACATCCAAACATGTTTGAGTTGATAGAACAATAAATTATGGATTGTAAAATTGTTTCGTTAATTTTTCAGATTTGTTATTTATGCATATTCTAATTGAGTTATGCTTAAGATTTTGAGCGTAGAGCATTATTATTTTAGCAACTAAGTTGACACTCAAGTAATAACACTTCTCACTTAAGTTCGGGTTGAAAATTAGGGTGAGAGAAACATCATAACAATTCTATCTCTTCTAGAACTTTAATCGTTACATAATCATTTAAGTGATGAAGTACCACTGAATTACATGATGTTCTTAAATTCTTTTAAAGTAAATACAAAGTCTCATTGCTAAAATGTAATCTATATCATTCAAGTAATATAGTATATTGTCCGATAGCTTGATCGAGATAAAGTTAACAAATTCTACTCTAGTTCGTTAGAGCATCTCTCAAGTGATAAATACTTGCTCAATTCACTTTGTAAATGTATATTTCACTCTAGATGGTTTATGTAATGTGTGTAACTATTTAATGACATAATATTTAATCCATTTGAACTTTGAAGTTTGATACCTCAAATGGTATTAAGTATAAAAAACATGTATCATTGTTTTTATTTATGGAAATTATATAAATTAACAAAGCACATGTTTTTTAATAACTGTTCTTGGTTGTATACCCTGAAGGTTGATCTTGATCTTCATGTAGTAAAAATGTGTCATATCTTACTAAAATAAATTTAAACCTCCTTATTGATAGAAGAATATTATTGATAATATATTAATAAACACTTGTTAGAAGGTTTTATTGAGATTAGTAAACCCCTGAAGCCAATCTAAACTTGATATGAAAAAAAGTTCCAGTCTTTAACTTGTGATATTTTGCAAAGAATCTACTGTTAGTTCTAAAATTTCTTGCTCTGTGTTTCCTTCAGAAGAGTAGTGTGTAGCTAGCTAGTTTCTGGTGCATAGTTTAGTTTGTAGAGTTGGACTGAATTAGAAGTTTGGGAAAAAATTGCAATTAGTAGTAATAGTAGTAGTGAAATCCATAATTGAGTTAGTGTGGCTTTCTGCAAATGAATGACTACCCCTTTGTAACGGCGATATAGCTGCGGCTAAGGGCTTCCTCTGCTCAACAAAAGTAGTAGCCTCATGAGTTCCTACCCCAAACATCTTCACTACTACCCCCAACATGTGCTTAGTCAAAATGCCATTCAACTTGACAAAAAAAAAATAAAAAATCATGGTAACAAAAACAATGATGATGAGGATGGCAGTGAAAGAAGTGAATGGAAGCAAGAGCATAAGCACAAAACACAGAGAGTAAATTGGATTAAATGCTTGTGTGAATCTAATAAAAGGGTGTTATAAATCTGGTCAGAGTGAAACAATGATGGCAAAGGGCCAACAATAATGGTTCTCTTCCCCTGCTAATCCACTCCTTCTTAAATAACCATTTTGCTTTTCTCCTGCAGAATTGAGTCCCATTTAATAGTTTATTCATTCATGATTTAAGGGTGGTTAGTTTTTTCATAAATGAGCATGACAGTGGTAAAGATTTTTGTTTATAATATTTGCATGGCCACAGAAAATAACTGCCACTCATCAATACCCTACCCATCATCATATACCTTCTCTATAATTACAATTATGCAGCGTGGTAATGACCCATCTTTATTTTTTACCAAAAGGAAAAAAAAATAGAAATTGAAAAGAGTTTGAGATGATTGCATGAAGCAGTGAGAAAGTGAGAAGAAGCATAAGAAGTGATTTGTGGAGCATTTTGAAGCAACACACGTGAAGGGTTTGAAATTTCATCCCCTTCTCTTATTTATATGTGCTCATCATGGGTGAGCGTGTGAGAGAAAGATCACAGAAGGGTAATGAGTTGTGGAAGAAAGAAAGATAAAAAGGTTAGGCATTTAACGAGACCAACCCCAAATGCCATGATTTCATGAATATTTCAAACCTTCCATTACTTCTTTTTCTGAGGTCATTTACAATGATTTCGCATAATACCAATCCCTGCACTGCTAATGATGGTTTTTTACATTATTACGGTCCGTAAGTGCATTGAACCCTACACGTGAGCTTAGGGGTTCCATCAATTTTTTTACCCTCTCTGGGGGACCACACCTCACCCCTTCTCCTTCTCCTTCTTCTCTTCACTCTTTGCTACTTTACTAACTCCCATAATCACCATAACCACATTTTTCCATTACTAATCTTTCCAATTCCCTGCATGGCATAATAATCTCTTCAACTACTCACTTTTTTTCTTAGTTTCCTGCAAAATACCAACTCAAAGTTTTATGGAATCATTTCATACCAGTACTAAGTACTAAGTTAATCTTTCTTACCAAATAAAATAATTCCATGAAATTGAACATCCTTGTACATATTAATAAATTTATTATTTATTTTTCTTGAAAATCTCAATTAGTTATTAATTTTTAATAAAATATTAATGTTTTATTTTTAAATTATATAAACCTAATATATTCATATCGATAGAGTGAACTTATTTTAGTAAAATCATTTTTACTTTTAATTTGTGCTATGATTCTTAATCCAATAAATTGATTTACATTGTTGTTACATTACATTCTTTTTTTTTTCTATTTTGAAAGCAGTATTAAAATATGGTTAGATTCTTTTAAGTTAAACAGTGATTTTGACTTTGAACTCTGGCATGTGTATCTACAATAAATAATTGTAAAAAATAATTTTATTTGTATGGTGATCTTATCCATTTGACAAACATTAATTCCATATGTGCTTTTGGTCTTTAAAAAAGTGTTTTATTATAAAAGAAATACGAAACGTTGCAAAATGTTCTCAGGTGGAAAATTTTTGGATGAATTAAATGTGGATTTAATGAAATTATATTATTATTATTATTTAATAGCAAATAAAGAAACCATGAGAAAAGAATGGGAGTTGAAGAATATTGGTCTGTTAAAATAAAATAAAAATATGAGGTCTGTTGTTTCTCTCTTTTCCTTTTGCATTTTTAGGCAAAAACTATTTTTGTCTTTTTTCTTACCTAGATTTAGCCTTTTCAGATACGAGGCACGCTTTCGTTCTTTCTTTATGTTCTTTCTTTATTTAAAGATGAGGCGCATTTATAGTACTACAAGGATTTTTCTTTATTACATCACTTCGTCCACCATACATCATTTCCTGTAACACTATAAATTATTATTATTATATTTTTAAGGCATTGAATATTTTTATAAAATAATAAAAAATGTAAGAAAAAAATAGAACATTACTCAAATATCAATGAATTCATTAATTCTACAAACTAAATAAAAGTCAATGTAACACTAAAATAAAGGTTCTGTCAGCCGTTCAACTTTTTTACCCTCTCTTAGGTTTCATGATACATTTCCTAAATTTACTTATGCTAATTATAAGTTTGTGGTAAAATATTTTACCTGATACTATATGAGTGTTTTGGTTTTGGTTATTTTTATTTTCTATTTGACTTCAATTAGGCTTTTGTTATTCTTAATTTATTTTACTTTTAGTCTTGATTGTTAGTTCTTTCTGTTAACTACAATGATGTTGTAATCTTATCATGTGTTAGTAAAATTGTCAACTTCAAGAACATCAAAAATATTATGTCAGTATATGACATCATTAAAAAAAATGTATTTATATGGTTGATTGAATAAGAATTAAAATTTTGAAAACTTCTTCCTTCTTCTCTTCTTCTTCAATAAACCTTTATTGAGTGAGAAAAAATTGAATTATCTAAGAAACTTGGGAGAGTTTATAAGTTTTCTTTCATTGCATGGTGACTGAATGTGTTTCCATTATTGTCAAAGTTTAGATTCTACTTAGATAAAAGTCAACAAAGTAAAAAATGGATTCACATCTAAGGTGGATTATTGCATTGCACAATTGTGTAATTGTGTTTTTTTTTTAAGAGATATATTTGACGAGATTCATCATACACACCTTTAATAGAAAAAACACATTATCAAGAATGTTTTTTAAACTTATTTTTTCAAAACTTTCATTTTTCTATTAGATTAAGATACAAACATGCAAAATAAACAGATAAAGTATAAAAAATATTTACATAAAATATTTTTAATTCATATTAGTTATTCATCAACAAGGTTCACTAACAGTGAGTTACAAGATAAATATTGATCTTGAAGAAGTTCCTAATCTTCTTAATAGTTTTCAGTCTTGCAAATATTATTTTATTATTTTTTATAAAACACATAAGCAAGTGTATTGTGTTGGAGATCTCACATCGACTAGATATTAGAGCCTTTTATTGTATATAAGTGGGTGCAAACCTCAACCTTATGAGCTAGTTTTATAGGATTGAATTAGACTTAAAGTCCATTTCATAATACATTGTTGTACTGTTTATCTATACATGTATGAGAAAAGTTGTACTCTTGTTGCTTATTATTTTTATAATGCTTGATATTTTTATAATGATTAGTTTGTAAAGCATAATTCAGACTACATCAGCAATTGAATTTTTGGAAATCCTCCAGTTCCAAATTATGCATATTGATAAAAAGACTTCAATATTTTAATTATAAGAGAACACATATTTTTACGAAAAAGTATTTTTAGGAAAGATTTTACTTTAATTTTTTAAAAAACATATATTTTAATTAAGCATAATTACTTTATAATAATTTCAAAATTTAATTATAATAATATTATTATCATATATATATATTTAAATATACTTATTATTATAACATTCACATCATAATTAATATTACCTACAATAATTAAATATGAAGGTTGGATGCAATGTTATGAGTTTATTAAAATTATTAACAACTCTTATATTTATTTATATTTTAATCATTTTTAATAATTTAAAATTTAGCCTTTAAATAAAAACTCTTGTTTAAAATATTAACTATTTTTTAAATAATGATAAAATAAATAATAAAACATATAGTAATATTTAAATGCAACTATATTTAAATTTAATCCTGTTTTTATTCAATTTTGTATTCTAGTTTCTATTCAACAACTAATAATTACATATGAATATTTATTTTAAATACAATTTTAATCAAAATATACATTTGTTTAGTATTTCTACAAGATCAAAATCATGATAGAAAGACATTTGATTTTTCATTCAAGAATGTGGTAGAGAAAGTTGAAATGGTTTAGGATGTTGTATTCTTCTGTGGATAGCTTTTATAGAGAAAGACAAGGAAATGAATGTCCTTAAAAAGTGATTTAGAAAACCATAAACCTTTGGCCACAGAATTGTGTTACAACACAACTTTATCCAATGATATTTGGTAGGGTAAAGCAGGTTAACGTCACATCAAAGTAAAAGGTGCAGTCACAAACGATTAAGAACATAAACATATCTTTGACTTATTTACAGAACATCGTTATGGTACTATGAACAAATTAGTTTGTTTTAGGATTCTTAAAAGGGGGGCAAAAACCACTTTAATTACTACAGGGGAATCATTACAACCTACGAATAAATGTGTATCGATTTGTAGCAATCACAATTCAACTTCAAATAGGAACACTTTCACTTTGCATGTGGCATGAACTATGTAGCCTTCATTATAAGGATGCCATTTCCTAATCATAAATTTTCACTCTCTAACTTCTTGTCGCAATCCTATCGAGTGCCCATCATGAATCTCACAACTAATTATAAACTATAATAACCAAATAAATAAACCCTTTTTTTTCTTTTTATATATTCCAAAGATATTGTTGTATAACGATACAAGATGAATATGCTAATTTCAAAATTTTGAAGCCTTTCTTTGCAGAAAGTTAAACATATACAGACATAATATTCTAGATATTATATCCAATAAATTACTAAAAAAATAGTAATGAATAAATAAATTTGTGGCACTTGGCACCCCCAAGTGTTGTACACTATGTCTAAGAAAAAATAAAAATTGATGATGGCAAAATATAAGATGCATATTTCATTGCTCATGAATCACGTGGGAGGGGAGAAAACATCTTGTAACCATTATTTCTCATACGAGTTTGACAAGATCCACACGATGAGGTAACTGGGCTTCTTTTGGCCCAATACAATTTACTACAATAGAATCGAGGAAATAGGCCTGAGCTTTTCTTTAAGACACCTCCATCAACGAAAATTCTTCCTGCACTTCCAATATCCAAATTACTTTTGATATTTTTGTTAAACATTTTTTAATTTTGAAATTAGAGTGTGGAATTCAAAGATTTTCATAATTATAGAATCAAAAGGTTAAAATTTTTGTTTTTTTTTATTCTGTATTACAGTATGTAATATAAAAAATAAATAATTTTAACATTTTTTAAAGTATGGGGTATAGGAATAAATCATGGGGTGTAGGAAGAAAACTTCTTTGAATGTGTTATTGAATTTGTTATCGTAGGTGAGTGGTGGTTTAATTTCTTTACATTCACAACTTGTGTTTTGTTCCTTTTTTTTCTTTAATTAATTATCTTGAGTTCTATGATATATCTTTAAAGATGTAAACTTTATTTGTTGAACTAATAAATTCAACATCTTGACTAAAATAAGTTGTTGGAAAAAATTATTAGATTGATTTTCAATTCAACCAATTAAAAATCACTTAAATTTTTTTTTTTTTTTTGGTTTTGTCAATTGATTCGTATTTCAATTTATTGAAACAAAGTATATTTGATTTTAAACAAACACTTTGTAATTTTAATTGATTATTTTTTTTAATCAATTAAATCATTTAAGTTAATGTTTATAATAAGGGTATAAACATTTGAACATGTTAAAATTCATTTCACGCAATTGAAATTTTTTTGAAAAAATATTTAGCAGACAAAATATTAAGATCAAGCATTATATATTCATTCAACCATAACTTAAATCTAAGAATTATAATTCAAACACAAGGTTAACTAAATAATCATCTCTTCAATACATTCATCATCAAATCCAAGTGGTTGGGAGTATCAAATCAATTCAAATAAATTAGCTTGAATCTTCAAGGTTAGCATGTGATTCACTTGGAACTTATCTCACCTAACCTCCACCACAAGACAATTGATTCAACCTAAATCTTCCTTTTAGTAATTACCTCCTTAGAAATCGAACACAATTTGATTATGACAATCTATTTAGCTTTCATCACGAGTCAATCAATGCAACTTTTAACAAATTTTCTTTTAACACTTCTCCTTATATTAATAAAATATGTAACATTGTCTTTAATACTCATTGTTGGATCAAATTAGAGATGACAAATAAACTCGCACAAATGAATATTACCTGAACTTGTCAGACTTTGATGGAGAATACCTGTATTGACCAAACACAAGTATCGATAATGATCGATTTTTCTAATTTGGTACATGAGAATCGATATTTACTATCCCACCCTAATCTTTATCCCTATGTTTAATTACTAAATACCTTAAAGTTATTAGTTAATCTTAAAATTTATATTTCACTATTATTTTTTATTCTTTGTCTACTTTCATTTGAAGAACTCTTTTTCCATTACATTTTTCACTATTTCTCTACTCTTAAACTCATTTAATATGCATAATTTCACTAAAAATCTAAGATATTTTTCCTTTCATCACATCTTCAATTACACATTTTTTTTATTGTGTAATTTTTATTTAAACAAGTATATTGTATTTCATGAAATACAATCTCCAATTTCATCCAATTAAATTGTTTCATGGGCACTTATTTAATAATTTTTACTGTAATGATCTAGAAAATAACCTTAGAGTAGAAGTGATATATTTTAAATGATACCTGAATATTTTATTATTAAAATGAAAATGACATATAAGTAGAAAATTCAGTTATTCAGGTTTCATTTTAAAATAA
>Ga0123342_1010942_pt1 | contig 10171 bp, 9 predicted proteins | sample Turbeawhitnodule_FD_89960 | JGI IMG/M metagenome (GOLD analysis project Ga0123342, IMG submission 89960) | Root nodule microbial communities of legume samples collected from Mexico - Turtle bean Mexico white nodule | ecosystem: Host-associated > Plants > Roots > Nodule | place: Mexico: Nepantla...
AAAAAAAAAAAAAAAAAAAAAAAAAAAAAAAGATCGGAAAAAAGACAACAGATAGAATAAAAACAACCTTTAAGATAAAAGAGAATGCAAGAGCCAAGAATACACACTCTGCTATATCCAAGTATCGTGGGATTTATAATATCCCTTGCAAAGTCATCTTTTCTTCTAATAGATAACTGTGCTGAATATACTGAAAAATAATAGAAAATCCTAACAGAAAAGGTTCAATCCAATATTTACAAAAGACAAAAAAAAAAAAAAAATCTTATAAATGTAGTCATTTAACCAAGTAAAAATAGATACCCTTCTAATGAATCTTGTAATTGTGAGTCCCGTATCAATTTAAGTGCCGCACATAGTATATAGTACATGAACAAGTTCTTTAAATTTGATTCCCATAATAATAGTATATGTACTATTTCTTTAAATTTTTTTCTCACTATTTTTTTCTTATGATAAAAAATTAATAAAATTAACATAATCATTAAAGATGTTCTAACTTTTATAAAAAAAAAAAATAGGCTAGCCATAACAAACGGGAATCCATTCCTAAATAAATTGTAGTGTAACTACAGATAACACAACAGCAGCAACCCAAAACATCTGATAAACACATTTCAAGTATTAATCCATAACACTCAACCGGGTGAATAAATGTGGGTTGATATTTGAATAAGGTTCAAATAAAAATGAATATTAAATTTCTGAAAACAATTAAAATGAAAAAGTCGACTGTATTGGGCTCTATATCAATCACAAGATCTGAACATACATCAACATTTAATAAATTAAATTAAAAAAAAGACTATATACACAAACGTACAAGGCCACTTGGGCTAAAAGCAAAGAACCAAACAACTAATTTACAGCTCTAATAAACAAGTATAAGTAACGCATAAAAAACAACCAACACCAAGACTACAAGACTACAGAATTCCTACAGTGAAAAAAACTAAAAAATTGGCAAAACCAGTGCCACAACAGCGCATAAAAAACCAGATGAAGCACCTACTGCTAAGTTGCAGAACCTGCAGAAAACACCTAGTCTTATTGAGCTGAATGCCTTCCCTAATCAACACCAACACAGAACCAAAAAAAAGAAAAGCAGAAATGGTGTAACAGCTTGAAAACGGTAGCAGCAGCTGCTACCAAAAAGCCCTTACGCCCATGGAGAAAAGCCAGAAAACACCATGGTTTTAGCTTCAAGCACTACTAAAACAGAGGAACCCACCATCATGCCTACAATAGACTCCTAAACACCTGTTTTCGTGAACCAAGTGCAACTTAGAACTGCCAATAGCCGAGAGCTGACACCACAGCCCACAAACCAGCTGCTATCAACAAAAGAAGACATGCATGAACCCTCCAAAAGCTCCTAACAGACTGTTTCCTGAACCCTATCTTACAGACCTTTCATTGGTCACAAAGAAGGCATTGACTAGGATTCATTTACCAATCCGTTTTAACCATAGTCAAGAAAGCAATTGTGCATAATTGTTTTTTTATACTTGATAAAAGTAAGATCCCAGATCAGTTCTGCTTCTAAGACAGAATGATTCCTTCTCCTCCTCTTGCTATTTTTCCATATTATATATATTTACAATAGTATTTGACAACCTCTAATTCTAATTTTATAATTATTTAAAAAAATATTGATAAGAAGTAAAGACAGAAACACATATTAGGAGATGACATACCTTCTCTTGCTTTAGTATGAAAGCTGAAGATGCTATTAGTTTGTTGCCTTTTGCAACGAAGCTGCTGCGTTTGAAGCCAGAAAAAGAATACATTTATACTGCAAAAACTTGTTCATAACCTAAGAAATAAGGGTATGCTGGGAAATTTGCAATAAAATCAGTTTAGTGGATGTGTGAATCACTTAATTGAAAAGACTTTACCAAACTGTTGTATTATTGTCTTCATCTAAACAATTGCTTTATCATACTACTTTATAACACTTTCACTGTTTTTTTCTTACATTTAAATTACAATTTTATAAATTCTTATTTCGTGGATAAAAAATGTGGTCAAGGAATACTTTTCCTTTTTTAAATATTGTGAAGCTTATATGGCCGAAGATCCTTACAGAAAAAGGCAGAAAATGGTTGGTACAGACACATTTAGAATAGATTTGTCTGCATTAACCATATTATTAGCAAGAAAAAATTATTGTAGACATTATTAGTATGCATGGGACAAGTTGGGGCGATTTGGATTGGTGTTGTGAGTGGAATTTAGAGACATAAGAACTCGGTGACCTTTGACAGGGACGTGATAGATGTGCTCGAGGTATTTGTACTGGTACAGATAAATGTTTGGTCTTAAATTTTTGCAAAGTCCTGGTGTAATTCCTTTACGTACCCCAACTGAGTTTTGAACCCAGTAGATTGTATAAGGCTGGTTGTTTAATGCTTTTTTTGAGTAGCTTTGATTGTTCTTTATTTAAGTTGAAATATATTCCTTGGTTGGAAGTTAGTAAGGCACTAACTATTTATGTATAAGGATTGGATCACCCCTGAAGTGATTCATATTTATTTATTTTTTATTGTTAATAAAAGAAAAAAAGTAGACAACTTTTCAGAATCCAAACCATATAATGCATCTCACCAAAAACATACTAAAAGAAAAGCCATAATTATTTGTAACTTTTCTCCTTCTCCACATATTCTTTCCTTTTCCCTGACCCAACACATCAATAATGCATGACACGATCATGAAGTTCTTCATTTCTTTTTCCACTTTCCAACATTTCATATCACACTTATTCGAATATTAATGGTTCAAATTTAAACTTTTTTTTATTAAATAAACTTATCCATGGGTGAGATTCGATGTGTTGTGAACGAATATATACCATTATGTCATGTCATTAATAGATAACTATTACTTAGTGATAATTATTTATAAATTTGGATCTCTAAATAAACCAGAATTTACGTTTAGATTTTAAGTACGAATTATTAAAAGTAAATAAAATTAAGTTCTTTTATATTTTTCTTTAAGTAATTTGATAAAAATAATACGAAAATAAAATTTGTATGTAGTTTTAGTGCATTAAAACGATAATATTTTTAAAGGATATTATCCATAGATAATAGTACTGGATTAATTGGTAAATAAAATTATAGATTACTTACTATTTTACCTACAAATTATTATAATATTAATATTAATACCTATAATAATATTACTATTATTAAAAGTAATACTAATAATAATGTTAATAATAATACTACTACTATTAATAATATGAACAATATTATTAATATTAATGTTAATAATTTTATTTATAATATTAATAATAATAACAATAATAATATTATTATTAATAAGATTATGATTACTAATTTTATTTAATGTTAGTCCACACAAAATGTAAACCCAGCTGCTAATTAAAATGTAAATAGACTGAGAGAAAAAGACACTATCCTCGTATGGCTAATGTTATTGTCACCTACAAGTACTTGGAAGTTAATAACGTAACTGTTTATTACTACTCAAATTATTATGATTTGAATCAAGACATTTGTAAAAGAAATAGTAAAATATTGATTCGGTGGTGATGCTTGAATTAGTTTTCTTATTAATGTCAGACTAATAAATTTTAACTCCTACTTTATTTCAGAAAATAATTTAAATAAAGTTGAGTTAATCTTATTTCATTAAATTTGCCAAATTTTGAAAATAAATTATTTACTATTATTTTCATTTTTTTTACTATTTTAAGGTATTTTGTAGGGTTTTAATTCACATACCTACTACATTTGTCAGAAAATTTTTAAGTTTTAGTGATCTTTTCCTTATATCAATTAGAGATTTATTAAATCATAATACATTTCACATTAAATCTTTAATTTTCAATTTAAGAAAATTATCAAATTAAATGTATGATTTGAATGAAACCAATATAAAAGAGATACAACTAAAATTGTGTCACTCATATGCACGACTCCAGTTTCTTAAATTCAAAATTAAGCAAAGTCATAGAGACCATACACAAATTTTGTGTTAAAGTCATGTAACTCTGGCACAACTTTCTTTCATGTGTGAAGTGAAATAGTGTGGATGTGACCAGACTTCTTTATGTAAATTCATTTGATCCTTAACATTTTTTTTCCTAAATCCATAATTTATAATCTAAAAATTGCACCCTTTAGATAAAAAAAAAACTCTTTTGATGCTAAAATATTGAATCCATGATCAACAACTTTTGGATATCTTAACATGCAACTTATTTTAAATTCGACCAGCAAAGCTACAACGTAGAAGAGCTTCTTCATAACCAAAACAACAAGGCGAGAGAAGATTGCCACACACATTAAAATACTAAAAACACTGAAACTCTTGTTTGCTTTATGTATCCAATAATCATGAGCAAGTCTTGTGCTGAGATTGCAATGTTTTAGGTGTTTTGATGTTTAAGAATAAAATCAAACATGGTATATGAACATTGAAGCATGCAAATTCATTTTTTTATAAGCAACAAACGAATAAATAATGGAAATATTTTAGAAATATCTTAACTCTTATAAACCTAAATTCCTTACAAGTACAAACACATCGAATTAAGAGTTCAAACCGTAACAAATTATTACAAACATGATCCTAAGCCTTCTTAAAAGAAAACAATGAATAAAAAACCTATTACAAACCGTAACAAACTATTACAAACATGATCCTAAGCCTTCTTAAAAGAAAACAATGAATAAAAAACCTATTACAAAATAATCTATAGGAGTGTACCAACAATATAATTACTGCATAATCCTTAGCAGAACTTTAGGTCACTCAGGGTACATATTGGCATAAACCTAGATTAGATATGCCATTATAGCTTAGGTTTTGCAAACCATTTAGTGAGAATCCAAATAACCAGGCGCAAGCAAAAAACAAAAGTCACGAGTACTAGCAGTGCCATCCAAATAATAATAATAACAATTCCAAACATGGAGGTGGATGTTTTCCAAACAGGATCAGGGGTGACCATTTTAACACCATACATGTAGGTAAGAGCAAGACTAGTGATGGTAATGCACATACCTACTGATAAAAGCCAGGTGAAAAATCTGTGGTCGAGAGGGAATCCACTAACAAGCAAGAGACAAACAATTGAAGATGATATGAAACATGTAGTGTTCCAAATAAGGAAGTGGGTATAAGGCTTTGGCATTGTATAACCTAGGATAGACTCTCCAGGACATGGCCAGAGATCGTCTGAACAACCCACAGTTCCTTGACTTTCTTTTTGGCGGTCTAACACCACCAGGTGGATTTAGAGCACTTTGGAAGGTCATTGTTGCGATTACAGTAGCCACCAAAGAAAGGTTACCTCTCATGTCCTTCAACCATTCATCCTTATCCTTATGTGTCATCCAATTCCCTACATTTTACAGAGCTTTTGTCCACCATTTTGACTCCTCTTTCTCCTCGCCTGCAACGTTCACAGTAATTGATGGATTTCCCATGCCTTCACCAAATTATAACAAATATATATACTTCATGTTAGAGCTGTAAGTTGCATGCATGTATGCATACGTGACGTGAAACCAAAATCTCATCAACTTCTGTTACAATATATATACTCTTAGAATTAAATACATTTTTAATCATGTATGGATAATATTTAGTTTTGACTTTTATCTCTGTATATCATATGTTTTTTAATCATAGTCGTCAATGTTGATTTTAAAGTTATATAATATTTTTATGAAAATTTAAAAATGGAAAAAATACCTCTTGCTGAGCTAATATTAGTTAAGGATTTATCCCATGATAGTCGGTTTAAATACAGATATATTAAAATGAGTTTTTTTTATGATAACAAAATCGTTACAAGATAATATGATAGTGAGATTTTTCTCTAATCATTTTGAATAAAAATCTTGTTATTTTAACACGATTTCATTTTAAAATGATAAAATTCATATCATTTTAACACGATTTTTTCAGGTTGACGTATTTTTGTTTCAATATTTCAATAGTAAGAAACGATCCCATTTTAATAATGCATCAAAAACTTTGTTTGTGGGTTCAAATGTAGAGTGATATTTGTCTTCTTCCATGACAGTTTATATTTAGGATGATTTTTTTTCATGCATAAAAAAAGAAGAAAGGTGAGATGAAGCTAGCTAGATATAAAGTAGAGTAAAGAAGAAGATGAAAGATAAAATAAAACATAGGATTGATTCGGGAAACAAAATCTTACATACCTTTGCTTGTTTTGGTATGGTAGCTCGCAAAGCCAAGTGAATGCTGAACTTGCTTTTGAGGCCATATCTATATTTATAGATGGAAAGTTGTTCATACATAAAAAAAAGAGGATTATTTTCTAATTGTGGTAAAATCCACTATTAAGTTTTTCTAATTATGGCAAGTCAAGACTTAAGAGTGATGTAATGTAATAGACTAGTGTTCCTTATACCCTACCATTTAATATGTTATTTTCCGTTACAGAAAAAAGGTAAGATATGGATTTTTTTTTAAATATATTCATCACGTATTTGATGGTTTAAATATATTTATGGAAAAATATATTTTCACAAAAGTTTTACCTTAAACACACTTGACAACTTTTTCTAATAAATTATTTAATAAAAAAATTGTTGTATATTGTCAATTTTTATATTTATTGAAAAGTGGCCTTGGAATAGAGTGCTTTTTAGATTGCCTAAACAATTTCTTTTATATAACATGAGAAAGCATACCCATAGTAAATAAAGTTGAGGAGCCACAGAATAAAAACCACAATTAGTGGTGGAAGAATATGTTCTCCTCTGGGAGCATAAAGAGTCTCTTATAAGAAAGAACCAAGAAAAAGATATGAAATAAGCTCGTGATTGTTCTTGATTGTGAACTTGGGAGACTAAAAAATAAATAATCAGTGAAATGCAGAGCAAAAAAGTTGAATGAAGTAGTTGGAGAATCAATAATGTATAATAGTCTTTTCATATCCAACCAACTTGGAAGGCTTTGCAACCTTTAACTCCAAGCAAAGCTTGAAAGCCGTACAAATATTCCAAACCACAGAGTACCCTCACCAAGCCATCTTCCAAACCAGATAACATTATAGGGTGGACAGATAAAAGGTTTGAATTTTAGGTCTAAATTACTGATTGCTATATATCTTGTTATTGTTAAATTTAAGTTTACAAGAGGGTTGAGACAGGTGATCCGTTAGTTCCGTTTCTGTATTTTGTGGTTGTTGTGAAGGTTTGTATGGGTTAGTAAGACAAGTGATCAAAACAATTTGCTTAAAAGTGTGTAGGTGGGTAGTTGGGAGGTTGAGGTTTGTGTTTTACAATTTGCAAATGACACTCTTTTTTTATGCGAAAAATCCTTCTCAAATGTCATCAACATGAAAGCTATCCTTAGGTATTATGTGCTCACTTATGGGATGAAGATAAATTTCCACAAATATAAGCTGACAGGTATTAATGTCGAAAACGCTTCTCTTAGTGTTTATGCAAAATCTCTACATTGTAATGTGATGAGGGTACCCTTCAAGTATCTGAGGCTAGAAGTGGGTGGTAATCCGAGGAAGAAGCCTTTCTGAGAGTCTATTTTGAATAAGATAAGTGTTAAACTAAGTGCATGGAAGGGGAGATTTTTATCTCTAGCAGAAAGAATATGTTTGGTTAAGTCGGTCTTCACGTCAATGGAGTAACTAATTTTCGTTTTATGCTTATTGCTAGATTTTTTCTGATTAATAGAGTCTTGAATTTGATCCTTAAATTTAATTGGAAAGTATCTTTAAGGATCTGACATAGACGAAAATATTTCATAACTTGATAGGAATAGATTTTAGGTTATTAATTGCATCATAATTTTGTTCTTAAGGCTGGATGATTTGTTAAATATATGAGGAATCAGTGTTTGAGAAATTTTCTAATGAATTTCATCTGTGAGGAATCAAGGTGAATGACTTCAAATTACAATATCAAAAATATTAATTTTATATTGTATTATTCCAAAATATTAATGACAGAGATAGAAGCAATTCAATTCAAGTATTTTTATCTACATTTGATAAATTAGTTTCGTTACTTGTTGATTCAAATCTTAAACTTTAAGTTATTTATAGTAAAAGTGTTAATTTCGTAATGAACAGTTTTGGAAAACAATGTATCAAATAATAAACATAAAATTTTTTTTACCATGGTTTTTTACAAGTAAAATCTAAGACGAAACAAACTTATCCTAACCATTAGAAACTATGAAAACGATTTAAGAAGTTTTAACAAAGTCTTAAAATAATTATTTATTTATTTTAGTCAATGAACATAAAATAATATATATATATATATATATATATATATATATATATATATATATATATATAAAAGGGTGTAATCGATACTTGTTCCAACCAAGAGAAATTATTATCCTTCTAACTAAAGCACTTAGTATTTTCTGTTTTGTCTTACTTTTCTTAAGGTTAAGGTTCACATCCCTCATTTCTGTCTCATTTTATTAATTATTTTCTTAATTTAAGAATTATTTGATCTTGACTACATGTACTAGAATTTATTAAATTGTCCTTCATATTTGTTCTAAATGATGTCTCATTTTATTAATTATTTTCTTAATTTAAGAATTATTTGATCTTGACTACATGTACTAAAATTTATTAAATTGTCTTTCATTTTTGTTCTAAATGATGTATTTATTTCATATTGATTGTGAACAAATATACAAGATCAATATTATCCATATTATTTGCTAATATTCGTGTCTTAATATTCATAATTAGTCTTGAATGATAAGTCTTAAGTCTTAAGCGATGAGACTTGTTTGTATCACTACACAACTCTTCGTGAACAATAAGACTTGTTCAAGGTAGGTTAAAATCCTACTTGCACTCCAAAAATCATTAAATAAAAACTAATTTTAAAGTAAAAAAATAATTAGTTACTATATTGACTAAAAAAATTAGATATTATTTTATAAACTAAAATTTTTAGATATTATTTTATAGACTAAAAAAATTAACGGTATCTAAAATAATTTCTCTTATTAATAAAAAAATATAAATTAGTTTCTATTATCACTACATAGTCCCTCAGTCTTGAGTATACTAATGAAAAAAAACATTTTATAACAGTCTACAAGACTTTTTATGACAGTTTTGATGGTGATATAGATTTAGGCATAATAAAAACTTTGTTGTTTCTATGGCAGTTGAAAAATTGTCATAGCAAGCTTACTTACTATGACTGTTATATATAAACCATTATAAAATATGCAAAATGTTTGTCATAATATGTTTAAACAAAACTTTCTATGACTAGTATTTTCAGAACAAACATAGAAAATATGACTTACTATGACATTCAACATTGCAATTGTCATAGTAAATCACTTTCTATGACAAATATTTTTAGAACGATCATAGAAAATAGAGTTATTATGATAGGTAGAGTCACAACTGTCATAATAAGTTAATTTTTTTTAAAAAAATATTGATTAGCTTTATCTAGTTTCCTCAATTCATTAATAGTATTACCAACCTACATATAATAATATATAATTTTCATATAAACCAATTATTGGATAATTATTCGTTATCCAATAAACATTGTAAAAAAAGGATAAATATAAAATTCATATATTTAAGTAAACTAAATAATTTTGCAACTTTACAAAAACTAAAATATGTTGTATACTATATTTTTATCTTTCATTAAAGATGAATAGTTAAATAAATAATAAAATGACTTTTAATATCCAAATTCCTCTTAGCATCATTCGTGCTTAGTCTCGTCACTCCTTTTAATACCTTGTCGTTTTATTTGATTAAAATTTATTCAAAGAACTTATATGTGTTTGCCAAATTTTAATCAATAAGCATTCTTCTCATCCCACCGAGATGTCCAATCCAACACACCAAGAACAATGAGATAGCACATGCAAACATAACATAACTACCTTTTATTTTTATCAGCAATAAAAAATAAATAAATGGGAACCACTTTAGGGGTGATCCAACTCTTATACATAAAGAGCTAGCGTCTTACCAATCTCCAACTAAGGAACACCTTCCAACTTAAATAAGGAACAACCAAACCAACTCAAGAAAGCATTAAACAACCAGCCTCATACAATCCACTGGGTTCAAAACCCAGTTGGGGTACGTAAAGGAATTACAACAGGACTTTGCAAAAATCCAAGACCA
>Ga0123342_1010943_pt1 | contig 10170 bp, 8 predicted proteins | sample Turbeawhitnodule_FD_89960 | JGI IMG/M metagenome (GOLD analysis project Ga0123342, IMG submission 89960) | Root nodule microbial communities of legume samples collected from Mexico - Turtle bean Mexico white nodule | ecosystem: Host-associated > Plants > Roots > Nodule | place: Mexico: Nepantla...
ATCGGTGCTTTTACATTCTTGTACATTTCAATCGGTTCATTTGACAAGAAATGGGTTTATACATGAGTTTTGGTTTGGTGGCTTAAGATTTGGTGAGTTCTTGAATGAAAGAACATTGATCCACTTCTAGAAAAGTGTCTATTCATATTCCAACTCAAGTTGACTCCATAACATGTCTATGAAACATCTCTATCTTGTTATTGGAATCATATCACGTTTGCTCCATGTAATCACTAGATAGTTTTACTGAAGGATTAAATCGTCAATTGTGACTAAATATTTAAAACTAACAATAGTAATAATTAAGAGTCAAATAAATCCAATTAAATAAATCATATATAAAATAAAAAAATTATTCATAATTTCTGTAAAAAAAAATATCATTAAAGGTCAAAGTTTTTAAGTGACTCTCGTCACCTATTATATGAAATACTCGACTATTTCTTTGAAAAGGAAAAAAATTGATGATTAAAAGAAGATATTTCACGGACCAAACCATTTAATAAGACTTAATAATAATAATAATAATAATTTTATACAATTTTTAAATGATAAAATAAGAAAAACACCCCTTCAATTGCAGTCTCGCTACCTTATTTTTAAAAAGTATTTAAAAAAAACATAAGTGCAAACATCATGGTGTGAAATAAAAAATCAAGTAAAACAATCCCCGGCTACATATGCAGTAATCTCTTTCAAGCTAATGAGCAAGAACGTGTAATAGGAAGTGGGGGATCTGAGAATGATCCAGTCACAATGCGATTTGCGATCCAGCTATTTGCTGCGTCGGTGTAGTGCACGCCATCCCAGCTGATGTGTGAAGAAGGATCTTGGCATGAACCAACCTGAATTTCTCTGCCATTAATGGTGGCATTGTAATTCCCACAGAATAAGCGATTGCCACCCTCATGAAACCCACAACAAATTTCAGATGGGTTAACGAATCCTGCCCAAGCAAACAATTTATGAGGTCCACTTTTATATTTCCCACATAATAAATAAATAAAAGTTTAGTTTTAACTTTTTAAATGTTCTTTTTTTAATACTTGTAAATTTCTTGTTAGTTTTAGTTATCTTCAATTTTTCTATTAAAATGACCTTTATCCTGCTTTAGTATAGATCTAATATATTTAGATATGTATTTCAAATGACTAATAAATAGTAATATATATTGATAATTTTTTAAATTAATTTGACGACTAAAATTAAAATCAACTTATTTGCATATCCTTAAAAAATATTTCTCGTTATCATTATTAAATTAGTCACACTTGTTTCTTTTTTGAAAACATTCTTAACTCAGATTATTATTTTCTATATATCTAATGAGGATCTAGATGACCGTAATTTACTTGTTGCTGCTTGAAAAATGGCATGTTTTAATTAAAACTAAAGACTTCGTAATTGGATGAAAAATATCCTTAGGCAGAACACTAGTTAGTTTTGGCAATAAAATTTGGTGTGAGAAAAAAGTTTACCTTCTTTCTTAGTATTACTGATTAGCTGATACTTAGCAGAGAATATGTCGACATACACAAATGAAGCATCAAGGTATAGTGCCCTTAGTTTGACCACTGTATGATTGAGCTTTGTGTTGAAGTCTTTGGCCATATCGTTTTGATACACGACACAGCCGTTTTGATCAAGATATCCATCCACTGGAGTATAATTGTAGGCATTGTGTATAGGCATGGCCAGTGGTAGACACCCAATGGGGCCTGTGTTATGGATCCAGAATGTTCTCGCTCCTTCACTGTATAAATACTGACATGTGTGTTTCTGTTTAGAACTCAGCTACAGTAGATATTTTGTAGAAAACATGAAAAAAGTTCTTGTGGGTTGAATCACTTACTATAAGCTGGTTTGAAAATTGGTCAACTATGTCTGAGATCACTGCTTCAGAATTTTCCTGCCCTATTCTTTGAAGAGCAGCAGCAATGTCATTTTGCCCAATGTCGAATGTGTAGAGGGCCTTGGAAAAGTCCTCTGGCCTGGGAAAGGAATTTCCCTGTCCTGCAACAATGACAAGAACATTTATTATTTATGTCAAAATAACAGTATCCTACTTCACCATTGTCCAATGCACGTAAAATTCCAGTTAACCATTTTGTTAGCTTGCAATTTTTTATTCTTATTATCGTAATAGGGTCACTTTTCGTCTCCACATAATATAATTTCCTTATGAATAAATCGTAATAAAATGATAAAATTTTTATCGTGTCAAAAATACGATTTTAGTTTAAAATACAAAAATATTACATTGACATGATTTTTTTTTAATAATTAAATTGTGTTAGTTCATACAACTTTCCTATTTTGATAAAAAAATAAAAATATGATTCCGTACTAGTAAAAAAAACCTATAACACCCCTTAAATCCAAAATGCATGATCCTTCTTATTTGTTGCCTGATCCTATTAATGTAAGAAAAAAAATTCTAGTCTAATTCATGGTGTATAGAAAGGTTTAAATCTAACAGGTTGATGATAACCCACAATTGTTACTACTGCATTTACGTGTTTGTTAACATGTAATGGTCACTATTTGCCATATTCATTTTCCGAATCAATTGAAGTAATCGAACAACAACCTTGCTTGTAGAGCTTGGCGGTGCGTGTCTTAAATTGGATAAACTGTGCGACCTGAATCTCAAGAGTGAAAGGACTACCACCATCAAAGAAGGTTCTGTTTTGCCTCCTAATGGTTGATGATGCTGCGGCAAAGTTTGCACCATGGTAATAACTTGATCCAATTGAGTCCATGTATGCACTCAAGTATTCCAAACCTAGATTCTTGGCTGCATATTTTTTTTTTATAAACAAAAAATAAATAAAAATATTTAAGGATATTTTAATTCTTATAAAAAAATAGTCCAAATATAGTCTACCAAACAAATAAAGGCAAGAAAATTCATAGTAATCCTCAAAATAAAAATCTCACACTAATCAAGGTTGTTGTTGGCTACATTGTAAACCACTCAACCAGTTACTTCAATTTATTGTTAGGAAGCACGCTATTTATTTTAAGTGTTATAGAGTACTTTGTGTTTCTCTGCAGGACTTTAATAAGAAAAAATATGAAATATTTTTTTCATAAATTAAAATTAATTATACATAAATTAATTTGTAAAATTCTTTTCAAATATTTTTTTTATTTGTACATAATTAGTTGTAACTTATTATTAAGAACATAATAGTAATAAAGATTTTTCTTAAGTGTATTATGAGTTTAGATTCTTTTATATAAAGGTTTGATTCGTTCAGATCCCATTAATTTTGTTTCAGAAATTTTACTTTTTATTTTCATAAATAACTAAAACTATCAAATTAACGTTGTTTCTGTATTTTTTTTATGATCCCTATAGTTTACATGTTTTTCGTTTTTGGTCATTTTGTTATAAAATGGCTCCAATGTACGTTTTCACGTTGCCATGCCATGTTATTAAATGTTTATATAACAATTTAACGAGTTTTTTTAACATTGGAAAATCATAAATAAAACAATAGAGAAATTCATAATAAAATTTAATATATTTGCATAAACGAAAATATATTCAAGCATTAATAAAATAGTTTATTTTCAAACTTCTGATGTTGGTGTAAATGAGACACACAAATAAAATAAATAGATTAAACTAGATATACTTATTTTTTTTTCTTCTAAAATTTACATATATACTAAAAAAATATTAAATAAAAATAAATTTTAAATATAAAAAAATAATTAATTACTATATTAACTAAATTATATATTATTTTATGGACTAAAAAATTATAAATTAATTTTTAAATTGATATTTAATTAATATGAAATATTTCATACTTAAAAATTCGTTTGTTAAGTAAAGAAAAAGAAAAAATACTATTAAAAATCTATTATAATAATTTTTCTACTAGAAATATTTACGAAATTTAAAGTTTAAATTAAAAATAAAAAATCACATTCACGTTATAATACAGACAAAAAAAAATATTCAACCCTAGAGAAAAATAGGAAAAATTGAGTGATTGCGAAATGTGCACCAAGGAAATCTATAATAAGGCGACCATCAGAAGCTCTCCCAACTGCCTCATGAAAATGGGTCTGACCATATGGCAAAGCTGCTGGGTAAAATGCTGCTGACATGCATCCAGTATCAGAGTTGGAGTCACCAAAGTTGAATATGGCTGGAAAACCACAACTTTCTGAGGATTTTGTTTCCTCAGCCACTATATTCAAAAACTGTGAGAATGAAATCACAGCAATAAAAAACTGTCTGAGGAGTCTCATTTTTGCAGCACAAACTAATGCCATTGTTGTTGTGTGTTAGTGTTTAGCAGCAGAATATACTATATATGTTATTATACAACTAAGGACGTACCTATTTTATCGGTGTCAAAATATTGGTACCTATTTGGTTAGAAGTCACTATATGCGTTGAAAGCATAATTAAGTATTTTGATTGAGCTTTTAATTTTAATCTTTATAAATAATCATATTTTTTATTTTGATTTGTATAGGGTTTTTTAATCCTTCTAAATTTCAAATTATTATTTTTAATTTCTATAAAATGAGTTAATTTTAGTTTTTTATATCTTTAATTTTTTAATATTTATTTTCTCTAAACCATGAAATCACTATTTTTATAATTTTATTTTGAAATGATTAAATAGCATTCATTTTAAACACCATTTATTTTCCAAAAATAATATTATAGTAGATACCATAAACAATATATCCACATTTTTAAGGATGAAAAATAATAAAAGAAACGGAATAAAATTAAAACTCATCAAAATTTTATTGAGACTAAAGTCTTTTATATCCAATTTTAGTACATTTTTCATATATATATAAACAATTTTATAGGATATATATGAAATTAAATTTTATCTGCAAATAATATAAATAATGAGAAGTATAAGTGATTTTTCAGATGATTTTTTCCCATTATAAAGCTTGTGTTTTATAAAAATTTTAAATAATTTAATGAACGGTGATCAACCCTATATTTTATTTTTATAGTTATAAAATATATAAAATAAAATTTGATATACGCGTATAATAGCACAATTTATGATCTAAAAAAGTTCAATTTAATCATAGAGGCTAAACTGTTCATAATTGTTTAAAATAGGGTCGAATTTATACTTGGAAATGACTTTTTAAAATTGTTTTCTATTAAAAAATGATTTTTACATTAAAAGAATGTTTGTTATTTTGAAGTAGAGAGCAGTTTGATGTGACTGTCTGTCTGCCTTATACGAAATATATATATAACTTATTTACATAGGAATATTTATTATTTCTTCTTTTATTTTTGGTCACTTTTCAAGTGCATTTAATAGATATTTAAACTTAGGTGTTTTGTCACTCTCACTTATTTATATTCGTATATTCTCCACTAACTAATTTTAGTTTTAATTATTTAAATTCAATTCAATTAAACCAATTTTAATATACCCTTTTTACTTTTTCACTCGTATCGTTATTATAGAATTTAAGTTTAAGTATAATACATGTCCTAAGAATATAATCCAATCTCGTATTTTTGACGTGTATAATGATATTTTATATCTATTTGTCAAATAGACTATTTTATAACTATTTTAATAAAATAACTTGTTATAAAATAATAATATTTAAAATTTTGTTAAATTAGTTATAAAATAACTAAAGTAATATTTTGATGTGATTTGAAAAGAAGGAATAAAAAGTGTTTTTCTAGGGAAATGTGACCTAGAGAACTATTGAAGGCTTCATCTTCTTTCTTCCTTCGGGCAGGTTGTTAGAACTCTACTGTGATCCTTTTGGCCTTCGCACTACTTCTTCGGCTCTCGATCCTTCAGTTTCGGGTGAATGCTAAATAGGGTAGGTACCTGCAGAAGGCACTCCGACGCTCAAGTCAGTAAAGAGGGTATTTGGCACTCGGGTGTGTACAGTAATAATGACGTACCTTTCTTCTTGGAATGTGCATTATTTATATCATTTTAATGGACTTACCTTATTGGGCCTGATTAGTGAAATGGATCACACTTATGGTTGCATTACCTAATTCTTAATGGTAGGTTAGCTTAACTGACCTTGGTTTGAGCGTCAATGATTAAGTGTGTCAGTCGGCCAGGTCGTCCATGGGGGTCTCGGCCAACTCGGTCAGCTCGATCTCATCCCATACCAGTACACTTGCCCCTCAGGCTCGAGGATGAATGTATCCGCTGAGTCTTTGATGATGGGTGTCGGTCGGTTCCCTTTGAGTGCGTGACTGTTGGACTTCCCGAGGTGTGATGTGACCTTAGGCGGCGTGACATGACCCGCATTAATGAGGGTCTTTTCTGGCGCAAGGCATTATGGACCGTTGGATCTAGGAGATCTAATGGTTGAGATCATTTTGACGTTTTGTGGTTCCAATAGTGTTGAGATACTATGCTTTTTCTTTGTGAGTGCACTAATAACCAAGTGATCTCTCGCCCTTGTTCTGATAACTGAGTTCTCTCTCACCCTCCTGATTTGCCTTAGTCTTCGGCTCTATTTAAGGTTAGTTATGTCTACCTTGTCTCGGCCCACGTCTTCTTCTGATCCCCCTTCTCCTCCTCTCGTTCGTCCATCCTCTTTGTCCTCCTCTTCTTCTTCCTCTTCTTCTTCTGCGTCCTCTACAACCCACTCCTTGTCGGTCAGGGTGGCCGAGGTGCCACTCCAGGTGGAGGTTGTCAGGGGGGATGATCCGACCAATGTTGTTGAACGGTCGGACTCTCCCCCGTTGGGTGTTCCTCTGGTGGACCTTAGCTAGGTGGACTCTAAGGTGGTTGGGATCTTGTCCTCCTATAGGACGAGGCTTCTGTATCCAAGTTTTTGGATAAGTGCCCGGTTTTAAAGGCTGGCGGGCATTCTAGCTTCTTTAGTGTTGTGCCTTGCTCGTCCACTGAGAGTGTTTGTTTGGGGAGATCAGGTACCGGTCCCCCCTTCTTTTACATGTATACCTGTCTCTTTTTAGACTTGCATGTTTCTCTTCCTTTTGACAAGTCTCCCACCCAAATTCACCCAAACACCTGGGCGTCCATTCAGGCCTTTCGCCTGCTGTGTGACGTCCTACGCCTTCACCCTTCTCCCTCTTCTTTTCTCTCCTACTACACCTCTCACCCAGCCAGTCCTGTCTCTTGGCACTCCCTGATTAGTCGGTCAGGGAGTGTTCTCTTCAACTCCTTCTTCGTCTCTTATAAGAGATTCAAAGAGAGGTTTGTTAAGGTTATCACTCGGCCAAAGGCGACGACCTTTTTCTTCGAGGATAATAGTTGGTCCAGGTTTCCTCTTTATTGGACTAGCCAACCTCGCGACTTTAAGGAGTGGCCGAGGTTGACGGGGAGTGCCGATGAGATAGAGATTCTCTCTTTTTTAGATGAACTCCCGAGGAAGCTTCCCACCAGGAAGCTGATCGGTGCCTATACCAAGTCGGCGCGATGAGCGACCGTTAAGGATACAAGTCTTTACTTCTGCTATCGGTCGGTGTACCGACCAGTCCTTGGGCGTCGCTGACTGCTAGTAGACGTGGGACCACGTAAGTTGGGTCCCTCGAGCGGCATGGGCCAGCGCCTTGTAGACGGCACGCCCAGGGTGTCGAGGAGTGGTCAGGCCTCGGTCATGTAAGGTGAGTCCCACAAGCGGTACGCCCAGGGTGCCTCGCAAACAGTACGCCCAGAGGATCGAGGAGTGGTCGGGCCTCGGTCATCAGGATATGCTGACGTGTCCTCAAACCTTGGCGAGTCAAACAATGGAGCTGGGCCACGAGAGGTGGATCCCAGACAACACACCAGTTATCAGTTAGGGAGAAACCTAGATTACGAGGGTTCCATGCTTGTGGCGTGGATGACGCGTTCAGGCGTAGCACGAGTAAAGAACCACTGGGAGAGATAAGGCCCGTGAGGGTTACGTCCCAGGGGTAAACTGCATGCATGGCATGTGAACAGCTAGGGCACTCCCAGGATGGATGACCCCAAAGATTAGGTGCACAAGTTGGTACCCAGGTGGTCATCCCGTCAGAGGTTGCACTCCAGTGAGGGAGCCTTACACGCTAGATTTCCCTAAGAGTGGGTGATAGCAGCGTTAAGGCACACCCTCAATGACCCTAATTGCGGTTAGTGGAAACAGCAGAAACCCTAGGGTATATAAATGGTAGTATCAAACCTAATAAGGTACGCCATTTCTGACGCAAGTTTTTACGCAACACACACACAGATTACACACAGAGCTTTTTACAGCTAAGTCTGGGTGTTTCCTAGCCCTATACTGACTTGAACGTCGGAGTGCAAACGACCTCTAGGGTGCCCTGTGTCTTTGCATTTTCAGGTGTTTGATCAGAGAAAGGCACGAACAAAGGCAGAGATAATTGGGCGTGTGATCAATGTAAACGTACGAAGGCAATCAAAGTCAACCGGCAGGAACATTTGGCGCCCACCGTGGGACACGATTTAAAACAATGTCCCATTCGCAAGAACAAGGAAGATCCATCAAGATGAGAAACACGAGGCAAGGATTTGTTGCACTGAATGGAGGCGAAAGCCTCACCCTGCAACAGATCATGGAAACGATGCAGGCACTCCAAGAAACGGTGGCTGCATCAAGAGCAGATCAAGAACACATCCATATTGATCTGGCTGCGTCGCTAGCAAGGAATGAAGAATTACAAAGAACTAACGAAGAATTGCGCAGGGGGTTGCGGAATCAGGAAGGGGAACGTGAGGTGGAAGATCAAGAACCTACGACACCACCCAGGGATTTCCCAATGCCCTTCTCGCAGACGATCATGGACGCTGTGATACCAGCCACGCTCGTGGGGCCCAAAGCCACCTTCACAGGGGTAGAGGACGCAGAGGCTCATCTCACGGCCTTCCACACACAGATGATGTTGGTTGGGGGGCTCTGACGCGGTGCGATGCAGGCTATTCATGAGCACACTGGTGGGAATGATGATGGATTGGTTCATCAGCCTCCCTGATGGCCATGTGACGTCGTTCGCGCAACTTTCTAAGTTGTTCAGAGAGCAGTACATCGCGAATCCGGCTTCTCCACCCATTTCTTACGATCTCTTCGACGTAAGACAGTAGAAGGGAGAGTCCCTGAAGGAGTTCCTCAATTGTTTTGGGGCACAGGTGGTGAGGCTGAACACCAAGGATGAAACCATGATGGTGCATGCGTTCAGGAAGGGGATCGTGCCGGGACCCTTCAGCGAATCGCTCATCAGGAACCGCCCCAAAACTTTCGGCGAGATAAGGGGTCGAGCGGTGGCTCATATTGTCGCGGAGGAGAAGTCAACGAGAAGCGCACGTGCGTTGTTCCCACACGCCCACGAGCACCAGGTCGACCTCAACCCCTAAGGGTGCATGAGGCAACGACAAAGAAGAGGACCTCAGCGAAGCAGTAGCCTTACGAGCCCAGGAAGTCCCAGACTAGGGGGCATGCAAGGGAGAATGTGCCACCAAGGCACAATTTCGTAGTAGAATTGAAGGACTTGATTGTTGTACCGTCCAGGGGTGATCAACAAAAGGTCAAAGTCAAAGTCAACTCACGGAAGGACGTCGCCCCAATAAGACATCGCCCGAGGCATTTCGCAGAGAAAAGGGCCCACACGATGGAATAACCCTAAGTTGGGTGGCGGCGCTGTGGGACACTCCGCACAGAATAAACGATCAAGTCAAAGGGGCACGTGACAATGCCCACGTGCTCATTAAAGATCTCCTAGCAAGGCTGCATGCATGACACGTGATTAATTAGGGCACCCAAATAGTATGATGGCGCGAGAAATACAGTGCCTAAGTTAGAGCCCAAGTGGCCGCAAGGTTATTCATTGCACTCTAGATAAGGGAAGTCCATGGGCCAGATACGCTAAGATCCTAAGGATGGCGGCGCAAGAACCTTCTCCAAGGAACCCTAGATAATAGCAACAACACAAAGGTAAACCCTAGTTTTTCACCTATATAAAGGGCACGAAGAACCCTAGCAAGGTACGCTTTTTCACAGTTACACAGGTTTTAACTTGATCCTGCCTGTTGACCAAAACGCTGGAGCCTTGCCTCATCAAACTTGGATCGACTTCTGCGCCGTGTTAGCCTCCGTCCTTCACCGTGATTCACCTCAAGAACCTGCAAAAGACAGAACGGCGCCGCTGCGGCCGATCACGCTCCGACGCCCAAGTCAGCG
>Ga0123342_1010945_pt1 | contig 10168 bp, 4 predicted proteins | sample Turbeawhitnodule_FD_89960 | JGI IMG/M metagenome (GOLD analysis project Ga0123342, IMG submission 89960) | Root nodule microbial communities of legume samples collected from Mexico - Turtle bean Mexico white nodule | ecosystem: Host-associated > Plants > Roots > Nodule | place: Mexico: Nepantla...
AGGCTAATGCACTTGTGGCAGAAATGGAAGAGAAAGGCAAGCCTGATAAGTTGACATTTACCATTCTTATTATTGGGCATTGTATGAAAGGAAGAACACCTGAAGCAATTGGTATCTTCTACAAGATGCTGGAAGCTGGTTGTACTCCAGATGACATCACAATTAGAACGTTAAGTTCTTGTCTTTTGAAGGCTGGGATGCCTAGTGAGGCTTCCCGCATTAAGGAAACTATATTTGAGAAGCAGAGTACATTACTGAAAAAATCTTATCATGAAAGTATAAATTCAGACAAGTCAATTCCTGTTCATTAAGGTAAATGGCTAAGCAGTGGTTTCGGGAATACATTCATAAGACAATGTGTCACTAGTTATCGATACTATCAATTCAATAGAATTTGACTTACCCATCTTCCCAAGGTTCTGTCTGTCTTCTTGGAGCAGGCAGGTATGCTCTCTTCTTGTAATTGTTTTTTGTTAGTTGTTTTTCAACTAAAGTTAAATGTGACACAAGGAGATTTTGTCTTTCTTAATGTGAAATTGGTTATACAAGGAGATATTGTTGCGACACACATATCAAGGAAATAGTAATAGAAAATTGATTAATGCCTGTTCTCTACAACCTCAATGCTGTTGAAAAGCGAGAAGTTTCAATTGTAATTTTCCAAGTAGTTTGAAACCTTGACGATGCATCCCTTGTCCAGCATGGCAGCAAACCATTGCTCGGACTAGATTGTTTTTCAAGCTCATGGATGAATGCTTGCTTCTTTTTGAGGTTACACTTTGTGCTGCAAATTGTCAGTTCTCAGTTGTCCAAATCATGTCATTTCTTGTTGATTAATTTGAAATTTTGATGTTGCTGAGTATTTGTGCTAATTGGGACAAGGTTGCTTTATTTGTCCTCTAATCTTGTTTTTTTCAATTGTCATAGTTGTTCTGATAACTGTCTTGTTTTACAGCACAAAAAACCTGCTAATGGCATGTTACTTGGCTCCAGTTCTCGCAATCCAGTAGGAGAGGCACCTGCTTCCCCGAAGTACTCTGACAGACTGTCTCCTGCAATCAACAACTATCTGTCTGAGGCCTCAAGGCAGGAAGTCAGGGTGAGCCAACTTCTGTAGAGCTGATACCTTTCTACCACATATACTTTCTTATTTGGCTCAAGTACTGGATGTAGGTGTCTGCATTCTGTGCATCTCATTCCTTAAGTTTTTTTGGCAGCCCCTGGGAACACCAGATAACTGGTATTTATGGCAGAGTAAATTCCCAGTTAAACTCCCCTAGCCAGCCATATTCTTTTAGAGGCTATTGCTCAAGCACAGTCTTCTAGGATTGGAGCATCTGCTCAAGCACTTGGAGAATCTTTACTTCCACTTTTAAGACAGAAATTGGTACATTTTTCCTTCTGTAATTAAATTTTAATTTGTTAATGGGTCATGCTTTAATCATTGTTACCTTAGTTTATGGGTCAAAGCTTTGCATGCTGTTATGCACAATTTCAAAGTAATCATCAGCTGCAATGGCTACTGAACATGGATATATTTACTGTTCATTTGGAAAGAACTTCCACCCACTTGTCTGTGTTTATCGCTTTTTTTTTTTCACTTTTGCTAACTAACTCTACATTTTCTTTTGTTATGGACGTGTACCAATTGTAACTCCATGCTTTTTGGAATATAATTTCTTAATAAGTTTTCCAAAAAACCTACTTGTATCATGTTGAATTAAGATTTGGAATTTACTGTTGAATTAAGAGCTGCAAGTATCAGTATATATATTTGTGTTATTTTTTTTTCTTTATTAGTTTTTATTTTGTTTAAATTAATCCTCAATGGTGATTTTTAAGTTTGTTAAAACAGGTTTAAATTATCACCGTTATTTTTTTTTTTTCAAATACTAACTATTATTTATATCAAGGAAAAAATAGACAATTTATTCATGTTTGAAAAAAGGTTTGAAAAATGTTAAAAAGCAGACAATTCAACCATTCTTCTTGTATGTTTTTGTTTTATAGTACTTTGAAGAAAAATAAATAAATGAATTTCTTGACAAAATTTGGTCTCTGTAACAATTTTGGAGTAATGTTAATATGTCAAATACTGATTTACGTAAAATATTAATAGTAGATTTCAAAATTAACTTTAGTACACGTAATTCTGAGACATATTTTAAATACGTAAATAATAGACTGTAATTGTTTAATTTTGAAAATCTAGAACTAAAATTATACACTCGCGAAATTATAATGGCTAAAAGTGAATTTAAACATATTTCTTAATGTATTCGCGCTAATTTTAAAATAATTATAATTACTGAAATTATATTTACAAATAAAAACACGAGGAATTGTCCATTTTGATAATTTATTAAAAAATTTACCATTTTTATTTATTCCAATTATCAATAAAATAACTTTAAATTAAATTCACACTTTTTTCATTTTTTAAATGTACTTTTTATTTGACAAAATACTACAAACAGAATCATTTTTAAATTCTTACTCTTTTTTTCAAACGTAAAAGTATTAACTAAGTAAAAGAGGAGTTGAGCCTAAGATACTGATAACAGCACAATGTATATAATCATGGGAATCACAACAATTTTATTTTATTTTTGGGTTTTACAGTTGGAGAAAATTCAGGTATTTAATAATTTAAAAGTAACGCATCATATCATAATATTCTACAAATCATAAATTGATTCCCGGTGTGTGAAGGAGCTAAAACCTGAATCTTCTGCTGGTTCAGAGCTTGCTTTTTGGAACACCAACTGGTGCATTTCTTGATCTCTTTTCTACTGATCGAGATACTTGCTTCACAGCCTCTTTCTGTAAATGACGAGGCCGACTCAGCCAAAGTCCTCCGTCAACTATCAGAACGTCGCCATTGATGAATTTTCCTTCACAAATTTGGAGAAATGTTTCAATTTTCCATCCGTAAAAAATATTATGAACTATGTTCGTACAATAACATTGATAACTGTATTGATGATGGCTTAGAATTTAGAAGTAATGAACACATGTGAAGAAACATTTGCGAATATTTGGGTGAATAGATAAAGCGACGAACCTGCATCTGATACTAGGAAAAGTGCAGTCATGGCTATATCCCATTTCTCCCCAAGTTTATAGAGTGGCATGTAATCTCTGGCTTTGCTGCTGATTTCGTCGGGAGCTAGTTTACTCATGCCAGGAGTGTCACTTATTGGACCTGGTGCAATTCCATTGACTCTAATATCATAGTCTGTTCCCCATTCTAGGGCCAAGTTTCTTGTAGTGGCATCAACAGCTGCCTGTTGAACAATAGAATTTTTAAAGGTGAAAGTTGATTTTAACATGTAAGTAATGTGCTACAAACCTTTGCAGCAGACACGTGAATTTGGTACCAAGAAGCTGTATAATGCAAGGTAGCACTGATGTTTATTATTGATCCCCCACCAGAAGAGCTGCTCTTTCCTTCTCCCCCTTTCTTGAGATATTTTAGTGCTTCACGGCACATTGTGAATGTGCCAACAGAATCAATGTCCAAAACTGTCAAGAATAATTACAGCTTATCACCATTTCCTTTCTATTAATTGGTAGAGTTAGAAGAAGGTTGCATCATGTTCTAAACCTGAGATAGCTTAGTGTCTGGAGTAACCACTCATCTGAAACATAACAATCTATCCTATCCACATTTTTAGATGGGTGCTTTCTTCAAGCAGTGATGCCGAAATGTGTAGCGTCTAACAACAGTTAACATAATTGACAAAACTTAAGACCCGTTTGGAAAACAAGTTAATTAAGTACTTATCATATAAGAACTTATATAAGTTGTTTCCATGAACAAAAAGTTAAGTTGATTTCATAACTTCTTTCTCAAAAGGTTTCCATAAGCTCTCCAACAACTTACACACATGCTTATGTCACAAGACAAGTTCAAACAACTATAAATAAGTTCTTCCAAAATCATGATACGATTTATTAAGTGTTTTTAATACAGTCCTCCATTCAGAATTGGAACTTCAGCAATGCCCATAATAGAAGTTTCGTATCCAAAATCAACATTAGTGACTGGGTGAAACTTTAATTTTGATTGGAGAGTATCACTGAAGTCTAAAATACCTTAGGAAACTACATTAACAAATTATCTCGAGTAAAAATTCTATCAATCAGATTTAAGTACACAGGGAATTGCACCAATCATCTAACATGAGATAAGTAAGCAACCCTTCAACATAATCACGAAGATGCATTGAAAATCATATATTATTAATGATTCAATATACTGTTTTTCTTTTTAATTCTTTAACCAATATCCCTATTATCATTTGCCTTAAAAAAGAAAAGAAAAGAAAAGGTGACACCGACAGAACCTGTTCGAAAGCCATTTGGGGAGAGATCCTCTGCCGACACAAGGAAGTTCCCAGCCGCAGCATTCACAAGTATATCAATCCTTCCAAAATGCTTAAACGTTGATTCCACTACCCTCTCTGCATCCTCTTGCTTCCGCACATCCCCCTCAAACCCAACCGCCTAAACCACAACAAAATTCACATCAATAACCCATTCATTCTTGCCGAAACAAAAAATCAAAATTCAAACATTCAGAGTCAGGAAGCAGTTCAAATGACCAAAAGTCCATCAGTTTAATTTTTCCTCCCAAGGGAGTGGTTCTTCTACAAAACTTACACGCAGTTCTACAATGTTGTTTTGTGTTCTCTATTAAAAATTAATGTTTTGGCTCTAACAATGCCTAGTAAATTTCAATAGGTATTCCTGATAAAAGAAAACTCTAATTTTAATCCAAGAGTAGTAACACTAAAAGCACCTTCCACACTACATCTAACTTTGTCCACGAATCCTCCCGTGTTAAATTTTCCCAGGCATATATAGTGGAAATATATATTGTTTCGGTACTTCAAAATAAAAAATAGTCTCACATGACTTTACAAACATTTTTCTGCCCCAATTCATAAAAAGACACCATTAAAGACAAGTCCACGAGGTTCATTCTAGTCTCCATTCGTGACAATACTAGTTCTAAAATCTGTTTAAACTCTTTGAAGAGAAAACAAATTAAGAAAAAAAGAATCAAATGAGTTCCACTCTAAGTTAAAAAATTCATCTATGCATAAATAAACTTAATTTTCTTCAGAGAAAAACTATCAGAAAGAGTTTTTTACAAATGAACTAATATATGTTAATTTCATTACTTTCTTCTTGCCCAAACAAGCGTAGTGGACTTGACAGATAACTTTGGGGATGAAAGAATTACACACTAGAAAGAGAGCCTTGTAGACTATTGTTACTGTAGACAAAAAATAACTAGATTTGGGAACAATTACGTTAACCTCATTTGCATAAATCTACACAACAAATTGAATAAGATCGCAGTTATTTGATTTGTAAGAGTGGAGGGAAGTGAAAATTGAGCAAAGTGAATTGAATTGAAGGAAAGTAGCGATTGGATGGGTTACAGGAATGGAGAGGGATTGGAGAACGGAGACGGCGGAGTGAAGAACTTGGCTCCGGCGACCCATGAGCGCGACGGAGGCTCCATGTTTGCCGAATTGCGTAGAAATTTCGAAGCCGATTCCAGAAGCTCCTCCGGTTATGAGAGCGACCTTCCCCTTCAGAATTCCTGCTTTGAACGGAGATTCCATAAGATTCCAAGATTCTAAGATTCAACGATTTCTACCTTCGTCTTCTTCCTAATGCTTTGTTGAAATCGCACACTTTCCACCTTCGCTCAATCACATGCTTATATATATATATATACTATTCACATTTTCATTACATTAAAATAATATAGTTTTAAAAATATAGAATATTATAACTTTTATAATATTATTATTTTTATAAATGATTAATTAAAAGATGAAAATAATGTAATTTAAAAGTATATGTAATTAAAAAAAGTATGTGACCGAAAATTATTGAATTATTTTAAGATAAAAAATTATTCAACTACTTAGTTTATTAAATAAATAAATTATTTTTTATTTTATTTACTGAAGAATAAAATTATCTAATTAAAAAACATACAAAATTACGGGATAATGTATGTTCTTTATATAATAGTATATCCATATTTAAAATATTATTGTAGATTTTATTTCAATAAAAATATGTTTTAATAACTTTTTATTTATATTTAAAACTTTTAAAGGATAAAGAAAAAATATTTTTTATTTTATTTATTAAAAAATAATTTTTTCTGATTAAAAAAGATACACAAAAAGTACCAAATAATATATACTCAATGACATATATATATAACATTATTATAAATTTTATTTCAATAAATTATATGTTTTATAATTTTTTATTTATATTTAAAAGATAGATAAAAAATATTATAACTTGTGGTCATTTCTTATCATTATGAAACATGTGACTCAATTTGGAAGCTTTATGATCATCTTTATCATTGTATATATTAAAATTTGGAAGTTTAATAAATTTTGTCTTTTTTCTTATTTAAATTTAGATCATTCAAATATTTGTAATATTGAAATGATTATATCATAGATCAAAATAATTTAATATTATAATATGAGACAAAAATATATTTAATCCTTAATAATTTAGTGTTTTTTTCTTTTCTCTTTTCTCATATGATGTCATAGAAGATTAGCATATTTTATGGTTTCAATAACAATTTTAGTTTTCTACATTACATAACAATACTAAAGTATATAGTGTTTCTTTTGGATAATGAATACAAAATTAATGTGTAAGGAAAGATAAAAAAAAAATTAAGAAAATATGGTTTTTAATAAACTTTTTTTTTTTAGTATATACAAGAATAAATAATATGATTACGTTCATGTATAAATAGAAAAGAGTAAATTATAAGGATAATCAATAATATAATATTAATATTATTAATAACACTAATAATATTGTTGATAGTAATATTAATAATACTTTTAATAATATTAATAGAAATATTAATGATATTAATTATCATATTATTAATGACATTAGTTATAGCATTAATAATAGTAGTAATAATAATTAATAATATTAAAATAATAACAATATTAATAATATAAATAATAGCTCCTGTTAGTTTTCTAGCAATTTCGAATTTATAACTGAAACGTGATATAAACAAAACCACTTATTAAAAAAACAAGCAAAGTTGCATCTATTACACATTTTGCAAATGCATTGCATACATGGAAAGTGGAACACTTCCCATGTAACAGTAATAAAGCTGGGTTTAGTGAAACACCATTTACCAATTTATGAAACCCAAACAGTTATGTCACAAAAATAAACTGCAATGTTGAGAGCCAAACATGAAAATGAGTTTTCTAAAACCATTAAAAAACCTTGTTCTAAAACATATCAATATCTTGCTCCACCAGAAAAATTGAAGCAAAAGTGACATACATAATAGCTGTTCAAAGGTTCTGCACTTAGCATTAGGATATAATCATCTCCTGTCACCATGATGCCTCCTATGAGGATAATCATCAGCTTCAATATCTTGTCTTTTGTGTCCACGTTCCTCCCTTCTAGCTCTGTAATCACCATCCTCCCTTCTACGTTTGTGATCCTCATCAGCTTCAATATCTTGCCTTTTATACCCTCGTTCCTCCTTTCTGTGTCTGTAATCTTCATCTTTTCTTCCATTTTTGTAGTCATCGTCACTTGGACTTTTGTTTCTTCGTCCAGAATCAATCTTCACCACATCTTGCTTTCCACTGTCTTCAGGTCTTTTCCTATAACCTCTGTCATTCCTTCTCTCCAAATGGCTAGAATCTGTGTTTCTTCTATCATCTCGACTAGCTCGTCTCTCTCTGTAGCTATCATCTTCATCTCTTCTTCTAGAGTCTCGCTCGTCTTTGTGCTTGTAGTTATCATCTTCATCTCTTCTTCTAGAGTCTCGCTCGTCTTTGCGCTTGTAGCTATCATCTTCATCTCTTTTTCTGGATTCATGATCATCTTTCCACCTGTAATCATCATTTCCATGTCTTCCCATGTGCCTATCTCTGTCTTTCTTGTCACCATGGGAATCCAATTCTCTTGCACCTCTTTCATAGCGTGCTTTGTTTTCTCCATTCCCCCCATGCCCTCTGCTTCTATCACCATACCTATCTCTTTTCGAGTCTACCATATCCTGATCCTTACGACTTCTATAATCTTTAAAATTTTCATCCCTACCCTTTTTCTCAACTGGGACATCCCTGTCATGCCTTTGGTGTTTTACATCTCGCCTTGGGCTTTCTGGGTTATCATCTCCATCAAAAACCATTTCATATCTGCATGCACCATGAAATTGCTGTCAGACATTTGGGCAGATAAAATCAGAGACAATCAAAGAGTGACACATGCAATCAGAAGTACATACCTCGAATTATCTTCACCACGTTGGGTATTATCATCCTTTAAAATGTATTTTGTTTGTGGTTGATTCATTGTAGCCTCTCCAGTGCAGTCCTTGGCAATATGATCTGTAGAGCCACATTTGAAGCAACCACCACCTGCGGTGATAAATTATTGTGATAAGATTACATAGGGAAAGGAGCAGCTATTTACAACCAAACATTGGCATTCAGCACAATGCTGTAAAAATGAAACAAGTACTAAACAAATGCTTACAGATTGCGATATTGGTAAGAACCTTGGAAGAACCACATAACAAAAGCTAAAGCTAGCTGTTGTAGTTGGAAATCCCAAGGTCTCAAACCTCACACAAGAATCTCTTATTTCTAATGTGAGACTTACATCCATTCCTAGCAATTGATCCTAACAGATATCGTTATCCTTACCTTTACCCTTTTGATCTTTCCTCTTGTATTGGGACCACAATTTTGACACACTTTGACTAAAATCCACATGTATCCTTCGATCATCAATCAAAGCATTATCCATCTGCAATTCAGGGAGCAATCAAAGAGAGAAAAAGTTCCGGATACGAGTTTTCTTTTCAAAACAAAGCAATTTTTTTCCGTATATACATTTAAAAATGTTTATTTGAACTCAGAATTGCTAGAGAAAATAACAACTCTTCAACCCACTGTCTGAAAATCGAATTAAAATTAAAACACAAGATCAGACAGAAAATGTAATTTAACAGGTAGGAAAGCATCTGAAAGAATAACATTATCATTATCATTTGTATCTATAGTATATTTAAGCCAACCAAGGATAGAAGGAATAAATAAATAAACCCTAAATAAATAAATAAATCTACAACAGTATCTAATGTGCATGAAGCAAAACAGAATAATTTACTGCCAAGAAAAAGAAACAATACTCATATGGTAAAAATATGCTTCATAATTTCCAGAATACCTTAAAATATGCTTGCTCACATGACTGTCTGTCCTCAAATTCTGTCAATGAGTAAATACAAGATACTGTTAATTGAATGAAAACAAAAATGAGATAATTTATTTTCCAATTACAGAGTAGGTTTTTATCTAGAAACTAAGAAAAAAACTATTCCTAATATTAGCCAGTACAACTAGTAAAAGAAATTGATAAAGTATTTGAAGGAAATCAATATAAATTGTTGATGATGGTTGCTCAATTGGTCTGAAGCACAAATTTAATTGTACAAACATACATTTTATTTACTTATTATTGTCCACAAATCTAAATCTCCAAAGCTCAGGCCTTTTGCTTGGATAATGGACATAACATGATAAAAGAACTAATAATAGGTTAAATCTTCAGAGTTCACACTAAACAAAGCTCCCTAAAATGTGTTTTTAGGGCTGATGTTCAGAAAGAGTTGTCCACTCTTGCATCATCCTACAGCCACTTCTGATTAAAATAAATTTATTGGAGATTTTATGAATTTTGGATATGCTTTTTGAATCCAGGAAGAGTTCATAACTATTAACTTACAGGTTTAGAAATGAGTAAGGCAAGTTAATTAATTGTTCTGCGGTTTCATCAGATATTTTGCGTATTTGAATGAAGTGGAATTTTGTCCATGACTTATTAAGGAAGGAAACATCCTTATCAACAGGCAAAGAGAATGGGAGAAAGAACCACTTGAACACAATTAAAGAAGCACAAATTTTACACAAATGACAAAGTGGATATCCATACTGACCTATAAAAGCATAGCATAAACTGTCACCAGTTTTGTGATCACGGATGATTTCAGCCCTACAATTAAAATATTAAGTAAGAACAGTATATACAAAATGATATCACTATTGGTAAA
>Ga0123342_1010946_pt1 | contig 10167 bp, 7 predicted proteins | sample Turbeawhitnodule_FD_89960 | JGI IMG/M metagenome (GOLD analysis project Ga0123342, IMG submission 89960) | Root nodule microbial communities of legume samples collected from Mexico - Turtle bean Mexico white nodule | ecosystem: Host-associated > Plants > Roots > Nodule | place: Mexico: Nepantla...
TTCTGATTCTCTGTTGATCACAATTTTACAGTGAACAAAATTCAGATTGTGCCAATACTGCTCTGAAAAATCAATCTGTTTCATGTAAAATCAATCTGTTCTTTTTGCCTCTGGAATACTGAATAATTGTGTGTTCTTGCGAAAATTTTATAAGCTCAATTCACCCCTCCCCTCTTGAACTTAGACACTAATAGACCCAACAACATGTAGTATGTTGCAGGTAACAGGTTACATGTAACAGGTTGCAGGTAGCAGGTTGCAGTTAGCAAGTTGTAGTAGCAGATTGCAGGTAGGAGGTAGCAGGTTGCAGGTAGGAGGTAGCTGGTTGCAGGTAGGAGGTAGCAGGTTCCATGTTGCAAGTTGCAGGTAGCAGGTTGCAAGTAGCATGTTGCAGGTAGCAGGATGCAGAGAGCAGGTGGAAGATAGCAGGTGGAAGATAACAAGTTGTAGGTAGCAAGTAGCAGGTAGCAAGTTGCAGATAACAGGTAGCAGGTTACAGGTAGTAGGTTGTAGGTATCATATTACAAGTAGCAGGTTGCAGGTAACAGGTAGCAGGTAGCAGGTTACAGGTAGTAGGTTGCAGATAGTAGGTTGCAGGTAGCAGGTTGCAGGTAGCAGGTTGCAGGTAGTAGGTTGCAGGTAGCAGGTTGCAAATAGCAGATAGCTGGTTGCAGAGAAAAGATAGTAGGTAGCAAATTACAAGTAGAAGGTTGTAGGTAGGAAGTTCCATGTTGCAGGTAGCAGGTAGCAGGTTGTAGATAGTAGGTAGCAGGTGACAGATCACATGTTGCAGGTAGCAGGTAGCAGGTAGCAAATTGCAGGTAGTAGGTTGCAGGTAGCAGGTGGCAGGTTGTAGGTAGCAGGTAGCAGGATGCAGATAGTAGGTTGTAGGTAGCAAGTTGCAGGTTGCAGGTACCAGGTAAAAGGTAGCAGGTTGCAATTAACAGGTAAGAGGTAACATGTAACATGTAGCAGGTAACAGGTTGCAGGTAACAGGTAGCAGGTTACATGTAGTAGGTTGCAGGTAGCAGGTTGTAGTTACCAAGTTGCAGTAGCATGTAACAGGTTACAGGTAGCAGGTTACAGGCAAGAGGTTAGAGGTAGGAGGTAGTAGGTTGCAGGTAGCAGATTGCAGGTTGCAAGTTGCAGGTAGCAGGTAGTAGATTGCAGGTAGCAAGTTGCAGGTTGTAGGTTGTAGGTTGCAGGTAGCAAGTTACAGGTTGCATGCTGGAGGTAGCAGGTAGCAGATTGCAGGTAGCAGGTTGTAGATAGCATGTAGCAGGTGACATATTGCAGTTTACAGGTAGCAAGTGGCTGATAGCAGGTTGTAGATAGCATGTAGCAGGTGACAGATTGCAGTTTACAGGTAGCAAGTGGCTGATAGCAGGTAGAAGGTAGCAGGTAGCAGGTTGTAGATAACAGGAAGCAGGTGGCAGATAAAAGGTTGAAGGTAGCGGGTAGCAGGTAGCAGGTTACAGGTAGCAAGTTATAGGTTGCAGGTAACAGGTAGCAGATTGCTTTTAGCAGGTAGCACATAGCAAGTTGCAGGTAACACGTTGCAGGTAACACGTTGCAGGTAACTTGTTGCAGGTAATACGTTGCAGGTAACTGGTTGCAGGTAACACGTTGTAGGTAACTGGTTGCAGGTACCACGTTGCAGATAGCAAGTACCACGTAGTAGGTTGTAGGTACCACATAACAAGTTGCAGGTAACACATTGCAAGTAGCAGGTTTCAGGTAGCAGGTAGCAGGTTGCAGTATCATGTAGCAGGTACAAGGTACCAAGTTGCAGGTAGCATGTATGACGTAGCAGGTAGCAGGTTGCAGTAGCATGTTGCAGGTACCAGGTTGTAGGTAGCATGTATGACGTAGCAGGTAGGATAAAGTAGGTAGAAGGTTGCAAGTAGCATATAGTAGGTAACAAGTTGCAGAGAGTTTGTTGCAGGTAGCAGATTGCAGGTACCAAGTTGCAGGTTTCAGGTTACAGGTAGGAGGTAGCAGATTGCAGGTAGGAGGTTGTAGATAACATGTAGCAGGTGGCAGGTGGCAGGTTGTAGGTAGCAGGTTGTGGATAACAGATTGTAGGTAGCAGTTTACAGGTAGCAAGTTGCTGATAGCAGGTAGAAGGTAGCAGGTAGTAGGTTGTAGATAGCAGGAAGTAGGTGGCAGATAGAAGGTTGTAGGTAGCGGGTAGCAGGTAGCAGGTTACAGATAACAAGTTGTAGGTTGCAGGTAGCAGGTAGTAGGTTGTATGTAGCAGGTAGCACATAACAAGTTACAGGTAACACGTTGCAGGTACCAGGTTGCAGATAGCAGGTACCAGGTAGTAGGTTACTGGTACCACATAAAAAGTTGCAGGTAACACATTGCAGGTAGCAGGTTTCAGGTTGCAGTAGCATGTAGCAGGTACTAGGTACCAGGTACCAGGTTGCAGGTAGCATGTATGACGTAGCAGGTAGCAGGTTGCAGTAGCATGTAGCAGGTACCAGGTTGCAGGTAGCATGTATGACGTAGCAGGTAGCATAAAGTAGGTAGAAGGTTGCAAGTAGCATATAGTAAATAGCAAGTTGCAGGTAGCAGGTTGCAGAGAGCTTGTTACAGGTAGCAGATTGCAGGTAGCAAGTTGCAAGTTGCAGGTACCAAGTTGCAGGTTTCAGGTTACAGGTAGGAGGTAGCAGATTGCAGGTAGCAGGTTGTAGATAACATGTAGCAGGTGGCAGGTAGCAGGTTGTAGGTAGCAGGTTGTAGATAACAGGTTGTAGGTAGCAGTTTGCAGGTAGCAAGTTGCTGATAGCAGGTAGAAGGTAGCAGGTAGTAGGTTGTAGATAAGTAGGTGGCGGATAGAAGGTTGTAGGTAGCGGGTAGCAGGTAGCAGGTTACAGATAACAAGTTGTAGGTTGCAGGTAGCAGGTAGTAGGTTGTATGTAGCAGGTAACACATAACAAGTTGCAGGTAACACGTTGCAGGTAACTGGTTGCAGGTACCAGATTGCAGGTACTAGGTAGTAGGTTGCAGGTACCACTTAACAAGTTGCAGGTAACACATTGCAGGTAGCAGGTTTCAGGTAACAGGTAGTAGGTAGTAGGTTGCAGGTAGCAGGTAGTAGGTTGCAGGTAGCAATTGTGAGGTAACAGGTAGAAGGTTGCAGGTAGCATATAGTAGATAGAAGGTTGCAGGTAGCATATAGTAGGTAGCAGGTTGCAGGTAGCAAGTTGCAGGTAGCAAGTTGCAGGTTTCAGGTTACAGGTAACAGGTAGCTGATTGCAGGTAGCAGGTTGTAGATAACATGTAGAAGGTGGCAAGTAGAAGGTTGCAGGTAACAGTTTGCACGTAGCAAGTTGCTGATAGTAGGTTAAAGGTAGCAGGTAGCAGGTTATAGATAGTAGGAAGTAGGTGGCAAATAGAAGGTTGCAGGTAGCGGGTAGCAGGTTACACGTAGCAAGTTGTAGGTTGCAGGTAGCAGGTAGCACATAACAAGTTGCAGGTAAGTGGTTGCAGGTACCAAGTTGCATATAGCAGGTACCAGGGAGTAGGTTGCACGTACCACATAACAAGTTGCAAGTAACACATTGAAGGTAGCATGTTTCAGGTAGCAGGTAGCAGGTTGCAGGTAGTAGGTAGCGGGTTGTAGGTAGCATGTATGAGGTTGCAGTTAGGAGGTTGCAGGTAGCATATAGTAGGTAGAAGGTTGTAGGTAGCATATAATAGGTAGCAGGTAGTAGGTTGCAGGTAAAAGGTTGTTGGTAGTAGGTAGCAGGTTGCAGGTAGCATGTTGCATAGAGCAAGTTGCAGGTAACAGGTAGCGGGTAGTAAGTAGCAGGTAGCAGGTTGCAGGAAGCAGGTTGCAGGTAGCAGGTTGCAGGTTGCACGTAGCTGGTTGCATATAGCAGGTTGCAGGTAGCAGGTTGCAAGTTACAGATAGCAGGTAGCAGGTTGCAGGTAGCAGGTTGCAGGTAGCAGGTTGTAGGTAACAGGTTGCAGGTAGCAAATTGCAGGTAACAGGGTGTAGGTAGCAGGTTGCCGATATCAGGTTGCATGTAACAGGTAGAAAGTTGTAGATAGCAGGAAGCAGGTACCATGTTATAAGTAGCAAGTTGCAAGTAGGAGGTAGTAGGTAGCAGGTAGCAGGAAGTTGCAGGTAACACGTTGTAGGTAGCTGGATGCAGGTAACACGTTTCAAGTAGCAGGTTGCAGATAGTAGGTAACAGGTTGCAGGTAGCAGGTTGCAAGTTACAGATAGCAGGTAGTAGGTATCAGGTTGTAGGTAACAGGTTGCAGGTAGCAAATTGCAGGTAACAGGGTGTAGGTAGCAGGTTGCCGATATCAGGTTGCATGTAACAGGTAGAAGGTTGTAGATAGCAGGAAGCAGGTACCATGTTATAAGTAGCAAGTTGCAAGTAGGAGATAGTAGGTAGTAGGTGGCACATAGGAAGTTGCAGGTAACACGTTGTAGGTAGCTGGATGCAGGTAACACGTTTCAAGTAGCAGGTTGCAGATAGTAGGTAGCAGGTTGCAGATAGCAGGTAGCAGGTTGCAGGTAGCAAGTTCCAGGTTGCAGGTAACAGGTTTCAGATAGCAGGTAGAAGGTTGCAGATAGCTTGTAGTAGGTAGAAGGTAGCAGGTAACAGGTAGCAGGTAGCATATAGTAGGTAGCAAGTAGGAGGTAACATGTTACTAGTAGCAGATTGCCGGTAGTAGGTTGCATGTAACAGGTTGCAGATAGGAGGTAGTCGGTTGCAGGTTGCAAGTAACAAGTTGCAGGTAGCAGGTTGCAGATAACAGGTTGCAGGTTGTAGGTTGCAGGTTCTAGGTAGCAGGTTGCAGGTAGCAAGTTGTAGATAACTGATTGTAGATAGCAGGTAACAAGTTTGTAGGTTGTAGGTTGTAGGTAGCAGGTTGTAGATAACAGTTTGCAGGGAGCAGGTAGCAGGTTGTAGGTAGCAAGTTGCAGGTAGCAAATTGTTGATAGCAAAAAGCAGGTGGCAGGTAGAAGGTAGAAGCTTGCAGATAGCATGTAACAGGTAAGAGGTAGAAGGTTGTAGATAGAAGGTAGCAGGTAGGAGGTTATAGGTTGCAGGTAGCATGTAGCAGGTGATAGATGGCAGATAGCACGTTGCAGGTAGCAGGTATCTGGTTTTAGATAGTTGGTTGGAGGTAGCAGGTTGTTGATAGCAAGTAGCAGGTTGCAAGTAGCAAGTTGCAAGTAGCAGGTTGCAGATAGCAGGTAGCAGGTAGCAGGTAACAGGTAACAGGTAGCAGGTTGCAGGTACTAGGTTACAGGTAGCAGGTTGCAGATAGCAGGTTGCAGGTAGCAGGTTGTACGTAACATGTTGCGGGTAGTAAGTTGCAGGTTGCAGGTAGCAGGTTGTAGGTAACAGGTGGAAGATAGCAAGTTGGAGGTAGCAAGTAGCACGTAGCAAGTTGCAAATACCAGGTATCAGATTACAGGTAGCAGGTTGCAGGTAGCAGGTTGCAGGTAGCAGGGAGTTGGTATCATATTACAAGTAGCAGGTTGCAGGTAACAGGTAACAGGTAGGAGGTTACAGTTAGCAAGTTGCAGGTAGCAGGTTGTAGGTAGCAAGTTGTAAGTAGCAGGTTGCGGGTAGCAAATTGCAAGTTGTTAGTTGCAGGTAGCAGGTAGAAGGTAGCAAGTTGCAAATAGCAGGTAGCAGGTTGCAGATAACAGATAGCAAGTAGCAAATTACAAGTAGCAGGTTGTAGGTAGGAAGTTCCATGTTGCAGGTAGAAGGTAGCAGGTTGTAGATAGTAGGTAGCAGGTGACAGATCACAGGTTGCAGGTAGCACATAGCAAGTTGCAGGTAGCAGGTTGCAGTTACCAGGTAGAAGATTGCAGGTAGCAGGTAGCAGATTGCAGGTAGCAGGTAGCAGGTAGCAGATTGCAGGTAGCAGGCTGTAGGTTGCAGGTAGTAGGTTGCAGGTAACAGGATGCATATAGTAGGTTGTAGGTAGCAAGTTGCAGGTTGCAGGTACCAGGTAGCAGGTAGCAAGTTGCAATTAATAGGTAATCGGTAATAGGTAACATGTAGCAGGTAACAAGTAGCAGGTTACATGTAGCAGGTTGCAGTTAACATGTTGCAGGTAGCAGTTTGCAGTTTGCAAGTTGCAGTAGCAGGTAACAGGTTACAGGTAGCAGGTTACAGGCAACAGGTTGGAGGTAGCAGGTTGCAGGTAGCAGATTGCAGGTAGCAGGTTACATGTAGAAGGTTGCAGAGAGCAGTTTGCAGGTAGCAAGTTGCAGATTGAAGGTTGCAGGTTGCATGTTGCAAGTAGCAGGTAGCAGATTGCAGGTAATAGGTTGTAGATAGCATGTAACAGGTGGCAGATAGCAGGTTGCAGGTAGTAGGTTGTAGATAGCAGGTTGCAGGTAACAGTTTGCAGGTAGCAAGTGGCTGATAGGAGGTAGAAGGTAGCAGGTTGTAGATAGCAGGAAGCAGGTGGCAGATAGAAGGTTGAAGGTACTGGGTAGCAAGTAGCAGGTTATAGGTAGCAAGTTGTAGGTTGCAGGTAACAGGTAGCAGGTTGCAGGTAGCAGGTAGCACATAGCAAGTTGCAGGTAACATGTTGCAGGTAACTGGTTGCAGGTACCACGTTGCAGATAACAGGTACCACGTAGTAGGTTGTAGGTACCACATAACAAGTTACATGTAACACATTGCAGGTAGCAGGTTGCAGTAGCATGTAGCAGGTACCAGGTAGTATGTATGAGGTAGCAGATACCATATTCTTGGTAGAAGGTTGCAAGTAGCAATATAGTAGGTAGCAGGTTGCATTGCAGGTAGCAGGTTGCAGAGAGCAGGTTGCAGGTAGCAGATTGCAGGTAGCAAGTAGCAAGTTGCAGGTTTCAGGTTACAGGTAGGAGGTATCAGGTTGCAGGTAGCAGGTTGTAGATAACATGTAGCAGGTGGCTGGTAGCAGGTTGCAGGTAGCAGTTTGCAGGGTAGCAATTTGCTGATAGCAGGTAAAAGGTAGCAGGTAGTAGGTTGTAGGTAGTAGGTAGCACATACAAGTTGTACGTAACACGTTGCAGGTAACTGGTTGCAGGTACCAGGTTGCAGATAGCAGGTACCAGGTATTAGGTTGCAGGTAGCATATAACAAGTTGTAGGTAACACATTGAAGGTAACAGGTTTCGGTAGCAGGTAGCAGGTTGCAGGTAGTATGTATGAGGTAGCAGGTAGAAGGTTGCAGGTAGCATATAGTAGGTAGAAGATTGCAGGTAGCATATAGTAGGTAGAAGATTGCAGGTAGCATATAGTAGGTAGCAGGTAGCAAGTTGCAGGAAGCAGGTAGCAAGTTACAGGTTTTAGGTTACAGGTAGCAGGTAGCGGATTGCAGGTAGCAGGTTATAGATAACATGTAGTAGGTGGCAGGTAGCAGGTTGCAAGTAACAGTTTCCAGGTAGCAAGTTGCTAATAGCAGGTAGAAGGTAGAAGGTAGCAAGTAGCAGGAAGTAGGTGGCAAATAGAAGGTTGCAGGGGTAGCAGGTTACAGGTATCAAGTTGTAGATTGCAGGTAGTAGGTAGCACATAACAAGTTGCAGGTAACTGGTTGCAGGTACCAGGTTGCAGACAGCAGCTACCAGGGAATAGGTTGCACGTACCACATAACAACTTGCGCGTAACATATTGGAGGTAGCAGGTTTCAGGTAGCAGGTAGCAGGTTGCAGGTAGCAGGTAGTAGGTAGCAGGTTGTAGGTAGCATGTATGAGGTTGCAGGTAGAAGGTTGTAGGTAGCAGGTAGCAGGTTGCAGGTAGTAGGTAGCAGGTTGCAGGTAGCATGTTGCATAGAGCAGGTTGCAGGTAACATGTAGCAGGTAATAGGTAGCAGGTAACAGGTAGCAGGTAGCAGGTTGCACGTAGCTGGTTGCAAATAGCAGGTTGCAAGTTGCAGATAGCAGGTTACAGGTAGCAGGTTGCAGGTAGCAGGTTGCAGGTAACAGGTTGCATGTAACAGGTTGCAGGTAACAGGTTGCAGGTAGCAGGTTGTCGATAGCAGGTTGCACGTAGCAGGTAGCAGGTTGTAGGTAACATGTTGCAGGTAACAGGTAGAAGGTTGTAGATAGCAGGAAGCAGGTAGCAGGTTACCTGTAGCAAGTTGCAAGTAGGAGGTAGTAGGTAGCAGGTAGCACATATCATGTTTCAGGTAACACGTTGCTGGTAGCTGGTTGCAGGTAACACATTGCAAGTAGCGGGTTGCAGATAACAGGTAGCAGGTAGCAAGTTGCATATTGCAGGTAGCAGGTTGCAAGTAGCAAGTGCCAGGTTGCAGGTAACAGGTTTGAGATAGTAGGTAGCAGGTTGCAGATAGTTGGTAGCAGGTAACAGGTAGCAGGTAACATGTAGCGGGTAGGTAGCCAGTTACAGGTAGTAGGTAGCAGGTTACATGTTATAGGTAGCATGTTGCAGGTAAAAGGTTGCAAGTAGCTTATAGTAGGTAGCATGTAACATACAGTAGGTAGCAGGTAGCATACAGTGGGTAGCAGGTAGGAGGTAGCATGTCACAAGTAGCAGGTTGCAGGTAGCAGGTTGCAGGTAGTAGGTTGCAGGTAGCAGGTAGTAGGTTGTTGGTTGCAGGTTGCAGGTAGCAGGTTGCAGGTAGGAGGTTGTAGATAGCAGGTAACAAGTTGTAGGTAGCATGTGGCAGATAACAGTTTGCAGGGAGTAGGTAACAGGCTGTACGTAACAAGTTGCAGGTAGCAAATTGTAGATTACAGGAAGTAGGTGCCAGGTAGAAGGTAGATGATTGCAGAAAGCATGTAGCAGTTAGGAGGTAGAAGGTTGTAGATAGGAGGTAGCAGGTAGCAAGTTATAGGTTACAGGTAGCATGTTGTAGGTAACTGGTTGAACGTAACAGGTTGCAGGTAGCAGGTTACAAGTAGTAGGTTGCAGATAGCATGTTGCAGGTAGTAGATTGCAGGTTGCAGGTAGCAAGTTGCACGTAACAGGTAGTAGGTTGTAGGTAGCAGGTGACAGATAGCAACTTTGCAGGTAGCAAGTAGCAGGTAGGAGGTTGCAGATAGCATGTATCAGATTACAGGTAGCAGGTTGCAGGAAGCAGGTTGTAGGTAACAATTAGCAGATTGTAGGTTACAGGTAGCAAGTAGCAGGTTGCAGGTAGCAGGTAGCAAGTTGTTGGTTGCAGGTAGTAGGTAGAAGGTAGCAAGTTGCAAATAGCAGGTAATAGGTAGCAGGTTGCAGGTAGCAGGTTGCAAGTTGTTGGTTGCAGGTAGCACGTAGAAGGTAGCAGGTTGCAAATAGTAGGTAACAGGTTGCAGATAGCAGATAACAGGTAGCAGGTTGCAAATAGTAGGTAACAGGTTGCAGATAGCAGATAACAGGTAGCAGGTTACAAGTAGCAGGTTTTATGTAGGAAGTTCCATGTTGCAGGTAGCAAGTAGTAGGTAGCAGGTTGTAGATATCGAGTACCAGGTGAAAGATCGCAGGTTCCAGGTAGCAGGTTCCAGGTAGTATGTAGTAGGTAGCATATTGCATGGAGCAGGTTCCAGGTAGCAGGTTGCCGGTAACAAGTTGCAGATAGGAGGTTGTAGGTAGCAAGTTACAGGTTGCAAGTACCAGTTAGAAGGTAGCATGTTGCTATTAGCAGGTAACAGGTAGCAGGTAACAGGTAACATGTAGCAGGTTACATGTAACAGGTTGCAGGTAGCAGGTTACAGTTAGCAAGTTGTAGTAGCAGGTAGCAGGTTACAGGTAGCAGTTTGCAGGTAGTAGGTTGCAGGTAGGAGGTAGCATGTTGCAGGTAGCAGGTTCCATGTTGCAAGTTGCAGGTAGCAGGTTGCATGTAGGAGGTTGCACAGAGCAGGTTGCACAGAGCAGGTTGTGATATGATTCCAATAGCAAGATATAGATGATTCTTTGACATTTTATGGAATGAACTTGAGTTGGAGAATGAATAGGCACTTTTAATAGAAATGGATCAATGTTCTATGTTTCAAGAACTCACCAAAACTTGCACCAGACACCAAACTCACATGGAAGACCCATTTCTTGCCAATTGAACCGATTAAATTGAATAAGAAAGTAAATGAACCGATTGAAACTCTAAAGAAAGCAATTGAACCGAACAAAACATGAAAAGGAGCTACTGAACTGAATTAAAACAGTAAGAAATTGAAAAGAACCGAACAAAA
>Ga0123342_1010947_pt1 | contig 10167 bp, 3 predicted proteins | sample Turbeawhitnodule_FD_89960 | JGI IMG/M metagenome (GOLD analysis project Ga0123342, IMG submission 89960) | Root nodule microbial communities of legume samples collected from Mexico - Turtle bean Mexico white nodule | ecosystem: Host-associated > Plants > Roots > Nodule | place: Mexico: Nepantla...
AAAACCAAGAGCTTTCTGCACTTGTTCCCATTTAGATTGGTTTTCGTTCCAATTGTCATCCAAAACAAGAAGAAATTTCTTCCCCGTCAATTTTTCTTTCAGTCTTCTCTGAACCACTTCCTGCTGTATACTATGCTCAGTTGAGCCAGTAATTGTGTCAAGAATTGCTCTTGATACTTTGAGAACATCAAATTCCTGTGGAACACTGACCCAAGCTTTAATATCAAATTTACCTTCAATCCTTGGGTCATTGAAAACATGTTGGGCAAGTGAGGTCTTACCCAATCCACCCATGCCCACAATAGAAAGTATAGATAGGTTGTTGTGAGTGTCAGATGTGAGCCAGTTAAACACAAAGTCTCTGTCTTCATCTCTGCCATACATAACACTTTCATTTGGCAAAGATGTATATGTTAATTTACTACTCGATGCTGATCCAACCCCAACACCACTAACCTTTTCCAAACCTAGAAAATCACTTTGGGTTGCAAGATCTTCTAGGTCTTCAGTGACTTGTTCCATTCTGGATTCAATTTCATTTTCAAAGAAAGTGACAAAAGAAGATTTGAGGGAATTCCACACCTTGTTAGTAGCACTCTGAGACTCAGCTTCCACTTGGGTTTTGAAGAGTTCATAATCTATTTCCTCCAAGAGATCTTCTGCATCAAACACAACATCTTTGGCCCTGAGAAGCCAATCTCTGACACGTGGATCTGTGAACTGCTTTTGCTCTGCATCAAAAGCCACAACATCAATGGCTAGGAGCTTCATCTTCAAGTGGCTGAGTTGCTTCTTATTGTGTTTTCTTGCACCGAATACGTGGACAAAACGGGAAGCCAAAGTGTCAATAGTCCTATCGAGGAAAACAGAAAAAAGAGCACCGGTAACAATTTCTGCCATGGTAAGAATAGGAAAGGGAGTGGATAAATGAAACTGATAAGGGACTGCAATGGAAATAATAGTAATTAGCTAAGTTTTGAATGATGGGCTTGAGTTAAAGTTTAGTAATAAGCTTGGTGGGCATTTTTCCACGATGGCTCGTCAACAAGCAAAAGGTGTCTGAATTCCAAGACTTGTGAGTTATTACGTACAAGAGTAGAAAATGAATCACATGCATCATTCTCCTTTTCGATTGAATGGGGTCCATGGAAGAACAAGATAAATAAAAAGAGACTAATTCATAATTACAGAGACTAATGAGATAATAATAAAAAAGAAAGCTAAGAAAAGATAGAATAGAGAAAATAGTTCTATTTCCTTCTAAGTTAGATTTTAATCCATGGAACTTTCACCCTTAGTAACCCCATAACAAGGTAAATCTAGCAACATATTTGGTATATTTTTAGAAAACTACAAACAACATTGTTTAGTTTGTGTAACTAACCTCGAACTAATGAAAATAAGGATTATGTTATTGTTGTTGTCACAATTGTTGACTTGGTGGATGTTACTATTTACAGTATATTACTAAGTTCTTTTTTGTGTCTAGTGTTATCTTCACATCCATATCATCTGGATCAGGTGCCACGTGGGAGTCATAGATTTCAGAATCCATTTCTGCCACACCACTTGTTATGAAGCTTGTTGTTTCCTAGAAAAAGATGGGAATTGAATAGGACGGCACTGGTTCTTTCTTATCACATGCTTCCGTAGCAGAGACGTCTCTAACATTCAGATTCGTTTTTGCTGCATACTGTAAAACTCTAAACAGCTTCAACATGTACCATAGGAGCCCACAGAAACACCGACCGTTCTGCATTATTTAAATTATTTAATTTAATATACATTAACAAGAAATTAAAAATCAAAATAAAGTACTTAAGTACTGATCTTAGTGATTTAAATAACTAAAGATATAATGAACAGTTAGTCAACGTGGAGAACCACTTTCAAAGTTCATCATATAATATTATTCTTTTGTATCAAAATTTTAACAAGTTCCTCCATTATTAGTTCATTTTGGTGAATCATTTAACTATGATCTTCTCCACTTACACCACCAGAGGTCAACAATGGTGGTCTTATCTTCTTTCTGGGGCTCTGCACAATCACTGCTTGCCCTTGTGGCTATCATTATTGTGCTATTCCGGCAAACTCACGGTGCCCAGGATCGTCCATTCTGTGCTCCTTCTTCCTGTGGCAAAATTGGCAACATAAGTTATCCTTTCCGACTGAAAGGCGACCCACCTGGTTGCGGCCTCCCAAGGTACGAACTAGATTGTGTAAAGAATGTGACAGTGTTCTCTTTGTTTTCAGGGAAATACCATGTTCAGAATATCAACTACCAAACATACAAGATCCAATTGAGTGATGCAGGTCTTGAGGAGGACACTGCTTGCTTCATTCCTCGCTATTTCATCTATAGATGGAACTTTACTTACATTGGTGGTCCTCAAAGTTACGCCACCGATCCACTAACTTTCTGGAATGGGAATGAGACTCCTGATTGGCCTCCTTATGTAGCATTTCTAAACTGCAGTGATCGAGTGAGTGATGATCCTCGATACGTGGAAGTGAATGGCAGACTTTGTGATTCTGGAGGCCATGTCTATGCTGTTCTTTCTTCTTCTGGTCAATTCACAATGATGGACATCAAGGTTGGCTGCCATTTACAGGCTGCTACCTTTACAAACAATAAGCATTGCAACAACGTTTCCTATGCTCATATCCATGACTGCCTGCATAATGGGTTTTCGTTGTCTTGGGTGATGCCAGTTATTTGTACAGACCAATGTGAAAAGGGTGCGAGATGCCTCATCAATCAAACCACTCATGAAATTGGATGTGTACAAGATTCCTATTGCCAAGTTTTGGGCGTAGGATTGGAAAAGAGGCACTGTGGTGAGAAAACATTCTTGTACCTGCAATTTTTCTGTCTCTTTTTTGCTGTACAAAATTTAGTAAAAAGTGTGGTACAAAGAAATAGCTTTACTCTTTACAATATAAGCTAATGTTTTCTTTTTCTGTTTAAGGAATTCAACACCAGATTCTTCAATATGCAGTTGGAATTCTAAACTATATAGCTAGTAAGATGTCTCTCCCATATCTCTGTTCTTTCAGTTTGTAATGACTGCTTAAAGTTCATCATTTTGATTAATTAGTAAGCTATACAACTTCTGTACTATTCGTTCTAATAACCTGAAAGTTGTGCATCAAAGTTAATAAATTTTGAAACCCAAATCGTTCTATACTGAACTCACAAGTAGTTGACAGGATTTTCTAAACAAAAGCCTTGAAGGGATGCTCAATGGGAGTTTTCAGAGCATTCCTATATTGCCATAATGCATCATCTTTCTTTTTTCCTGCAAAACATAATTAAATAAAAGGGAGCATTTGAGGGATGCTCAAACCCTTTTACACAAAAGAGGCAAGAAACCTCCCAAACAAACAAAACCAGCAGGGCTATGATCCAACTCAGAAAAATTCTTCAAAACTCCAACAATTCTGCATGAAATGGTTTATACAGATCCTATTCCCCAGCTCCCACAAACGTTACAACCCTAAAAACAAAGCTAATAATTCCCCAGCCATAAGGCATCATCTATATTGCCATTATGCATTCACGATATTTCCAAATTCATTTCAACATTAACCAAGATATATTTGTTTGAAAATGATTTTGGGAAAGGACCATGAACTTCATCCCCCAAACACCAGATAAATCAGAAACCAAAAAGTTATTTGAATGCATTGCATGACGCTAGAAATGAATCTAATCTTTAGAAATAGACATTTGGTGGAAAAAGAAAAACTTATGTTTTTTTTATACTGTATCCAAAGTATATATCCTTTGAATATTGAGTGTTCTTTTCTTTTGATACTATTATATTTCTATTTTGCAGGCTATGTTGAATTCTTCATAATGGGTAATGGCTTGTCAACTGATTTCATATTTGAATAAACTTACTTATTAGACCAACCATGGTTTATTTCCTTACACATTCAATGAAATCTATCCTCACAGGACTAATCTATAGAATAACACGTTCACAGCACTTTTCGAAATGGAAAGTGGAAGGAGATTTGATTTTAATAGCCCCTGTTCTAATATTTGTGGCTGCAAGATTTTTATTTGGAGTGACACTTTTGCTTGCACTATTTATCCATACGTGACGACGTAGGCATTACTCGATGTATGAAAACATTGAAACTTTTTTGCTAAACAACAATCTAAATCCTATTAGGTACGAATACAGAGAAATTAAGAAAATGAGCAGAGGTTACAAAGTTAAATTGGGTGAAGGAGGTTTCGGATCTGTATACAAAGGAAAACTTCGAAGTGGGTCAGAAGTAGCAATAAAGATGTTGAAAAGGGAAGGTGGGAAATCGGAGAAGGTGGGAAAAGGAAGATCGGAGTAGGTGGGAAAGGGAAGATCATCGGCGAAGAGTGGCAGATTATAAGGCAGGAAAGTTTTCAACCAAAAACTCAAGCACTTTCTTCTTCTCTAATTTCCCAACTAGTCATGGGGAGCAAGACATGTTAAGAATCTTTCAAAAATGGGCTAGAGTGAAAGATGTGTTTATATCTAAACGTCCAAATAGATGGGGTAGAAGATTTGGCTTTGTGAGTTTCTTCCCAGTGCCAAATGAGGCGAGGTTGGAGAAGCAGCTGGATCAAATCTATATTGGCAACCTCAAACTTTATGTTAACCTCCCAAAATACAGGAGATCAGAGGTTGAATTTAGTAAGGAAAAGCCAAAGGTGCGCCAAAGTGATTACAGTCACGGCAATGACCCAGGGGGTCGGTCAAAGGGGAAGGAGGTTTGGCGTGAAATTTTTTTTGTAACAGGGCAAGCAGTTCGTAGAGGCCCTTCCCTTAAACAGTCTTATGCTGATGCCGTTCGCGTATCTGAGCGAGGTGACTGGAAAGGCCCTGTTTTTGTAACAAAATCAAATACCCCACCATGGTTGGTTCGTAGTGCGGTTGGTTGGATGTCCCCTGATCTTACTTTCGACTCCCTAAAGGATGAGTTCGTCAAAGGGGGCATGAACACGATTAAACTGAGGTTTTTGGGTGATAATCTTATTCTCCTTACTCCTAAGGAAGGAGAGCGGATGGAAGATCTTTTCGAGCTCAACAAGGAATGGTTTCTATCGTTGTTCGGTAGTATCGAACCCTGGTCCGCAAAGTATGTAGTGGACCATAAAATTGTATGGGTGAGGTGTTTTGGTGTACCGATAACTTTGTGGAATAAAGATTGCTTCTCTAGGGTGGTTGGAGAAGTAGCATCGCTGGTAGATATTGATGAAAATACTCTTTCTTGGGAGAATCTGGAGTACGCCCGTTTGCTGGTTCGGCTACCTAGATCTCAGAAAGCAGAAATGGCGAAGGGGTTTAGGATTAATGGTCAAGTTTACAACATTTCCCTGGTTGAAGAGATCTTGAGTTTAAGGAGTGGAGATTGTTCTTGTCTTGAATATCATCTTGGCTCATCGGATAGCATTTCGTCGTCGGAAACTGTTGTGGAGGGAACTTTTTCCGAAGGAAGCTCCGGAGAGGAAGGTGCTGACCGAAACCAGTGCAACAGGCGGTGGGGTGTGGTACCCGAGGAGGTAGGGCAATCCCAACTGAAGCAGGAGACAAAGTGGAAGCAGTTTGACAAGAAGGCACGGAGTGATATGGGATGTCAGAATAAAAGTGGGTTTTTGTCTCTAAATGAAGGAAAACGTGTGCGAGGGGAGTCCGAGGGAGGGGCTGCTTTAGCAGTTACTAGCATAGCTAATGCAGCTGTCATTGAAGGAAAACAAGTGATAGGGGAGTCAGAGGGAGGGGCTGCTTTATCAGTTCCAAGCCAAGTCAACGCAGCCTGCACAGTAATTCAACAATGCTTGGTTAACCTACTTGAAGGGGTTCAAAGTGCAATCCCTCTTGGGCCTAAGCAAGGTGAAGCCCAATTAGAGAGCCAGGGTGCGTTTAGTAAAGAAGAAGATGAGGGAGGCCCAGTGTCTTTTTGGAAAGAGGAATCGGAACGAAAATTGGGTTACGAGGAGGGGGTTGGAGTTCTGGCCTTGTCTCCACCTCCACACCTTTGCTCTACGTCGAAAATGAGTGGGCGAGTTGCCCTCTCAGCAGTGGAGCCGGTGCAGGAAAAGGATTCGGGTCTCTCCCCATGCCATGCAACGCATCATTTTAGTGAGGGGCAAGATTCATCGTCAGGAAGTTCAGATCCCCAGCCCAGTGTAAGCACAAATCGACGACGAGAGGGGTGCGGAATGGGGACAACTAATGGGAATAAGGCGTCAACCCACACAGAAGGGGTAAGCAAAACCTCGTCGGAATTTCGTAGATTGATGGAGAGCAAAATCGCCCAGCCAAAATGGAGAACCAACGGCGGTATCGGATCCCTCCATGGTGTAAGCTCCTCATCCAGGTTAAGTCGCTGCTCCTTTGCAGAATCGATTAATGATATTAACCTGTGTAATAGTCGGATTAAGTCAAAAGAGCAAGCTGCTGAATCCGTTAGAATTTGGGATTTAGGCCAAAACTTGGGGTTACAATGCTCAGGGGATGCGGAGGGAGTGGTAGGAGAATTGGGCCGTTTGGAGGTAAGAGACAACGAAGTTAACAATAAGTCTAAGGGGGGGAGGAAAAAAGTGGGTCCATGATTATAGTAAATCTCAATATAAGAGGGTTGGGAGGGGGGACGAAAGCACGGTACTTGAGACACATTGTGGGAAAGGAGGGTGCTGAGTTCTTATGCCTGCAGGAGGCTAAATCCTCATCTTTTTCAGATTTTAAGTGTTTTTCTTTATGGGGTGATAGTAGTATCGGTTGGGTCCACTACGAAGGGGTTAATGGGGCAGGGAGTATGATAACTATGTGGCGCAAAGAAGTGTTCGCGTATGGCAGCCATGTGATTGGAAAAGGTTACATTGCAATTGTGGGCCAACATCTGAAAGCTCAACGTCAGTGCGTAGTGGTAAATGTCTATGCAGCGTGTAACCTAAAGGATAAGGTTGTTTTGTGGGAAACTTTGACGGCTCTTAAGCAAACATATGTGAACTTGGCGTGGTGTGTCTGTGGTGATTTCAACGCTGTTAGGAGTGAAGATGAAAGGAAAGGGATCAGAGGTAGCTCAAGCCAAAAGAAGGAGATTGATGGTTTTAATTGCTTTATTGAAAGTAATGGGTTGGTGGACCTACCCTTTGTTGGTAAAAAGTACACTTGGTTCAAATCCAATGGCACGGCTAAGAGTAGACTTGATAGAATCTTGGTCTCTGAGGAGTGGCTCAACCAATGGCCTGCATCTAAGCAGTATGTACAACCAAGAATGGTGTCAGACCACTGTGCCCTGGTGTTGAAGTCGTGTGTTAAAGACTGGGGGCCTAAACCGTTTAGGTCTTTAGATGTATGGCTTGAAGAACCGGGGTTTAAGGCTCTGGTAAAGGAAAAATGGGGATCATATTCTGTCCATGGCAATAGTATGTCCTTTCTTAAGGATAAATTGAAGCTCCTGAAGGCTGATATAAGAGTGTGGAATAAAGAAGAATTCGGCTGTATGGAACTTAACAAGAAAAATATTGTGGCAGAAATAGAGGATCTTGATGTCAAAGATGACAATGATGTTCTGGAGGAAAATGGTAAGTTGAGAAGAATGGAATTATTCAGCCAATTGGGGTTGATTGAGAAAAAGTTAGACTCATTATACAGACAAAAGGCGAGGGGGAACTGGATTAAGCATGGGGACATTAACTCAAAATTCTTCCACAATGCAATTAGATGGAGAAGACTCAAGAATGAGGTCAAAGGGGTTGAGATTGACGGTTTGTGGTGTGAAGAACCGGATGTTGTTCGTAGGGAAGCTAAGTCTTTGTTTGAAAAGCGCTTCACGGCTACACAGGACTATGGCATTAACCTGGGTATAGTGGACTTTAAATCTCTATCTCCTGAGGTGAGCAGGAACATGACAAGTACTTTTACCGAGGATGAAGTGAAGGATGCTGTGTGGCAGTGTGGAGGGTCTAAGAGCCCGGGCCCGGACGGCTTTAACTTCAACTTTATTAAGTCATCTTGGGATGTGATCAAGCCTGATGTTATGGCAGCGGTGCACTTTTTTCATGCTACGGGAACTTTTCCGAAAGGTTGCAATGCCTCCTTCATTGCTCTTGTCCCCAAGGTTAGAGACCCTTCCTCGCTAGATCAATTTCGTCCGATATCTCTTGTAGGAGTTATTTATAAGATAATCACTAAGATCTTGTCCCGACGCATGAGGAAAGTTATGTCGATGATCATTGACGATTGTCAGTCCGCTTTTCTTAGTGGAAGAGGGTTAACGGATAGTGTTGTTATGGCTAACGAAATTTTAGAAGAGTTAAAGTTAAATAGGAGGAGCGGGGTCTGTTTTAAGGTAGACTTTGAAAAGGCGTACGACTCTGTGAGGTGGTCTTTCTTGTTTGATATGCTTTGTAGATTGGGTTTTCATGATAAATGGATCTTGTGGGTTAAAGGGTGTTTGGTGTCGTCGACTGTTTCTGTCTTGATCAATGGGAGCCCTACGGAGGAATTCCAACCTTCTAGGGGGTTGAGGCAGGGGGACCCCCTAGCTCCCTTCTTGTTCCTAGTGGTAGCCGAAGGTTTAGCAGGGTTGGTGAGACAAGCGCTACGTATGAATGTTCTCAGGGGAGTAAAGGTGGGAAGAAGCAGTATTGAGTGTTGCTTACTTCAGTTTGCAGATGATACACTTTTTATGTGTGAAGATTCCTTCTCAAATATTTTCTCTATCAAAGCCATCCTCCGGTGCTATGAAATCCTGTCTGGATTGAAAGTTAATTTTCACAAATCGAAGTTGGTAGGCATTAGTGTTGACAGCTATACCCTGGATACCTATGCGAAGACCCTAAACTGTAACACCATGCGGCTCCCTTTTATATATCTGGGAGTCGAAGTGGGGGGAAACCCGAGGAAGAAACAGTTTTGGGAGCCGGTAATAAAGAAAATTGAGTCCAGACTTAGTACTTGGAAAGGAAAATTCTTATCTATGGCGGGCCGGATTTGTCTGCTCCAGTCGGTGTTCACTGCCATACCTCTGTTTTACCTCTCTATTTTCAAAGCCCCTGCAGCTGTACATGACAGCATCTGCAGGTTGCAAAGGAAGTTCCTTTGGGCATGGGGTAGTGAAAATAAATCAATCTCTTGGGTAAGTTGGAAAAATATTTGTAGGCATAAGGAGGAAGGAGGGTTGGGCATTAAAGAGACTAGGTGCTTTAATGCGGCTCTCTTGGCAAAATGGAAATGGAGGATCATGAATAATGAGGGAGGAAAATGGAAGGATATTCTTGTTTCTAAATACGGTACAGAAACAATTAGAGGAGAGACAAGGAAGAGATACCAATCACGGTGGTGGAAGGACCTAGCTAAGGTATGTGGTGACGGGGAAGAGGAAGATTGGTTCCACAACGCTATTGTGTGGAGAGTAGGCGATGGAGGCCTAGTCCGTTTTTGGGAGGACACGTGGTTACAAAATTTTTGCCTAAAAGCCCTGTATCCTAGACTCTATTCTTTGTCGCTTGATCAGGGTAAGATGGTGGGGGAGGTAGGAGGATGGGAGAATGATAGGTGGCAGTGGCAGCTTAATTGGAGAAGGGATAGGTATGATTGGGAGTCAAGCATGGAGGAAAATATGCTCTCAAGCTTGTATACGGGAGTTATATGTAAGGACTCTCATGATCACCTTGTCTGGAGGAAGGATCCAACTGGAACTTTTTCAGTGAGATCAGCCTACTCTGTTCTGGCCAACCACCAAGCTACGGGGGAAAACGAAGGAGTGTTCAGTACCTTATGGCAAGCAAAAGCCTCACCAAAAGCACTTATAACTGCATGGAGAGTCCTTCATGACAGAATTCCTACCAGAGTTAACCTTTCTAGAAGAGGAGTGCACATGATCTCTTCCTTATGTCCTGTGTGTAATCTGCCCGAAGAATCATCCCAACACCTGTTCCTTGACTGCACCCTTGCACAACAAGTCTGGTCTCGATGCTATCGCTGGATTGGTGTTTTGGGGGCCCATAACAAGGATATTAGGAACCATATGTTGAACTTTCATTTAATCCACCTTTCTAGCAAGCAAAATCAAGTGTGGATAGGTTTGTGGGTGATAATTATCAGGTGCATTTGGGAGCAGAGGAACCTGATAGTTTTTAAGGATGGGGTACCAGATGCGGACGAA
>Ga0123342_1010948_pt1 | contig 10167 bp, 11 predicted proteins | sample Turbeawhitnodule_FD_89960 | JGI IMG/M metagenome (GOLD analysis project Ga0123342, IMG submission 89960) | Root nodule microbial communities of legume samples collected from Mexico - Turtle bean Mexico white nodule | ecosystem: Host-associated > Plants > Roots > Nodule | place: Mexico: Nepantla...
CACGCAGTCTGACCAGCCGAGCCGGCGCGCCGACATAGATGCCGCCAGGAACCGTGGTTCCCTTGACGACGCTATTAGCTCCGATCACGCAGCCGCGACCGATATGGGCGCCGGCCAATATCTTAGCGCCGGCTCCGATCCAGACGTCGTCCTCAATCACGACCGGTGCTTTCCGTAGCGGTTGGTCTTTTATGGGGGCAACCGGATCGTCGAAACCATGCTCGAAAGAAACAATGGCGGTTTGAGCAGCGATCCGTACGCCATTCCCGATGCGGATACCCCCGTGGCCGAGCAGTACCGCAAAGTCGTTGAGTGAAACATTGTTGCCGATCTCGACGCGTCCGCTCTGGGCGTCAATCACGACGCCGTAGCGCATCGAGACGCGATCGCCAATTGCTATCGTTCCTTTTCGCCATCTGAAACGTGGCCAATACAGCATTTTGGGTTTCGCTCCGATCGTGAGGCGCCCACCGGAGAAAACCGAGTAAAATTTGACGAGCGCGCCAAGGTTCACCGCTTATACCGGGGCGAACTGCGGATCGATCGGGAGCGCCTTGTCGAGCCACTTTTGGGCATACTCGACATCTTGCCATTTCTTGAACCAAGGGCCGCCTTTGGTGTAGTGCCCTTAACTTCGTCGGCAATATCTTCGCGGGAATTCCATCCAATACAGAGCGAAAGTTCTGCCACCAGCCCTCTCCCTTGAATTAGCCTCTGCTGAGGGTGGACGACGAACGTTTGCAAAGTCAAGGCCGCCCCGAGTCGGAATCGGCAGCGACCGCATCAAAGGGCGCTAAAACAACGGTTCCCACGCGGTCGATTGGCGTCTTCGCGGAACGACCTGTCCCGATGCTCCGCGTTGTGCCGTTCACGCTGAGGCCAGCTCAGTTCCTACGATCGTTGAACTACCTCCAAAGACGAACTTGGCGACGAGAGCGCGAACCGCAAGGATTGCACTTGAAGAGGCGCTTGGCTTGCATCTTGAGGGCCAGCATCTTGAGGATCGAGAGTGGCGCACGATTTCAATTGGGAACCGGGCATTGGTGACCCTACAATCGGGGGATGGATTACCGTCATCCTGTACCTGCTGGCCGGTGCGAGCTGCTGGAAGACGACCGGGGTCGTCGCTCGGCAATGTTGGAACGAACGATCCGACGGCTATTTCTGGCGTGCCATCTCCGTAGTGTTTTTCTTTCTCGGCATAAATAAGCAGCTCGATCTCCAGTCTGCGATGACGGAACTGGGCCGCATGGTCGCTTTCTCCGGCGGGTGGTATGAGCAGCGCCGGGCAATGCAAGTCGATTTTATTATCGGTGTAGCCGTCATGTGCGCGGCCATCGTACCGGTTTTTCTCTTCTGGGCCAGAAAATCCCCGATCCAGACTTGGCTAGCGCTCGTCGGTTCAACGTTTGTATTGGGGTATGTGCTAATTCGAGCGGCATCCTTTCATCATTTTGACCGTTTCATCAGTAGCCATTTCCTAGGCTTCAAGTGGAATTGGATTCTGGAAATGACTGGGATCGCGATGGTGTTGCTTGCGAGCGAGTCGCGACGAGCAAAAGTCTTTCAGCAAATGGGTCGGCGGGTCGCCCGCTGACAGGCGCTTTCGATCGCCAGCAGGCGCGGTTCGGGTCCTTATTTTTCATTGCTCCGGTGCGGACTGAATTTCAACCTGTCGCCTCGGCACTAGCGCGCTACGGTTTGCTCCGAACCATGATGATAGTCGTAACTGGGCCTTTCTATAGTGCACCAAAACGCCGCAGCAGTCGCAATCGATAGTATCCACCAGAACAATTCCGTTCCGGCCGTGCACTGCGACCCATAGCATTCTCCTCGCGGGCAAATGCGCAATCACGATCATTCATTTCCAGGAGCGGGCGCGCTTTAAGCTGTAAATAAGACGTAGGTACTCCGCGGGAGTCCCTTGGAGGACCGCATTCCCAAAAATGCGCCAACGATCGCACAACGAAAGTCGCTTTTGACTACAGCGATGGTGCCTGCTATGGCGACAACGGACGCTGGCGGTCGGCGTCGCGTCAACCATTGAAGACGCTCGAAAAAAGGGCGGCGTCACGTAGCATCGACACGGCTTAGCGTGATCCCGGAGATGGGTTGAAACGGGCTTCGCTACCAGTCGAATGACGCATTTTCTTGTGTGGAACTTCTCGTAAACTTCGACTTTGGGTCTTTCTCTGTTGCTTACGCTATGCACGATGGTGGCCTACAAGGCGTGTCATCATTGCCGCTTAAACTGCTCGTCGAAATCACGGATCGGATTTGAGAATGGCGAAGAAGCCGAAGCTGGAGCATTCCGACCTTGCTGGTGAGTTTACCGATGATGGCGTGACGGTGCTCGTCGACATCTTCCGCCCGGCAGGCACGAATGGCGACTGGAAAATGGAAGTCGTGACCCAGCACGAGGACCTCATCGAATGGGAGGAGCCTTTTGCCACCGATCGCGAGGCGTTTGACGAGTTTCTGGCGACGGTCGCACGCGAGGGAATCAGAACATTTCTGGAAGAAGAGGACCCGTCGGTCCACTAGCCCTTGTCTGGTCGCGTGACGGCGCGCGGCTGGCTGGATGAATCCCGCCCCTCACGTTCCGGAAATTTGGCCCGCTTTCGGGCCGGCCAGCGTTACTTGCCAGGCGCTCCTGTTGCTGAAGTTCTGGCTCGCCAAAAAGTATATCCTGTGCTTGCCCAAGGTTTTACTTTGCCTGCGAGATTGTCGAGGACATAGTCGACGGACCTCAGTCGCGCCAGCAGGACGACATGGTTGTTGCCGCCGCGTTCGATGACGACCGAAAGCGCCAGCTTGTTCGACGCAAAGCCGGCGCCGAGCAGCGTTTTCAGTTTCAGCAGAGCGTAGTCTTCGCAGTCGCCTTTGTTGTTAGTGGGCAGCGACCAGTATTCCGGTTTCCCTGATGTCTGTGCGTCCGCTGCCGGCGCGACACCGGCGTTGACCTGCCGATTCACCTTTTGAAGCAAAGGCATAGCCTCTTCGTCAGTCATCTCGCGACCACCGCATCCACGGCAAAGCCAAGCGTAGCGCGCGCATGCCGAGGGAAAGCCAATCGGCGCTCCGATCGCGCGTGATGCGCGAAGCGTGGATCCTGCATAGCTCTCACCAGCAAACGCTGTGAAGGACGATGGCCCGCGCGGCGACGACCCGAAGGATCACCATGCCTCGAAGGGCGATGGCCCCCGCAGCGACGGTCCGAGAGATCATCACGGCTCTGAGGGGGCGATCCCCAGGGCGATGGTCCAAAAAACCAGCACGCCTCCAAGGGCGACAGTCAGCATGGTGGTCGTAACCAGGGCGGTGAGAACCGAGGCGGGGGTAGCGAGGGCGGCGGCAACCAAGGTAATGGCAACCAGGGTGGCGGCAACCAAGGTAGTGGCAACCAACGTGGCAGTAACGAGGGTGGTGGCAACCAGGGTGGTAGCAACCAAGGGGGCGGCAACCAGGGCGGCGGCAGCCAAGGTGGTGGTAACCAAGGTGGCGGTAACTAGGGTGGCAGCAACCAGGGTGGCGGCAACCAAAGTGGCAACCAGGGTGGTGGCCGCGGCGGAAACCACTAAGAGGCTACCTTACGCGACGACCATCAGGTCAGAGAAACAAAACCCGGGCGCACGCCCGGGCTTTGTTATTTCATGCTGGTCGCTACGGTTGAGCGGTCTCGGAATTTGAAACCAGCCAACGCCTCGTCGCGATTGAAAATGAAGGAGCGCGTCTCTTCGGCAGGCATCGCTTTGCCGAAGAGATAGCCTTGGCCGACGTCGCAGCCGAGCTGAAGCAGGTGGCCGACTTGGCGATGCTCTTCGATGCCTTCGGCGGTCGTCTGTATATTGAGGCTGCGGCCGAGCCCAAGCATGGCGCGGATGATTTTTTCCTGGCGCTCATCATCGCGGCAAGTCGCGATGAAGCTCTTGTCGATCTTGATCTTGTCGAAACGATACCGGGCGAGTTGGGCGAGGCTGGAGTAGCCCGTGCCGAAATCGTCGAGGGCGATCTGGACGCCAGCATCGTGGAGCTCATCCAGTATGATGGCGGCAACTGCCGGATCCTGAATCAGGGCATTTTCGGTGATCTCGATCTCCAGGCGGCGCGGTGGCAGGCCGTTTGCCGACAGCACCTTGAAGATGCGCGAGGCCAGCAGCTTGTCTTCCATCTGCACCGGAGAGACGTTGAAGGACAGCATGACGTGGTCGTCCCAAGCCAAGGCATCCTGGCAGGCCTGCGCGAGCAGATCTTCGAAGAGCTCGGTGATCATTCCGGTTTCTTCGGCAATGCCGATGAAGACGGGCGGCGGAATGGCAACACCCTCCTCATCCGTCCAGCGCGCCAGCGCCTCGAAGCCGCAGACCGTGCCGCTCTTCAGGTCGACCAAGGGTTGATAGAATGGCCGGATCGCCTTTTTCTGGATCGCGATACGGAGCTTCGATTCCAGCGTGGCGCGTTTTGCCACCTTGTCCTGCATCGAAGCTGCAAACGCCATGTGCTGGTTGGGGCCGCGTGACTTGGCCTCGTACATGGCGAGGTCGGCACGGTGGGCGGCGTCCTCCAGCGGTTCTCGACCCTGTTCCCAGCGATCGTAACCGACGCTGGCGCCGACTTCGACGGCAAACCCATTGATATGGATAGGGCGTGTTACCGCCTGGATGAGCAAGCGCGCGAAGCGCTCTTCGTGCCGCGGCGAGAGGCCGAGCGCAACTACGACGAACTCGTCGCCGCCAAAACGATAGACGCAGTCGGCATTGCCGATCGCGCAGATGCGCTTTGCCACTTCGATCAGCAGCGCGTCGCCGCCATTGTGGCCGACAAGGTCATTGACCTTCTTGAAGCCGTCGAGGTCGATAGAGAAGATCGTAACGTTCTGCTCCCATTCGTCGCCCTCGACGTCGGTCTTCGTCCTTCGCGGAAGGACCTTGCGCTCGAATGCATAGCGGTTTGGAAGCTTGGTCAGGTGATCGTGGGTTGCCGTCCAGTCGGCCTTGGCCTGGGCGCTGGCTCGCAATTCCATCTCTTTGCGGAGGTCGACAATGCGCAGCATCGAATAGACGAAGCTCATAGCGCCGCCGATGCCAAGCCCGAGGACGAGCTTGTCTGCTCCATAGTTCTCGTAGGCGCCGACGAAGGCGACCAGCCAGTTATCCAGTTCGAGGATCGCACCGACGAGCCACAGCGTTACCCCCAACGCCATGACCAACAGGCATTGCCTTCCGGCCCTGCTCTGGAAGAATACCGGCATGCCTCACTCCATCTCCACCCGGGCGCCGGTGTATCATTGAAGTCTGAAGCGTTTGTTGAAACCAAAGGGCGAATTCTTGGTATCTGCGGCCAAGCTGGCGAGCGGCGTGGCCGCCCGCCTGTTGTCTTCAAAGTCTGATCAGCAAAGATGCGCCGATGACAATCAAGAGAAGCGTCAATGCGCTGGTCATGCGTAGCAGGCGCGCGCGTCGCATCCGCGCGCCGCTCCAATCATATGGCATGCTTGTTCCTCCTTGGGGCGAGGATTGACGGCCCGACCGTGCCGGGTCGGAAAGCTATGCCATGGCTTGCTTGCGTAAGACTTGCCTAAATTATCGCCTTGAGTATTAGGCGGTCGTGCCTTCCACGCGCAGCGACCACCGGCTTCCATTGCTGGTCATGTGGACGATCGCGAGTGGTTCGATATCGGCGATCCAGAAGGACGAAACGGGTGCGTTCAGCGTAGTTATGATGGCAGCCCTGACAACCGCAGCATGGGTAATGGCGACGACGTGGCCGCCCGCCTGCAAATGCTCGTTCATCCAGGCTTTCACGCGCGCGCATACGGAGGCGATAGCCTCGCCACCATGCGGGGCTTCCTCCGGCCGCGCCATCCAGGCCGCCAGATTGTCAGGCTCGGCTTGCTGGATCTCGGCGATCGATCGTCCCGCCCAGCGGCCGAAATCGCAATCGCCAAGCGCATCGGAGAATGTAGGCTCCAGGCCAAGCGCATCAGCCGTCTGTCGGGCGCGCAAAGTCGGGCTGGCGAATACGCCGTCGGCATGCTGGAGGCGAGGCGCGATTGCCCGCGTGGCACCGATTGCCTTCTCGTTCAGCGGCTCGTCCAGTGGAAAGCGCGCCTCGCGGTTGGCCGCAGTCGAGCCGTGGCAGATCCAGGTGAGGCGCGTCATCACGATGGTCGTCTCCGCAAACGGGGATGATGGGCCTGTCGCTGCATGAAGTTTCGTTGACAGGTTCGAAGTCGCAGATATAACGATGATGTTGTGGGTTTGGAAACCGGTGAAATTCCGGTGCGGTCGCGCCACTGTGATCAGGATGAGGATACCTCGGACTGGAAGTCAGACCCTACCACGCAACAATTCTCGACTGAACGCGTCATTCCAGGAGGAATTCATGTCTGACATCACTTTCGCGCCCGTTGCCGCACCGGCTCCGATTCCGGTTGGCGAGCTTTTGCCGTGGGCGATCTTCGGCGGCCTGCTGATGCTCATCGTCATCTACTTCGTCGGTACCGAAGAAGGCGCAATGTCGCTTCTCAACAGCATGTACGTGCACGAGTTCGTGCATGACGGTCGGCATCTCCTCGGCTTCCCCTGCCACTAAGGGAGTTTCGGACATGGTTGGAAATCTCTTACTTCGCGGAATGCTCGCGGGGCTGATCGCTGGTGTCCTCGTTTTCGCCTTTGCCCATATCTTCGGCGAGCCACTTGTCGACCAGGCGATCGCGTTTGAGGAAGCTGCTGCCCAGGCGGCGGGCGAAGCTGGCGAACCTGAAATCGTCAGCCGTGCCACACAGGCGGGGATCGGTCTCTTCACCGGCGTGATGGTCTACAGCATCGCCGTCGGCGGCCTGTTTGCGCTCGTCTTCGCTTTCGTCCAGGGGCGCTTCAGCAATCTCGGCGCACGGGGAACATCTGCCGTCATCGCGATTGCGGCCTTTGTCGCCGTCGTCATCGTACCCAGCATCAAATATCCCGCCAATCCGCCGGCGGTCGGCAATCCTGACACTATCGGCATCAGGACCGAGCTGTTCTTCCTGATGATCGTTGTTTCGATCGCCGCGCTCGTTGCGGCAATTGCTTTTGCACGCCGCCTGACTCCACGGTTCGGCGTGTGGAATTCAGCAATCGCAGCAGGCCTCGCCTATGTCGCCTTCGTCGGGCTCGTGCAGTATCTGCTGCCGCCGATCAACGAGGTGCCGGAGAATTATTCGGCTATGGTCCTCTGGCGTTTCCGCACGACTTCGATCGGCATGCACGTGATCCTCTGGGGCGTCCTTGGCATGGCTTTCGGTGCGCTCGCCGAGCGCAAACTTGGTGTCGCTGCGAAGCTGCGTGGTCGCGCGCCGGCTTTCCATTGATCGGAGAAGGCTCCGGAGCAATCCGGAGCCTGCCCCAAGTGATGACCTGTAGACGTTCCATTTTCCTTACGGTCATGATCGCGTTGCTGCAGCTTTGGCCTCTTGCGGCCAGCGCGCACCTGCGGAGCAGCAGCGGTCCCCATACCGGAATTGCAATTGCCGAGATCTCACATGGCGAAATGATCATGATCGCGGAGTATCGTAGTCGGATCATCGATCTCGCTGCACGCGCCACGGACACGAACGAACCGTTTCGACGCGTGCTGAACTATGCACAAATCCAGCATGCCTATTGCCTCTGGGGCAAAATGCCCGGCGGCGTGACGGACGAGGCGAGCCCGTTCAACGAGTGCTCGCATGCCTATCTCGCGGCAACAAAGGCCGTGCTGCTATCGATGCGGAGCATGGGCGGCGAGGCTGTCGAAGCCGAGACGATCGTCTCGGCGATCGATGCCGGCATGGTGCTGCGCGGCCTGGCACTGATCACTTGCCAATTCAGCGGTGAGGCGTTCAATACCGCATATGTCATTCGTCCGTCGTGGAAGGAAGTTCCGCTGCATCCCGCAAGTATGGCGACGTTGACGGCGCTCGCGGCGGCAATCCTGGCTCTCGTCTATTGCGGGCGGCGCCTGCTTCGGTGGATCGCGCCCTAGCTCTTCTCCACATCGCGGTCGAAGTGCGTCGCAACCAGCATGGCTGCGAGGTGGACGGTATTCTTCGCGCCGTAACGCTCCTTCATGCGCTCCAGGCGGTGCTCGACCGTCCGATGCGAGATTCCGAGATCAGCAGCGATCTCCTTGGCCGTCGCGCCTTCGGTCAAGAGCTGGATCACCGCTTCGTCGGTCGCATCCATGCGGGCCTGCTGTTGCGGCGGATTGAACATGAAGCGGCCGTTCGAGACGGTCAAAAGCCAGGATGGGCGCCGCGCCGTTGTCCTTTGCGGAAGGATCAGCCGCTCATATCCGAGGTTAACGCCAAGCACCCTCGTCTTGACCAGTTCCATGGACGGCTTCTGGGTGGCGATCACCTCGCGATAACGCGGGATGACGGCCGTCTCCATGTAGGCGCGGTCCTTGAATTCGCCGATGCGCTGATCGGCGAAGAGCTTGTTGATGTTGAGAAGACGCGAACTGAAGCCGGAGGGGCGCACGACCTTCAGTTGCCATTGCAGTGGATCCTCACCGTCGAGTACAACTAACGTCATCCTCATCCTGATCGTCAGAAGGTCGAGGACGTCCCGATAGATGTCTTCCGGCGCGGCAGGCGACTGTGATGTGGTATGCAACCACGCATCCAGCAGCTTCTGCGTGACAGTGTGAAATGAAGTGTCCTTATTCATCAACCCATACGCGATATCTGGAATCGATGTGCCACAACAACCCAAAATGGCTAACGGTTCAATAGCCGACAATGCTCAAATCGTCGTAAGGCTTTAATTTAAAAAATATATTGCTTTCCGTATCTATTCTGAGGTGAATTTGCACTTGTGCGAATTACTCGTTAAACGGGCTTGTGGTCGCGGGTATCGAGAGGCAGCGGCAAGGCATCTGGCAAAACCATAGCGCGCAGATTGCAGTAACGGCTCTGTCATCTGGCACCCGGTGAACCGTCACTGGTATCAATCCCCGGAGTAGCGCTGTTCACGCCAGGGATCGCCATACATGTGATAGCCGTTCTTTTCCCAGAAGCCTGCAGCGTCCCCCGCCAGCAGCTCGATACGCCGCAACCATTTTGCGCTTTTCCAGAAATAGAGATGCGGAACGACGAGCCGCATCGGGCCGCCATGATCTCGCGTCAACGGCAAACCTTCCCAGGAGATTGCGAGGATCGCATCCTCGGCAGCGAAATCGGAGAGCGGCAGGTTGGTCGTATAGCCATCATAGCTTGTCAGCATGACATAGTGCGCTTCCGGCTTCGGCATTGCCTGATCGAGCAGGTCGCGGGTCGATACACCCTTCCATTTGTTGTCGTAGCGCGACCACGTCGTTACGCAATGAATGTCGGTGACCTTGGTGCTCTGCTCGAGGGCCTGGAAGGCCGTCCAAGCGAGATCAAGCGGGGTTTCGACAAGTCCGCGGACTTCCAGACGCCAGGTATCGGTGGAGATGATCGGCTGCTGGCCGAGATCGAGGACTGGCCAATTCTTAACGAGGTGCTGCCCGGGCGGCAGGCGCTCGGTTTCCGGGCGACTGATACGGCCCGTCAGGAATTTTCCTTCGGATGCCCACCTGCGCTTCGACGTGGTGAGCTTGCTGTCTGTCGGGGTTTGATCGTCGCTCATCGGTGGGCCCTTTCGCGTTGCGGCGATTAGGGCATTCGCCTTCGAGCACTGTCAAGCGCGACATTGGATGGCAAATGCCGCGAGCGGAGGGCCGCTCTGAGCGGCACTTTCTCAGCCGGCGGATGCGGCGGTGAAAACCGCCAACTGAGCGGCGAAGGCACGCTTGTATGCGGGCCGCGCTTCGCCGCGCGCGACATAGGCGGAGAGATTCGGATAATCGTCGAGCATGCCCGATCCTTTCACCCTCAGCAGCACCGACACCATCTCGAGGTCACCAGCACTGAATTCGCCGTCGAGCCAGTCGGCATCGCCAAGCCGGGCGGAAAGTTCCTTTAGCCGCTTTCGGATGCGTTCCTCGATCATCGACCGGCGCTGCTCGTACCAGGGCTGGTCGCCTTCCAGGTACCTGGCGATTTCACGATCAACGATCGGCGGCTCGATCGTGGTGAGCGCGGCGAACATCCATGTGATCGCTCGCGCTCGGGCATTCGCGTCGTCCGGCAGCAGGCCAGCATGGTGCTGCGCGATATGGAGC
>Ga0123342_1010949_pt1 | contig 10166 bp, 1 predicted proteins | sample Turbeawhitnodule_FD_89960 | JGI IMG/M metagenome (GOLD analysis project Ga0123342, IMG submission 89960) | Root nodule microbial communities of legume samples collected from Mexico - Turtle bean Mexico white nodule | ecosystem: Host-associated > Plants > Roots > Nodule | place: Mexico: Nepantla...
AATATAAAATATATATATATATATATATATATATATATATATATATATATATATATATATATATATATATATATATATATATATTGGAAAAAAAATATAAACAAACTTTATTGAAATAATAAAATAGTTAATTTGATCTGTTCTTAAAGATAAGAATGAGTATGAATAAACGGTCGATTTGTCCGTTAATTTCTTTTTAATTGTCCAATATCAATCACATTCATTTATTAAAAAGATATATTTAATAATATAGTAAATTGGGTACAATTAACAAAAATATTATATTTAACTGTAAATATTGAATAGACTACTTTAACGTATTTTTATAGAAAAAAAATTGAGTGATTTAACTTATTTTTATCTTGTGTATATTAAATATTAAGGTGATTAAAGTAAGAATAAGAGTTCTTAGTTAGAATATAGAAAATATTTAAAAAAAATAAACTGTTAAAGTTTGTTTTTTTCATGTTACATTATATGTATACTAGTAGGAACACATATGTTCTGCGTCGGTTTATCCATATTTTTTATTTTTATTATTAATGTGTATCTGTATTTTTTTATTAATATTATTCACTCTTCATAATTTATATCTATCTGAAAGTAAACTATGACAAATAACTATCCATTTTATTTTCTAGAAATTTTAAAATTATTATTTTCTATTCCTACAATTGTAGGAATGAAATCGATAAGGAATCAATTCATTCAGAAGATAACATCTGAATCTTTCAAAGGCCAGCGTCTCAAATTCATCTATAATTAGTTATTATATTAATTAAATACTAACTTAAAGACTACACAAATTATTGATATCTATATTAGTTTCTATTATTCATAAATAGTTTCTAAATTTGTATGTCATCAGCTACCATTTATTTAGTAACTAAAGTTGATAATTAAAATATTGGTAACTCAATTTATATTAATTTAAAAATTATTTATCAATAATAGAAACTGATTTATATATAATAAAGATTTGTGTAACGTGTTTTCTGTTCAATTTCTAGCAACATGTAAGTCAAGCATAAGAGAAATTTATAAATTTATTTTATAACTAACATTAAATGTACATACATGACAATGTCTATGTTTCCACTAGTAATATATAAAGAGATCCTCTTGTTTGGTGTACACATTTTATTTTCAAATTTTATCCTTTATAATATTAAAATATAATAAATTTAACAATTATTTATTTTAATCTTAAAATTTGAATTTAAAACAATTTTATAAAAGTTTGAATTTAAAAAAAAAATAAAGAACCCAAGATTTTATAATTTTACCCTTTAAATAACTACATTTTTTTAATTCAAACAATTATTTCCAATAAAAAACTACTTACACAATAAAAAAAATTACATACAATAAAATTAAAAAATTTATTTATTTTTATAATTACTAATAAAAATATTTTTAAAATTTAATAATATATTTTTATTTCAATAGTTATTATAATAATAAAAAAAATTCAAAAGAAAAAAGTGTACAGTATTTAAATTATTCGTCTTTTATGAAAACATAATTTATTTATTTAATTAAATAAATAATTCAATAACTTGGTTTTATTTCAAACTATCAAAATAACTTATCTTTTTATAAATAACGGTTATATATAATAATTTATCTTTTAATATATATAATTTATCCTTTAAATTATATACTCAATTGTTATTATAATTTAATAAAAAAAATTATTAAAAAAATTACTTCTTATAAATGATATGTAAGTTGAAATTGATCCATGAACACTAATTTTGGTTTGCTCTCTTAGTTAAGGAATAATTTAGTTACAATATTATAAAATTATCATACCTAAATTTAGTATTTTCATTTATATACATATATATAGTAAAATTTGTAAATATACATTTATAATTTTAAATCATATATTAATTCAATAAAATTACATCTATAATAAGGAGAACACAACAAATTTTTAAAGATAGATATAATTATATTTTTTGTCCTAACATTTGAGATTTGTTCAATTTAATCTTCACATTTTTTTAAAAGATAGTACTAAACCCTAATTTTAGGACAACTTTGATTTTTTTTAAATGTGGAAATTAAATTGTATAATGCCCCCAAATGTTAAGAAAACAAGTAATTCATTACAAGAAAGAAAATCATGTGGTAACTAAAACTTTGATAGTTAAATAGATGCAAATTTAAAAATTATTTATTAATAATAAAAATTACTTTACATATCAATAATTTTTAATTTCTAAAATAATATTTAATTTAATTAATATAGTAACTAATTATATTTTGTGTTTAAAATCAGTTTCTATTTAATGATTTTCTTGTAGTGATGTGATTATGCCTTAAAGATATTTAAAAAAATAGAGATACACAAAATTTATTAAACTTTATCTCCATATATAATATGAAAAAAAATAATATAAACAAACTTTATTGAAATAATAAAATAAAAAGTTAATTTGATTCGTTCTGACAGACAAGACTGAGTATCAATAAACGATCGATTTGTCCGTTAATTTTCTTTTTAATTGTCCAATTTCAAAATATCAATCACATTCATTTATTAAAAAAATATATTTAATAATATAATAAATTGGGTAAATTAACAAAAATATTATATTTAACTGTAAATATTAAATAAACTACTTTAACGTATTTTTATAGAAAAAAATTGAGTGATTTAACTTATTTTTATCTTGTGTATTAAATATTAAGGTGATTAAAGTAAGAGTAAGAGTTCTTAGTGAGAATTTAGAAAATATTTAAACAAAATAAATGGTTAAAGTTTTTTTTTATCATGTTACATTATATGTATACTAGTGGAAATACAGATGTTCGTGCGTCGGTTTATCCATATTTTTTTATTTTTATTATTAATGTGTATCTGTATTTTTCATTAATATTATTCACTCTTTATAACTTATATCTATCTGAAGCTAAACTATGACAATATTAAATCTAACTTGCACTTGCTCTACACTTATTGGATAACTCTCCATTTTATTTTCTAGAGATTTTAAAACTATTATTTTCTATTTCTACAACTATAAGAATGAAATCAATAATACAATCTTTCACAGCGTCTCAAATTCAATATAATTTGAGTTTATCAACAAAATCATACCACATATAATTAAAGTATTTAACTAACTTGGTTTTATTTCAAACTATCTAAATAACTTATCTTTTTAATAAATAAGGGTTATATATATATATATATATTATAATTTATCTTTTAATACATATAATTTATCCTTTAAATTATATACTCAATTGTTATTATAATTTAATCAATAAATTCATTAAAAAAAAATTACTTCTTATAAATGATATGTAAGTTGAAATAGATGAATGATATGTAAGTTGAAATAGATCGATGAACACTAATTTTGGTTTAGTCTCTTAGTTAAGGAATAATTTATTGTTACAATATTATAAAATTATCATACCTAAATTAGTATTTTCATTTTATATATATATATATATAATAAAATTTGTAAAAATACATTTATAAATTTACATCATATATTAATTCAATAAAATTACAATTATTTTAAACTTATAATGCAATATCTATAATAAGAAGAACACAACAAACTTTTAAAGATAGACATAATTATGTTTTTTTGTGTTGTGAGACTTTTTTCAATTTAATCTCCACATTTTTTCAAAAGACAGTACTAAAACTTAATTTTAGGACTATTTTGATTTTTTTAAATGTGAGAATTAAATTGTACAAAGTCCCCAAATGTTAGGACAGAAAAAGTAATTCATTATCAGAAAATCACGTGGTAACAAAAACTTTGGTAGCTAAATAAATGCAAATTGAAATATTATTTATTAATAATAAAAACTACTTTATATACCAATATTTTTGTAGTCTCTAAAATAATATTTAATTTAATAAATATAGTAACTAATTATTTTTTGTCTCTAAAATTAATCTTTATTTAATAATTTTTTTGTAGTGAATATGCCTTAAACATATTTAAAAAATACAGGTACACAAGCGCGATAACACCTATATCTCCGTTAATAAATATAATATGAAAAAATAAATATAAAACAAAATTTTCTGAAATAATAAAATAAAAACTTAATTTGATCCGTTCTGACAGACAAGACTGAGTATGAATAAACTGTCGATTTGTCCGTTATTATTTTTTTAATTGTCCAATTTCAAAATATCAATCACGTTTATTTATTAAAAAAATATATTTAATAATATAATAAATTGGTACAATTAACAAAAATATTATATTTAACTGTAAATATTAAATAGAGTAATTTAACGTATTTTTATAAAAAACAAATTGAGTGATTTAACTTATTTTTATCTTGTGTATATTTTAAATACTAAGGTAATTAAAGAAAGAATAAGAGTTCTTAGTGAGAATTTAGAAAATATTTAAACAAAATAAACGGTTAAAGCTTTTTTATCATGTTACATTATATGTATACTAGCGGAACACCGATGTTCTGCGTCTGTTTATCCAAATTTTTTTATTATTATTAATGTGTATCTGCATTTTTTCATTAATATTATTCACTCTTCCTAACTTATATTTATCTAAAAACTAAATCATGACAGTACTAAATCTAATTTGCACTTGCTCTACACTTATTGGGTAACTATCCATTTTATTTTCTAGAGATTTTGAAATTATTATTTTCTATTCCTACAACTATAAGAATGAAATCGATAAGGAATCATTTCATTTAGAAGATAACATCAGAATCTTTCAAAGGCCAGGACTTCAAATTCATCTATAATTTGAGTTTATCAACAAAATCATATCACTTATAATATAAGTATTTAACTAACTTGTTTTTATTTCAAACTATCTAAATAACTTATCTTTTTTATAAGTAATGGTTATATATATTATAATTTATCTTTTAATACATATAATTTATCCTTTAAATTATATACTCAATTGTTATTATAAGTTAATAAATAAATTCATTAACAAAAAATTTACTTCTTATAAATGATATGTAAGTTGAAATAAATCCATGAACATTGGTTTGGTCTCTTAGTTAAGAATAATTTATTGTTACAATATTATAAAATTATCATACCTAAATTAGTATTTTCATTTTATACATATAGTGAATTTTGTAAATATACATTTATAAATTTACATCATATATTAATTCAATAAAATTACAATCATTTTAAACTTATAATGCAATATATATGATAAGAAGAACACACAACAAACTTTTAAAGATAAACATAAACTTATAATGCAATATATATGATAAGAAGAACACACAACAAACTTTTAAAGATAAACATAATTATATTTTTTGTCATAACATTTGAGACTTTTTTTTCAATTTAATCTCCACATTTTTTTTTCAAAAGATAGTACTAAAACCTAATTTTAGGACTATTTTGATATTTTTAAATGTGGGAATTGAATTGTATAAAGTCCCAAATGTTAAGACAGAAAAGGTAATTTATTACAAGAAAACCGGGTGCTAACTAAAACTTTGGTAGCTAAATAGATACAAGTTTAAATATTATTTATTAATAATAAAAACTACTTTATATACCAATATGTTTTAAATCTCTAAAATAATATTTAATTAAAATAGTAACTAATTATTTTTTGTCTCTAAAATCAATCTCTATTTAATGATTTTCTTGTAGTAATTATACTTTAAAGATATTTAAAAAATATAGATACACAAACGCAATAACACCTATATTTCCGTTAATATGTATATAATATGAAAAAATAAATATAAACAAACTGTTTTGAAATAATAATATAAAAAAGTTAATTTGATCCGTTCTGACAGACAAGACTGAGTATGAATAAACTGTCGATCTGTCCGTTAATTTTCTTTTTAATTGTCCAATTTCAAAATATCAATCACATTCATTTAAAGATATTTAAAAAATATAGATACACAAACGCAATAACACCTATATTTCCATTAATATGTATAAAATATGAAAAAATAAATATAAACAAACTTTTTTGAAATAATAAAATAAAAAAAGTTAATTTGATCCGTTGTGACAAGACTGAGTATGAATAAACTGTCGATCTGTCCGTTAATTTTCTTTTTAATTGTCCAATTTCAAAATATCAATCACCTTCATTTATTAAAAAAAATCTAATAATATAATAAATTGGTACAATTAACAAAAATATTATATTTAACTGTAAATATTAGATAGAGTACTTTAACGTATTTTTATAAAAAAAAAATGAGTGATTTAACTTATTTTAATCTTGTGTATATTAAATATTAAGGTGATTAAAGAAAAAAATAAGAGTTCTTGGTGAGAATTTTGAAAATATTTAAATAAAATAAACCGTTAAAGCTTTTTTTATCATCTACATTATATATATATATATATATATATATATACTAAGGGGAACACAGATGTTCCTACATTTGTGTATCCACATTTTTTATTTTCAATATTAATGTGTATTTGTATTTGTTCATTAATATTATGTATCTAATTTTTTATTTCTACCATTATTGTGTATCTGTATTTTTTATTAATGTGTATCTTTATTTATTTATTATTATTATCTATATTTTTTATTTTTATCATTATTATGCATCCATATTTTTTAGTTTTACCATTATTATTTATGTATTTGTATTAATTAAAATAAACTATAAAAATTCATACTCAAACATTCTAATTCATCATAAATTTATGTATTTTTAAATATCAAACTATATATCTGCAATTTTTAGTTTTATCGTTATCATATGTGTATTTGTATTTATTAAATTAACTATAAATTCATATTGTAATATTTTAATTCATCGTAAACTTATGAGTATTTTTATTTTTTAAATATTAACATGTGTATTTGCATTTTATTTTTTTTATCATTATTGTATATCCATATTTTTTATTTTTATCACTACTATATGTGTAATTCTGTTTATTAAAAAGAACTATAATGCATAATATATAATTTATTTTTATCATTTTTTAATTCTATTTTGAATTTGTTTTTTTAAATGTACTATTTTAATAAAATCAATGGTAATTTTTTTTTTTAAATTTGGATGCATATCATAGGTTCTGTAGGAACTTTCCTAATAATATAAGAAAAATGAATGCAACAATATATTGTGAGTGATTTATTTTGGTTAATTAACAGTGTAATTGATTATTAGAAGACAGGAGAAAGATAATGGGGATTAAGGAGGGGAGTGAGAAGTTTTGAAGGAAGTTACATTTGGTTTTTAGATAATAAAATAAAATAAAAGTGAATATAAAAAAAGGAAAAGACAGGAGTGTCCAAGATAACAATAGACAAAATAACCAAAATAAAATATTGATAAGGATAAAATAGAAAAAAATTATGTACACCAAAAACAATTATAAAGAAGAATTTCTTTAATATATAGGTATAAGTATTATAAATTATTGTGGCTAAAATAAAGATAAAAAAGAATTTTGTAATTATTTACCTATTTTATTTATAATTTTAATTGGGAACTTAAAAATAGTGGGACAAAATAGAATCTTAACTTTTTTATCATCTATACTATAAATTAAAGATAATTGATAGCGGTAGAATTTGAGGGAAAAAATATTTTATTGTCAAATTTTAACATTTCATTCACATTCATTCTATTAAAAAAATTATATTTAATCGTATAATAAATTACGTATAATTAATGTAACATCGTACTTTTCTACATCTAATATCCGTGTATGAAATATCAAATTTAATATATAAACATAATACAAATGTTTACAACTCTTTCATATAATGTTTCAAAATATCTTTCTTCATAAGACTTTAAGTATTTACATAAAATTAGAACAATTTTTCAAAAGAAAATATAATATTTTCATTATCCTTTTAAGCTTTGTTCTTCTTCTAGAGCCATCTGATGTTGTGTTAGCAACACTGACATCTTCCAAGCTTCACATCAAAGAAAATTCCTACTTTCATCTTGGAACTTAACTTTGGTACTCTCTATAGAAACACATGCTTAAATCTTTAAACCTTCAACATACTACTTATTTACTCTTCATAACTTATATCTATCTGAAACTAAACCATGACACTACTAAATCTAACTTGCATTTGCTCTACACTTATAGAGTAACTATCCATTTTATTTTCTAGAGATTTTGAAACTATTGTCTTCTATTACTACAACTATAAGAATGAAATCGATAAGGAATCAATTCATTCAAAAGATAACATCCGAATCTTTCAAAGGCAAACGTCTCAAATTCATCTATAATTTGAGTTTATCAACAAAATCATACCACTTATAATATAAGTATTTCACCAAAACAAATATTGATGTAAAACTGTTAATCTAAAGACAACTTTCAATTAAATAAATACACACTTAATAAAATAAAATATACTACACAAGAATTAATTACATGCTCAACATCAAACTTTTAGAACTAAGATAGAAAATCATCTTGATTCAGTTATGAGTGTGCACCCTCACCACTTTATCAAGATCCTTTCATTTTTAATACTAAAAATTTCATTTAAAAGACACATAAGATTTAAAAAAAAACCTTTAAAAAAACAATCTCAAAAATTTTCTTTATTTTTAATTTAGACTCAAATAATTATCTATAAGTAGAAGAAACACAATGAATCCACTACCCTCAGGTCATCCTAAGGATGAACTGCTCTGATACCAAATGTAACATCCCTATACTTTTCCATATCTAATAACCATAATCTGTATGAAATATAAAATTTAATATATAAATATAATACAAATGTTTACAACTCTTTCATAAAATGTTTCAAAATATCTCTCTCTTCATAAGACTTTAAGTATTTACATAAAATTAAAATAAATTTTCAAAAGAAAATACAATATTTTCATCATCCAACTTCTCACTGAGGAGCTCTATCACCTATAACATCATTTGCTCCCGTGTAAATACACGATCATCACAAATTAAAGAAAACAACCACAAAACAAAACACATAGACACTTGACTCTATTTCTGGAAGACTCGTGTATTGAACTTAGCATTCAGAGACTTGCACCTGTCATACTACTCGCTGTAAAATCCACACAACCATGCGCATACTCATCTCAATGTCTCATCATCTCATATGACCGGGTGAATCCATTTGATCTACTCTGATCAGTTCTTTCAAACCTCAGACTCAGCCAAATGGACCTCTTTCGACTCTCACCAACTGAATAACTTCATCTATGTGATTCCATCCATTATATCAATAGAGTTAGGATCGTCTCATTCACATGATACTCACAGATAAATGCACCCTAATAACAATATCAACACGTTATTTCCTTTCCTGAAAATACTATGTCTTGATCACACTTTCACACCATCCCACATTTCATGTAACACATCAATGCACCATTCAATCACATCCTATTTTAAACTTTTCTAAACAATATAAATATCTCAAAATTTACTTAAACATATAATTAAGTTCCCTTAGTCGTATTTTTCAATAAGATATAAAATTTTCACTTAAAAACAATATGCAATAATAATTTACAAAGATTATAGTTTGAGCGAGAATGGGCCTCGCTCGAGCTAAATGTAACTTGTATTAATCAACTAAACAAATCAACTAAATCTTCATATTCAAATAAAATCTTCTACCATAAAACATCTCCAAGAGCTCCAAACTACCAAAAGCTCAAGGGTAGCCTAACCTGCCACTACAAGAAAAACGCGAATTACATAAAATTAGCCGTGAAAGGGATTTGAAGCCAGGTTCCTTTAGCAATCCTTCAGCAACCAAGTAAAATTTAACCACTACACCAAGCAAATTCTTTAATTTTATTATGATTTTTATTATACTTATTATTATTAATAATACTAACAATACTAAAAATATTAACAATATTAATAATACTAACAATATTAACAATATTAATAATACTAACAATATTAACAATATTAATAATATTAACAATATTAATAATATTAACAATATTAATAATATTAACAATATTAATAATATTAACAATATTAATAATATTAACAATATGAATAATATTAATAATACTAACAATATTAATAATATGAATAATATTAATAATACTAACAATATTAATAATACTAACAATAATAATAATACTAACAATTATAATAATACTAACAATATTAATGATACTAACAATATTAACATATGAATCACATTTAATTTATCTATAAT
>Ga0123342_1010950_pt1 | contig 10166 bp, 11 predicted proteins | sample Turbeawhitnodule_FD_89960 | JGI IMG/M metagenome (GOLD analysis project Ga0123342, IMG submission 89960) | Root nodule microbial communities of legume samples collected from Mexico - Turtle bean Mexico white nodule | ecosystem: Host-associated > Plants > Roots > Nodule | place: Mexico: Nepantla...
ACCTTTGGTTGCCATGCTCTATCAAGACATTTCAAGATCTTGATGTTCAGCTCTTCTTTATCAAAGGTCTTGTCAAGACTCATAAGGTGATTGATGATGTGCGTGAATCTTTTCTGCACCTCAACAATTGTTTCTCCTTTAAGCATTCTAAACATCTCATACTCTTGGATTAGAGCATGCTTTCTAGCTCTTTTTACCTCATTTGTTCCTTCATGAGAGACTTCCAAGGTGTCCCACATTTCTTTTGATGATTTGCATTGCGAGACCCTGAAAAACTCATCAGAATTTAAAGCAGAGGTTATAATATTTTTGGCAATGCAATCGAATTTGGTCTTTTTGCTTTCTGCATCAGTCCATTGAGACCATGGCTTCTCAATAACAGATCCATCTTTTTCAAACTTTGGGACAAAAGGACCATTTTCAATTGCATCCCAAATTCCTTTGTCAAGTGATTTCATAAATATTTTCATTCTTACTTTCCAAAATTGGTAGTTCAAAGCACAAAACAGAGGTGGTCTGTTAATTGAAGTACCTTCCCCAAAAGGTAGTCTATCAGCCATTAAAAAGGTTTTTAGGATCAACTTGAATAACTTTCAAGAACCAAGCTCTTGATGCCAATTTTTAGAATGAATGGCTTTAAACTAGGGGGGGTGAATTGTTTAAAGAAGATTTTCGCAAACTTTTAAAAGAAGAATGAATTTATCTCACGAAACAATTGATAAGAAATTCAGTTTACCAAAAACAGCAAACAAAACAGCAGAACCAGAAAAACAATCGGTTGTTTCACAGAAACAATCGGTTGTTTATACCAGGAAACAACAAACAAAACTGAAATTAAAGAGTTAAGGATAGAGAGATTGCACACAGATGTTTATACTGGTTCACTCCAAACCCAGAGCTACATCCAGTCTTCTCAGAAACCCTGAGGAAATCCACTAAGAAATCATAACTTGATCACTTACACAACAACCAAGAGAATGACCTTGAACACCTCAAGACACACACTCTTCTTGGCCAACACACCAACACCAAGATTGTTGATCTTGATCCCCTCAAGAACACATAGCCAATCTCAGCAAACACAGAAACGAAAGTTGTTTCACAAAGTACAAGGATTAAACTTGTTACAGAAGATAATCCTATTCCACAACTTTCATCAATCACAAACTTTCAGCAATCTCAGCTCTTTGAAAAACTCAAAAACTCTTAGCAAAAACTTGTCAAAGATTGATTCTCAAATCTGTTTTTCTGAGTTTATTCAAAGATGTAGTTTGTTATCAAATCTCAACAAACTTTTAAATTGCATTAAAAGATTGGTCAAAGCATTTAATGACTGGAGCGTAATCAGTTAAATCATTTAAAGCTCAGTCAAAGATAAAACAGTTTTTCTGTTATGGTCCCAAAACAAACAATCAGTTGTTTCTTCGAATCAATCGGTTGTTTTGGTTCTTAACAGTTCAACCATTTTAAAAATAGTTTTCAATCTTTTGCTCAAAATTTCTAAGTATAAACAATCAGTTGTTTCGACAAAACAATCGGTTGTTTTAACTTAGTTTGAAAACATTTTACTTTCACAAAGGTTGAGATGCTTATGCTTTAGATTCGATCAAGGGGTGGATTACAATACTCAAACTACCCAGAACTATACTAAACCAGCACAACAACACCAAGCACATCCAAGGCTTCAACATCCTTCAAAGGATTTGGATTCTTCAAAGCTTGAACACCACTTGGTTCAACAATAACCACTTTTAATATGAATATTGGAAAATATTATGGACCCATTCAATTCATCAAGCATATGAAGTCTAGGAATCATATGTATGTATTTGGTGATATTGTTCATGGCTCTACTGTCACAACACATTCTCCACATGTCGTCTTTCTTAGGCATTAATAAAACAGGTACAACACAAAGACTTAGGCTCTTTTGGACCCATCCCTTCTTTAACAATTCCTGAAGTTGGGATTCTATCTCCTTAGTCTCTTTAGGATTAGTCCTATATGTTAGTCTATTTGGTAGACTAGCTCCAGACACTAAATAAATTTGATGTTATATGCCCCTAAAAAGTGGAAGTCCAATTCGTCCTTCCTTAGGGAACACATCATCAAATTTTTTTATAAGACTTTTAAGCTTAGGAGGTAGAACATTGGGTTCTGAAAGTGTGGTAATGCATGTAAGTGCTCCTTTACAAAGAAGGAGGCGTGAAGGTTGTTTAGACAAAAAAAAAAAAATTAACTTCATTTTTCTCCAAATGACCTTGTGGAAGGAACACTCTTTTCCCACACACTACAAGATTATATCCTGTATGTAACTTTTGACACCATAATTTGCATTGAATGGGATTTGAAACTAGATTCTTTCAGTGATCAAAGAAAATTTAACCACTACACCAAACAAATTCTTTAGTATTATTGTGATTTTTATTATACTTATTATTAATAATAATATTAACAATATTAATAATATTAAAAATATTAATAATATATATGAATATAATATTAATAATATGAATATAATATTAATAATATTAATAATATGAATATAATATTAATATATGAATATAATATTAATATATGAATATAATATTAATAATATGAATATGGACTTGGGTTCGAGTCTTGCCTGCTGCAATTTGCTTCCAATATTAATTATGGACTTGGGTTTGATTCCTATTGAGTGTAGATTGCTTCCAATATTAATAATAATTAAAAAAGATAAAAATAATAATGAAAAAATTTAAAATAATTTTTTTGCATTACATACGGATAAATTCGTATGTAATTACATACGGATTTTGGCTGTATGTAATTCCAATTTTTCGCCTTAGCATTGTCCCTAAGGACTATCTTTTGATTTTTGAGATTTTTTTTTTTTATTTTCTCTTTTTATTTTCATTTGTACTTGGTCCTCTACCACTTGTGAAGGTGTTAAAGGATAAAATACAAACTTTTTCCTTTATGGGTAAAAATAATCTCGTTAGTAAGGCCATTATGAGTGGTTTTCTTATCCAATTGCCATGGCCTTCCCAATAAAATATGACAGGCTTCTATGGTACTACATCACATAAAACATTGTCTTTGTAATTCCTTAAAAAAAGACTGACTTTTACCTGTTTATCTACAGTTAAGTCCATGTCTTCATTCAACCATTATAACTTATAGGGTTTAGGGTGGGGTATAACTTGTAGAGCAAGCTTTTCAACCAACTTAATGCTACAAGAATTGCAGTAAGAGCCAATATCCACAATGAGAGAACAAGTATTTTCTAAAATTTTAAATCTTGTATGAAAGATGTTCTCTCATTGTGTTTCTTGCTCCACACTAGGTTGATTGTTGAGAGTTCATCTAATCATCAATAGTTCCCCCTCACAAGGATATGCCCCCTCACTCTTTTCTTTATCCTCTTCACGAGACTCGTTCTCTTGGTTGCTATACTCATCTTTTCCCCTTAGGATCATGATTCTCCTATTGGAACATTGGGATGATATATGGCTTCTACCAAGACATTTAAAACATTGAATATCTCTAGTGCTTGTGTGTGAGGTTTGCATACCTTTCCCTCTCTAGACTCTTGAGAGTTTCTAACTTAGATTTATCTTTAGAAAAAGATCTCATCCTTTTCTTTCTTATACTTATTCCTGGGATAAGAGCTAGAATAAGAATTTTCCTTGCGACTTGACCCTTTTCTCAAGTTTTGTTGCTCGACTTTTATGCAAAGTTGGATCAAGTCATTCAAGTCCATGTAGGGAAAAAGTTCTATTGTGTCTTTTATCTCTACACCGAGTCTAGTTAGAAACCTAAAGATGGTGGTGGTTTCTTCCTTCCTAGTAAATGCTCTCATCATGTAAAACTTCATTTTCTGCCTATACTCATCTACACTCATATTCTTTTGTTGGAGTCTTTGGAGCTTGTTCATCAACTCCCTATTTTAATATGAATATGATGGCGTCTCAAGGCAGATCATTCCAATAGGTAATGAGAGGGTCCTTATGTAGACGCCTCTCTCTCTCAAGGACAGTCCACTAATACATAATATTGGATTGAAACTTTGATTGACACTTTAATGTTGCCAGGGGTACCTTTCTTTCCTCACTCACATGATGGCAAGCAAAGAGTTGTTCTACTTTCATCTCCCAATCTAAATATACCTTACCATAGAAAAAAGGTAGGTCAACCCTAGTCTTAGTTGGTTAGCTTTCTCTTCTAGTTCTCCTAGGTGTAGGTTGATAATAATCATTGATTCTAAGACTCTTTTCCTCAACACGAGAGTCATTAGACCTAGAACTAGAACATGAGAGTCATTAGACCTAGAACTAGATGGGTGAGACTTTTTTTTATTTTCTTATGTATTCATCTCTTTCCTTAACAAGTTTGAACTCTTCCTCAAGAATAACAATATGAGAGTCTCTTTCTTTCTTTTCTTCAATGATTTGATTTTTATGTTGTAATTATTTTAGTGTAAGTGATTGAATGTCTCTAGACATTTTTTTAAAAAGAGATTTTGTTGAGTTCAAACCACTTTCACTAAGATTGGAAGTATGTTTAAACATGTTAAAGTTTGTGTTAGAAGTAATTCCAAAAGAGAAAATTAGGCTTAGTGAAATAGGTAGTTTTCCAGGAAATGGAGGTGGATCACTAAGATCACTTAAGTACCAAACCTTTCCTAGCTAGAGACTATCCCACAACACTTCACAAAATTTGTTCTAAGAAAATTACTAAGAGCACAATCAAAGATGAAAACACCTAACAAAATATGAAAAGCAATAAAACAATTGAAATAGCTAACCAAAAAGCTTTAAACTAGACGGTTTCCTAGGTGAGGCTTCTTGGCACCTTGGACCTTGAAAACACATTGATGAAAACCATCCAACCTCAAAACATTTGGCTAAGAAAATTGGAAGCAGAAAATGGAGCTCAAAAGACTCTCATCTCAGGGAGAATTAATTGTTGTCTGCACCTCCATTTTTTATTTATTTTTATAAACATTGTATAGAGTGGTGTAGGGTTTATTTCAGGCTTGTATTTGGGCCATTTTCTTGGGCCAATTAGAGTAGGGTGTAAATAGAAAAAGAAAGAGTCTCAAGAACACAATTAATTTGAACCGATTGAAATTAGCACAAGCATCATGAAATGATCAATAAAATGGAATTGAAACAACAAGACAATAAAAAACACCATATGAACAACACGAAATTAAAGAGAAGAAAATTAGGAGAAAAAGATACTTAGCTCTTGAGGAACCAAAGCTATGGGTACCAAATCATAGCCTCCTCTCATATGATTTGAATTTTTCTTGAAATTTGAAGGAGATTGGCGGAAGCTGAATGGAAGTAGTATGTCAAGGATGGCTCCATTGGAGCTATGGATTCCTTGGAGTTGCCATGATAAGTATGGAGAGTGATTGGTTCGACCATATCACTTGGAGAGATAAAGAAGGACTAGAGAGGTTTAGACAAGGAAGTGTTTAGGCTTGCAAATTGGCATTATAACACTCATATATTTGATCTGTTAAAACATGAGCCAAGCACCCCAATTTATAAGTTTAAGGGCCAACCATTACAAACAAAAAGGGTGGAAAATTCAAATGCAAATTGGTTTGAAAATATGTGCCTAAATGAAGACAAAAGGCAAGCATGATCAAGTGTGCACCATGTGACCTAATTAGGTCTAATGGTCAGCTTAGGGTTTAATATGGGCTGCAATTAAGCCTAAATATACCTTAGGTAGGTTTTTAGAACTTTAATCGTAAACCTAACCCAAATTTACTTAAAAATACAAGTAAATTTTCTACTATACTTTTAAGCAGGAAAATTAAAATCCTACTCTAGAAATTTACACTAGGTTGTGACATTTTTGAAAATCTATAAGAGAGTGTCTCTACCAACATTAGCAGAGTCTCAATCTTCTTGTATCCTCCTTGCCATGGCTCTAGTGGTTGATTCTGAGCTAAGGTCTCTGCCATCAAATCCCACATAAAAATCATCAAAGACCTAGAAATGAACCTTTCTTAGAGAATAAAGGGTTAACCTTCCTCCCTTTCATGGAAAAATTGATATATATGGATTTTTAGTTTGGAAGATAAAATTGGAACAAATTTTTAAAAGCCACCACGTAGAAGAAAATAGAAAAGTATCCCTAGCAACACCGAGCTTTCAAGGACAAGCCATATATTGGTCGACTTCTTTATTGAAAGACCTTTTTGTTTATATTCGATACTAGAATGAGTTAAAAATTGGTATGAGGAGACACCATGTTGCCTTTTACTATGAGAGGAATTTGATGTATCAACTCCAAAAGGTTAGACAGAGAAATCTATCTGTAGAGGAATATAGGCAGAAAATGGAACTTCTTATGTTGAGGTCCAATGTCAAGGAAAATCCCAACGTTATGATTGCTAGATTTCAAAGTGGCCTTAACCTTGAAATTTGAGATAGGGTTGAACTCATACCTTTTGAGAATTTAGATGAGTTGGTTCATATATGAGTTAGGGTAGAACAACAACTTAAAAGAAAGTTTATCTTTCAAAAAAACTACCCTGACACATCATTTTATAGGAGAAAGCCTAGGAGGGAGGGTTACCCCTATAAATATAGGTATGATGAGTTAAAGGGAAAATATATCACTAATAACTCTATATCCTCACCTAGTGAGGATGAAGTCTTGGAGTCCAACAAGGAAATTCAACCCTGTGAGGGAGAATTGTTGTTGGTAAGAAGGCTTCTTTGAAACTAAGCAATTGAATTAAAGCGGTCACAACAATAATATTTTTTCACACGTAAAATATTTCCAAATATTTGCTCAATGGTAGTGGATAGTGGATCTTGTTGTAACTATTATAGTTCTAGATTGATGGAAAAGTTAGCCTTAACTACTGAACCCCATCTAAAACCTTATAAACTTGAATGAATTAATAATGATAGTGGAATAATAGTGAAGGAACAAGTAAATGTACCTATTTCCACATGAACTTTTTTTAAAAAAAAAAGTTTTGTGTAACATTATACCTATGAAAGTTGGGCACATTATACTTGGAAGACCATGGAAATATGATCATAAAATCAAACATGATGGCTACACCAACAACATATGTTTCAATCTCTAAGGCAAAAAAATAGCTTTATTTCCTCTCCACAACAAGTGAGAGAGGATGAAATAAAAATGAAAGAAAAATTGAAACAAAAGGAAAATGAAAAGTAAAAAAAAAAAAAGAGTTTAGAGTTAAAAGATTCCAATAAAATATACATACTTTTGCACTCTTATGAAGAAGGTAATAATTTATCTTTACAGGAAAAAAAACACTTTGTAAAGAAGTTGCATGATTTAGGCAATAAACCTTACAAAGTAAATAAAAATATTTTCAAATAAGGTTCAAGTTTTTCACATTAAAAATTTTATAAATGTAAAGGACCATGTTTTAACATTCCCCATAAAAACATTTGCATTCTGATAATGTTTACTGTATTTTAAAGATGGATACATGATCCTGGTGGAGAAAGAAAATAATCTTTGAGGAAATGGTCCATGCCAAGTCGTGATGACTACAATGATAAATTGGATCTGAGGACAAATCCTTTTCCAAATGGAGAGTCTGATGGAGGGCTTGCACCAACTAAGAAGGGCCACTTGTCAATCTCTAATTTGAAAGGATTTGCTCCGATGGGAGAAAACATTGCCGTCATGGGAATGAAGAGGATTCTCTCCAATTAGAGGACACTTGTCAAGTTAGGAGTGGAGAGTGTTTAGGTTAAACTTTTATGAATTTTGGCACCTCTTAGCACTATAAATGCAAGTGCTAGCTTTCTTGTAAATTAACTTAAAATTTACTAAAGAAATGTTGCTCAAGTTTGTGCACAAATTATCTTTGCTCGCCTAGTTTTGTGTCTAGGTTAGAATTACTTAGGAGTTGACATCACCTCTTATAAATCTCTATATTCACCAACCAAATTCATCTTCTCCATTCAATTTTCTTCATCCATTTAACCCACACAATGCACCCATCAATCGTAACTTATACAAATTATAAGGAGTTACATGGATTAAACATATGATTACATCACAGTTATTTACAAAAAATGTAATAAAAAGATCATAGGGTTTTTAACTAATAGAGGTGGTACGTCCTATGACTAAAACAAGATAAGGTGTACTCTTTTAGGTTTCTAAAGCACACTTCAATGTTTAATCAACAAGCTAGATTTAAAAGTCTTTTACTTAAGTGTTCATAGGATCATGTTAGGTTGTAAGCAACCATTTTTTTTTCTTTTTTAAAGGTATATTATATTTTTAGAGAGCTTGGAAAGATAGTTGTGCAAATCATTTTCTAGAGTTTGAGAAGTTATTCGTTTTCCAGCTGCATCTATCCCCGTAGACATTGAGGGTTGTATTAAATGCCTTTCAAGTAATATTTGATGCAAACTTCTCTTTGAAGAAACATTTTGATATACAATATAACTTATCAGTTCTTGGTCACATAAATTTTATCTCACCTTGAGTAAAAGTTAGAATTGTATGAGGCAGATGGTCTATATATAGGTGACAAATTTTCCTATCATATGGGTTGTTCGCATTTAACAACTTTAACACACCTTTCAAGAGACTTTGATATTAACATTTCTTGTGAGATTCTCTTGGTGGTCAGACAAGAGAACATTGTTTGCAAAACATAGTATAAACATATATAAGTTAAAATTGCACTATGAAATGTTACATTTTAGAAAAATAGGTCGAGTTCAAGAGAGTGGTGAATTGAATTATTAAAGTTTTTCGTAACTTTTTAAGAATTAGAATGATTTTTTTTTAGAATTAATTAATTGAAGCAAGCATAATATAAACTTTTAATAGATTGAAATTCCAGTTACAAGAAGAATAAGATTAGTTCATATTCAAAAATAAAGAGAGAAAGAGTGAGAAGATTACACAATAATTTGTGTATTAGTTCACTCTTAAACAAGAGATACATCCAATTGCTCAATTAAACAAGTCAAACTCACACAAAATTAAGTGTTTTCAATTACAAAATACACTAAGAACACCACTCTTGAATCCTACTAAAGTGTTTTCTACCCCTCTGACATTATGTTCCAGAACCGCAATTGAAAACCCTATCTAGTCAAGGTTAAACACCACAAATGAAAAGTATACAACAAAAGAATATTACTTGAATCACATCAAGATTAAACTAGAATAGAAAAAACTCAAGTGAAATCCTATTGACCAAAACAAATTATCTGAATAACACTTAAAGAAAACTTCAAGAAAACACCTTCTTTTTGACTTAGAAGAATAACTTTCTAAGATGTGAAGGTATTTTAAAATCTCAAACTTTGTTGAAAAAAATCTCAGAATGAGAGTTATATTAAATTTATCCTATCAGTTTTAATAGATTAATAGTGTGTTTTAATTCGTTGATTTCACATATTAGTGAAAAGAATTGATTAAACCATTATTTCAATATGTTAAAATAAGAGAAAATTTTAATTTACTAATAACATATTAAAAGATTATTCCAAAACTATTTATAGTTTTAAATAATGTACATTGATTAAATCAACAACATAATTTATTAAAATATCCACTACACTTTTAGGACTTTAGATAAAAGTATTTTAATTGATTAAACTATATTTTAATTAATTTAAATTATATTTTAACAAAAATAAGTTCCAATAAGATTTAAATCCATTAAGCAAAAATAAAGATTAAACTAATCAGAAAAAGGAAAGTCATACAAATTGATCCTGCCTGTTGACCAAGACGCAAGAGCCTTGCCTCGTCAAATCTGGATCGACTTTGCGCCGTGTTAGCTTTCGTCCTTCGCTTTGATTCACCTCAAGAACCTGCAAAAAGACAGAACGGCACTGCTGCGGCCGATCACGCTCCGACGCCCAAGTCAACGACTGAACCACCAAATACTAAGAGAAAACTTAAGAGCTTTCTGGAACCGTGCAAAATTCTCTCTCAGCGTACTCAAGTTCTCACCAGCGTAAAAGAAATATTCTAAAACGCGCGTACCTCAGAAGTTCGTTAGGATCTCTTATATACCTGTGCACTTTCTCTCTCCTGACAGTTACACATCTGGACACGTGGCTCGCATCCAGCTGTACACGTGTCACCATCTGGAGCATCCTTGACTCGGGCGTCACCTCTTACTCTTCAGGCTTTCA
>Ga0123342_1010951_pt1 | contig 10166 bp, 9 predicted proteins | sample Turbeawhitnodule_FD_89960 | JGI IMG/M metagenome (GOLD analysis project Ga0123342, IMG submission 89960) | Root nodule microbial communities of legume samples collected from Mexico - Turtle bean Mexico white nodule | ecosystem: Host-associated > Plants > Roots > Nodule | place: Mexico: Nepantla...
ATCGCATACGGGCGGCAATCCACAGCGCCGCCGCTTCGATGGAGGGTTGAGACATGACCATCCAGGAGATTTCAACCACGCGCCGTGCTTTCCTCGCCGGAAGCGCCGGTCTCGTCATCGGATTTGCGCTGGCGCCGAGGATTGCCGCCTTTGCCGTTGAGAAAGGCGAGCAGGCTGGCGGTTCGGACGCGCTTGTGACACTCAACACTTTCGTGAAGGTCGGGACCGACGACACGGTGACGATCCTGTCGAAGCATATCGAGTTCGGGCAGGGGCCGTTCACCGGTCTCGCGACGCTGATCGCGGAGGAACTCGATGCCGATTGGGGGCAGATGCGTGCCGTGCATTCGCCCGCCGATGACAAGATCTACGCCAACCTTGCTTTCGGTCTGCAGGGTACCGGTGGCTCCACGTCGATCGCCAATTCCTACGAGCAATTCCGCAAGGCAGGAGCCACGGTACGCGCCATGCTGGTTGCGGCCGCGGCCGATGAGTGGAAGGTTCCGGCAAGCGAGATCACCGTCGAAAAAGGCCGTGTCAAGCATCCCGGTTCCGGCAAGGAGAGCGGCTTCGGCGCCCTGGCAACGAGGGCCGCCGCCATCAAGCCGCCAGCCGACATCGAGCTGAAGGATCCTGCAAAGTTCACTCTGATTGGGCAGGAACTGCCAAAGCTCGACACCGTCTCCAAGACCAACGGCCAGGCAATCTTTACGCTGGACATCGTGCCGGACAATCTGCTGGTCGCGGTGGTCGCCCACCCGAACCACTTCGGAGCAACGGTCAAGTCGTTCGACGATCGCGAAACGCGCAAGGTGAAGGGTGTTGTCGACGTCAAGCAATTGCCGCAGGGTGTCGCCGTCTATGCCGACAACACATTTGCTGCGTTGAAGGGCCGTTCGGTCCTGAAGGTCGATTGGGATCTTTCCAATGCGGAGACGCGCTCCAGTGACAAGCTTGCAGCCGACTATGCGAAGGCGCTGACGGAGAAGGGCATCACTGCTGCCGAGAAGGGCGATGTCGAGAAGGCCTTCGGCGACAAGGGGCTGAAGACCCTCGAAGCGCAGATCATCTTCCCGTTCCTTGCTCATGCGCCCATGGAGCCGCTTGACGCCGTTTTCATCAAGGCGGCGGATGGCAGTCTCGACGTCTACAACGGGGCCCAGTTCCCTGGCGCGGACAAGAATACTGCGGCAAAGATGGTCGGGCTCGATCCGTCAAAGGTCCGGCTGAACACACAGATCACCGGTGGCAGCTTCGGACGCAAGGCGCAGTTCGGCTCGCCCTATATGCAGGAGGCGGCCGCCGCCTTTGCTGCGACCGACCAGTCGCGCCCGGTCAAGCACATGTGGACGCGCGAGGACGATATCCGCGGCGGCTATTACCGGCCGATGTATCTTCACAAGATGCGCGGCGCTATCAATGCGGATGGCCGCATCGTCGCCTGGGACCAGGCGATCGTCGGCCAGTCGATCCTGGGCAAGGCGGATCTTGACAGCACCTCGGTCGAGGGGGCTTCGGACCTGCCTTACGACGTGCCGAACCTCAGGGTGATCTCGCATAATGTGAAGCTTGCCGTGCCACCGCTCTGGTGGCGATCTGTCGGACATACGCATACCGGCTTTGCGGTCGAGACCTTCCTTGACGAGCTGTTCCAGATGGCTGGCAAGGATCCGGTGGAAGGGCGGCTCGAGCAGCTGAAGGAAGATCCGCGCTACGCGGGCGTGTTGAAGAAGGCGGCGGAGCTTGCTGATTGGGGCGGGAAGATACCGGAAGGCAGACAGCGCGGCGTGGCCGTGGTCAAGAGCTTCAACACCTATGTCGGCCAGGTGGCGGAGGTGTCGGCCGGGGCCGACGGAACACCGCGCGTGCACAAAGTCTGGTGCGCGGTCGATTGCGGCGTGGCGATCAATCCGAACGTCATCAAGGCGCAGATGGAGGGCGGCATCGGCTACGGTCTTGGTGCGGTTCTGTTCGATGCCGTGACGCTCGGCGAGGGCGGCGCGATCATGCAGTCGAACTTCCATGATTACCGGTCGATCCGGATCAACGAGATGCCGGATGTCGAGGTGGCTGTCATCAAATCCGGCGAGCCGCCTACCGGTGTCGGGGAGCCCGGCGTGCCGCCGGTCGGGCCGGCGACCGCCAATGCCTGGCGGCGGCTGACCGGCACACCGGTTCGCAGCCTGCCAATCGTTGCCGTGACGACAAGCTGAGGGAGGCGGACATGAAAAGCAGACTGGCACTCGCCTGCGCGGCAGGCGGCCTCTCCCTTCTTGCGGCCTTGCCCGCCTCGTTCATGGCGCTGGCGCAGACGGCGCCCGTGTCCGACAAGTCGACACTCAAGCCCGTGGCATCCTTCTCGTCGATCGCCGATCAGAGTGCGCGCTCGGTCGCGCTCTTCAAAGAGGCGGGCAAAGTGATCGAGCATCCCCGATGTCTGAACTGCCATCCGGCGGGCGACAAGCCGCTTCAGACGATAGCCATGCATCCGCATCAGCCGCCAGTCACCCGCGGCGACGGCGGCATGGGCGTGCCTGGCATGATGTGCAACACCTGTCACGGTGCGCAGAATGCAACCATCGTCGGTCAGTCGACGACGTTGAAGAGCGTTCCCGGCAATCCGGCGTGGCATCTGGCGCCGATCGAAATGGCATGGGTGGGCAAGTCGCTCGGCGAAATCTGTCAGCAACTCAAGGACCCGACGCGCAACGGCGGCAGGGACCTGAGCAAGATCGTCGAGCACATGTCCCATGACAACCTCGTCGGCTGGGGCTGGAACCCGGGCGAGGGCCGCGAGCCTGCACCCGGCACACAGGCGGAGTTCGGTGAACTGATCAAGGCCTGGGTCGATACAGGAGCTGCCTGCCCGGCAGGCTGATGAGAATAGCGCCAAGCGCTGATCAGTCCTGGCGTTTGGCCACACCGAGGTTCATCTTCGAAGTCAAATTTGCAGAGCGAAATTACGTCGGTATTTGTCGCCGCGCCGTTTGACAAAATATGCATTATCACCATATGAGCTTCATGGGCCGCCTGCGCGATTTTCGCGCGGGCGGTTTTGCGTTTGAATGGTCTGGTTTGTGCAATTCATTCGCATCCGCATCGATGTCTGCGCAGGGGATGAAAATGGACGAAAAGGGCAATCTCACGGTTCGGCGGCTGGCGCTCTGGGGTATCCCGATGTCGCTCGGGGTCATGGGCCTGAAGATGGTCGCATGGCGGGTGACAGGCTCGGTGGCATTGCTGTCGGACGGGCTGGAATCGACGGTGAACGTCGTTGCCGCCTTCATCGCCTTCTTCGTCATCCGCTATGCACAGAAGCCGGCCGATCACGATCATCCGTTCGGACATCACAAGGCGGAATATCTTTCGGCCGTGACCGAAGGCGTGCTGATCGTCGTGGCGGCGCTGTTGATCGTGAATGAAGCGATTGGGCATCTCTCCGATCCGCGGATGTTGGATGCGCCCGCGCTTGGTCTTGCGATCAACTTTGTCGCCGGCGTGATCAATGCCGTCTGGGCGCAGATCCTGATCAGGAGCGGACGCAAGTATCGCTCGGCAGCGCTGACAGCGGATGGCCAGCACATCATGTCCGATGTCGTCACCTCGGTCGGCGTCCTGGTCGGCCTGCTGCTGGCGCTGGCCACCGGCTACGCAATCTTCGATCCCGTGCTCGCCATCCTGGTTGCCGTCAACATTCTCTATCAGGGCTGGAAAGTGATCTCGCATTCGATCGGCGGCCTGATGGATCAGGCGGTCACGCTCGAGGAGGAGGAGGCGATCAAGCAGGCGATTGCCACCCATGCCGCGGGCTCGATCGGCGTGCATGACCTGAAGACGCGCCGTGCCGGCACCGTCACCTTCGTCGATTTTCATCTTGTCGTGCCGGCCGCCATGTCTGTAAGGCAGGCGCACGATATCTGCGATCGCCTTGAAGATGCCATCCGCACAGCGCATCGGGGCTCCAGCATCGCCATACACGTGGAGCCAGAGGGCGAGAAGGCCCACGGCATTCGCGTCAAAGTCATCAAGGAGGCTTGAATGCCTAAGACAGATGTATCCAACCTATCCATGCTGGGCAGCCAGACGGAATCTCCGAAATCACCCGAGGAAGCGGTGCTAGAGCGAGTGCCGTCGAGCCATGCCGGCACCGACTACGTCGTCCGCTTCACGGCACCAGAATTCACGTCGCTCTGCCCGATGACGGGTCAGCCAGATTTCGCCCACATCGTGATCGATTACATCCCCAACGAATGGCTGGTGGAATCGAAATCGCTGAAGCTGTTCCTGCATGCCTTCCGCAATCACGGCGCCTTCCATGAGGATTGCTCGATTTATATTGCCAAGCGGCTGGTCGAACTGCTCGACCCGAAGTGGCTCAGGATCGGCGCCTACTGGTATCCGCGCGGCGGCATTCCGATCGACGTTTTCTGGCAGACCGGCAAGCCGCCCGAGGGCGTTTGGCTGCCCGATCAAGGCGTCGCCACCTATCGCGGTCGCGGCTGAACCCTGGCGATTTGGTTGAGAGGCCTGGAATTCAAAAGTTGTCGCGGTCGAGTGCAAACTTGGCGACATCCATTTGGATCTGGCGCTTCTCGCTGCGAAGGCCGGCTCTCAGAAGATTGCGCGCCTTCACGAGATCGAGACGCAAGCGCATCAAATGCTTGCCCAGCTTGCTCTTTGGCCTGAACGTATCGTCCTCGGATGCCCGAAGGAAGGGCGCCTTGTTTGCGCTGTCTTCGAGAAAGCGCAATTGGACCACGGGGGCGGGTTCGATCTGAAAGGCCGTAATCCACGATCTATGCCAGAAGTATGCATCGACCAATGCATAGTTCTTCGTGTCTTGAAGCATTTTCGCGGCTGCGCGTGGCCCTATGACATAACCCGCCAAGCCGAGCCGGTTTTGAAAGACGCGCGTCGCCCGGTGGCCGCTGTGATCATCGGTCCAAAGCGGTGACTTCGCCATGATATGGGGCAGGGGTACGAATTCCAGATCGTAGACGCAGTTCCAGTCGTCGTCACGGTCGCGGATAGTCCTTATCACTTCGGCAATATCGCTCGAAAGGACGGCATCGTCCTCCAGGATGATAGTCTTTTCATTTCGCTCTACGACGGCGTTCCATGCCATCCGATGCGAGGTGAAGCAGGCTATGTCCTGGCGAAGCGTCGGACTTGGCCAGTTGTTGGCCGCTTCCTGGCAGGCCTCGAGAGATAGGTCGCTCGCCTCGAACGCGTCGAGAAAACGATAGTCCAATCCGAGTCTCGCCATCTGCCGAGACTGATAATGCCTTCTCTGGTTCTCGGACTTGCGACTGATGATAAGGATATTCAACAGATCTTGCCTAGTAGATGGCCATAGCGTCCAAATCTTATTGAGAACTCTGTCTCTATCGTCAAGGTTGATCGTCGATGCCTCACGACGTCCGTGCGTGGACGCGGCGACGATCAGGCGGTCTCCGGGAAGGCCGCCAGACCGCGTCAGACATTGAAGCTGTCGTCATTGCCGAAGTCGGATTGATCGTCATCGGCGGAATCGTCATCGTTGGTGTCGTAGTCGGCTTGCTGAACACTGGCAGTGTCGTTGTCGTCGTTATCGTTTTTCGTGTTGTCGGCTGCCTGCTGCTTGTCACCATCGTTACTGAAATAGTTGTTGATGACCGTCTCTTCTGTCGGCGCGTTGCCGAAGGGATTGTTACCGGCAAGCGGTGAACCCAAGCCAAGCGACGACATGTGGCTCCCGAAGATACCGCTCAGCGAATTGGCAAGCAGCATGCCGCCTGCGACGCCTGCCGCCGTGCCGAGCGCGCCTTGCAGGAAGCTGCCACCTGCGGAAGGCGCCGCTGCCTGCGGGCTCCATGGCCCGGTTGGCTGCTGCGGCATGGCGCGGGGGGTGTCGAAACCGCGATCCTGCTGGATCTGCTGGCGCGGTGCGCTTCCCCATGGACCGGAGGAGGGCGGCGGCGGCGCCGGCTGCTGGGGCGGTGTCTGGCTGCTGCCGAAGATCGAACTGAGGAAACCGCCGCCTTGTTCGGCCTTGTGATATTCGCTCTGGTCGGCCTCGAGCACACGAATGCGCTCCTCCAGCTGCTTGATATGATTGGCGGCCGCTTCCAGCCCCTTTTCCTGCACGATAACGGCCTGCGCAAGATAATAGGTGGCATAGGGCTGCTCGCTCGTTCCCTGGTCGATCAGCGCTTCGGCGTCATGGTCACGCGGCGTTGCCGATGCGGTGCGGACACGCTCGAAAAGGGCGGTCAACAATTGGCGTTCTTCAGGTGACATGGCCGGTCTCCTTTGTTGCTGGCGGTCTCGCGCCTAGGGATGACGTAGGAACGGATTTCGACTTTTCAAAGCCGTGCCAAGTTACATTTCGGTAAGCCGCGCCGTCTGCCTAACCATATCTTCATCCGTTCCGTGGCTTGTCTTTTTCCCGCATTGTTTTACGCATGGAGTCGCACTATGTGCGAGGAACCCGAATTCGACGCAAGAGAGGTTCGAATGTACGAAGAAGAAGAACAGGACGACAAGACGAAGGAACTGCCGCTCGGCAAGGAAACGGAGGCGAACCTTTTCAAGTCGCGTTCGATCTTCATCTACGGGCCGATCACGCAGGAACTCGCGCAAAAGGTCTGCACGCAGCTCGTGGCGCTTGCCGCGGCCAATGACGACGATATCCGCATCTACGTCAACTCACCCGGCGGCCATGTCGAATCCGGCGATTCGATCCATGATATGATCAAGTTCATCAAGCCGAAGGTCTGGATGATTGGAACGGGCTGGGTCGCGTCGGCCGGCGCGCTGATCTATGTCGCAGCGCCGAAGGAGCAGCGCATTTGCCTGCCGAACACGCGCTTCCTGCTGCACCAACCGTCCGGCGGCACGCGCGGCATGGCTTCCGACATTGAAATCCAGGCTCGCGAGATCATCAAGATGAACGAGCGTCTGAACAAGATCATGGCTGAAGCAACCGGTCAGTCCTACGAGAAGATCGCTGCCGATACCGACCGCGACTATTGGCTGTCTGCGGAAGAAGCCAAGGCCTATGGCCTCGTTTCGCGCATTATCACGTCGCAGTCCGAGATCTGATTTCGTGCTATGAAAAGCGCCCTTGCTTGCCGGCTGGCAGGCCAGGGCGCTTTTTCATTTTCGTACCGAGCCGCGGAGTTTCCAACATGCCTGATCTGCATTACGAGCATCCGCGTCTGGCAGCCCTTTATGATCTTGCTTGCGGCTGGTCCGAGGATCGGGATTTCTACCTCTCGCTGGCAGACGGCGGGCCGAAGTCAATCCTCGATCTTGGCTGCGGCACCGGGCTGATCTGCGATGCCTACGCGGCACGCGGTCATGACGTGACCGGCGTCGACCCCTCGGCACCGATGCTCGATATCGCGAAGCGCAAGCCGAATGGCTCCAGGATCGAATGGGTCGAGTGTTACTCCCAGGATTTTCGATCCGAAAAGCGCTTCGATTTGATCATCATGACCGGTCATGCCTTTCAGGTATTGCTCGACGAGAGCTCCATTCTCGCCACCTTTGCTGCCATGCGCGAGCATCTGGCGGATGGCGGCCGGATCGTCTTTGAGACTCGCAATCCTGAAATAGACTGGAAAGCCTGCTGGGACGGCGGTGCGTTCGAGGTCGTTCACGACGGGCTTGTCGTTCGCAAGACGCGCGACGTGGTCTCTTACGGGGAGGGGCGGATTCATTTCGAAACTCGCTATCAATTCCCCGAAGAGACGCTTGTCTCAGAAAGCGAGCTGCTGTTTCTGCCGTGCAGCGATATCGAACGGCACCTCGAGGCTTCCGGGCTGCGCGCCGAAGCCCTCTATGGCGATTGGGACCGTCAGCCTTTCGACCAGCGGACCTCCGAGGAGATGATCTTCGTCGTCCGGCGCGCGTCGTGAGTCAGGCAGCATGGCACACCCTCAAGCAACGGTGGGCCGCCAGGCGATCACGCCTTCGGTGCGTGCACGGACATCCGGCGGCGCCAGGCAGGTTGCGACCGCCTCATAGCCGGGCGCACCAGGGTAGGGATGCACGGCCATCGGTGGACTATGGTTGGCCGGGCAAAAGATGATTGCCTCATTGGGTGTCACGATGCAGAGATCCAGGATCACCTTTGAACGCGTCAGCATGAAAAGAGTGCGTGTGGTTGAGGAGCGGTTGCGTAGGTAGGAAATCAGGGCCTCCTGCGTGGCCTGATCCAATCCCTGCTCGATCATGTCGACGATCAGCGCTCCCTGATGCTCCGTCTCCAATTCGGCAAGAAGGGCATACAGGGCGGGTGAGCCGGTGGCGCCCTCATCGACAAGCCAGTCGAGGGCTTGCAGGAAGCGCGCCTTCGATGCCGGATCAGTATCCAATCGCGCATCTATGTCCGCCCTCGTCAGGGCAGCGCGATCAAGGCCAAGGAAGCGGGCATTCGGTAGCGCCTTGGCAATGGCATGGGCGAGCCGCGTCTTGCCGCTTCCGAGCGGACCGATGATGTAGTTCAGAGCCCTGACGTCTCGCAGTTCAAAACGTTCACCGCCCCATGGCCAAGGCAGGTCGAAAGCCGCAAGAACCGGAGACCTAGGCATGATCGAGGTCAGTTCGGCAGGCGACGGGGCGTGCCCCGCCGCGATGGAGCTGCGGAACATCGCGACGCGACCGATCGTTTCGGTGAGCCGTTGCACACCGTTTTCGAGCGATGCCTGATGCGAGGCGAGTGCTTGCTTAAGGCCGCCGCGATCACCCTTCAGGACCTGCGCAATCTGTGTGAGGCTGAGGCCGAGTGCGCGAAATGCGACAATCTCGCCAGCGCGTGCCATCTCATCTTGCCCGTATGCGCGCCAGCCGGAAGATGTGCGTAAGGGGGCGACGAGGCCGCGTTGCTCATAGATCCGCAAGGCCTTGATGGAGATACCTAGCCGCGCTGCCGCCTCGGACGGGCTCAAAAACTGTGCGGAATGGTTCACGACTCACCTCGTTGGTTGTTTGTCGCCCTGCTTATCGGGGCAGCCCCAGGGGACAGGTCAACAGTATTTCGAACATTGGGGGCGTTTCTTTGCAGGACGGTTCGATGGTGCAGGAGAACGGAACTTGGCCGTCGCGGACTTGTGTTCTTTCCGCGTGTAATGCTCCATGCGGCAGTTGCATTCAGTTCGAGTCCCGCCATGCTCAAAGACTTCTCCGTTCAAAGCCTGTTTATGGGCATCCTCACGACGTTCGTGGGGTTTGCCAGCTCCTTTGCGGTCGTGCTGCATGGCCTGCAGAGTGTCGGCGCGACGGATGCGCAGGCCGCATCGGGCCTCATGGCGCTATCAATCGCGCTGGGGCTCTGCGCGATCGTGCTGAGCTCCGTGACGCGGCTGCACATCAGCATTGCATGGTCCACGCCCGGCGGGGCGCTGCTTGCAAGTACCGGTGTGGTCGAGGGCGGGTTCAATGCGGCGGTTGGCGCGTTTCTTATCTGCGCAGTGCTGATCGTGATCGCCGGCCTGTTCAAGCCGCTCGGCCGGGCGGTTGCGGCCATTCCCGCGCCGCTCGCCAATGCGATGCTCGCTGGAGTGCTGATCGGGTTGTGCTTTGCGCCGGTCAGGGCGATCGGCTTCAATCCGTCGCTCGGTTTGCCGATCGTATTGGCGTGGATCGCCGTTGGCGCGTTCAAGCGACTCTGGGCGGTGCCGGCGGCTCTAACGGCCTTCGTGCTTGTGGTTGCCTTCGGCGTTGACATTCCCGAGGGGGCGTTGGGCTCGATCCAACAGGCGCTGCGGCCGCCGGTCGAGTTCGTTATGCCCGTCTTCAACCTGCCGGCTTTCGTCTCCATCGCCCTGCCGCTTTTCATCGTGACCATGGCGTCGCAGAACATCCCCGGCATCGCCGTCCTGAAGGTGAACGGCTACGAGCCGAAACCCGGGCCGCTCTTCTCGGTAACGGGCCTCTTTTCGATCCTATCAGCGCCGTTCGGGGGGCATGCGGTGAATCTGGCTGCCATCACAGCCGCAATGTGCGCCGGCCAGGACGCGCATCCCGATCCCGCGCGACGGTATTGGGCCGTCCTCGTCTCAGGCATCTCCTATGTCATTCTCGGACTACTGGCAGGCGCGGTGACGACCTTCGTGGCCCTGGCGCCGCCAATCCTGATCCAGGCGGTGGCCGGACTGGCACTGGTCGGCGCTTTCTCCGGC
>Ga0123342_1010952_pt1 | contig 10166 bp, 4 predicted proteins | sample Turbeawhitnodule_FD_89960 | JGI IMG/M metagenome (GOLD analysis project Ga0123342, IMG submission 89960) | Root nodule microbial communities of legume samples collected from Mexico - Turtle bean Mexico white nodule | ecosystem: Host-associated > Plants > Roots > Nodule | place: Mexico: Nepantla...
ACTGTTGCAGATAAGTAAAAGTTTACATCTTTCTATAACATATACAAATTATTCATTGTTGCACCTATCTATTTTAATTTATATAAACATATCAGATTAGAGTTCTATGGAGTTTGGCAATGATGTAACTATACTCGTTCCTTGGAAGGGAAGGAGTAAAGGGATCTACGAACGAATGAGAAACCAAATCTATGTTGAATTTAATACTGAATAGAAGATTAAGAAAATATGTATAGAGATTCGATTCCTGTATTTGTACTATATTCTGTATTTATATTATGTTGAAATGTTATTGAAAGTATTATTATTGTGATCTTATATAGTCGAATTACAGTAAAATTGCCTCTTTAATGCTAAATAAATAATATCTCTCTCTTTAAAACAATTTCCATTAAATGATATGTAAGGAAAAAATGTACTTCAATTATCAGATTAGAAAAATAATCACACTCATACCTATCATATTTCTAAATTTTAATTATGATATAATAGATATTTTATTTATATTTGAATGAGTGAAATAATATTAAGATTTGTTCATAACCGTATAAATCCAAAGACTAATCAAATGTTATTTTTTTTCTAATTGATTTTATAAATTCTAATAGTTAAGATTTGCGGGTTTTTTTTTTAAAAAAAAAAAATTAGTATAAACTTAGATTTGTTGAAAAAATTTACATATGTAAAATTAAAATTTGATTTGAAATTACAATGTTAATTTCAAATTAATCATCATACTATAAATTATTATTTCCAAATTTGAACTGTTAAATATGCATACCTTTCAATGTTGATATCTCTATAGATAGTAGATAAGTTCAGATATAGCCCTGATTTAATTTATTTTATTATAAACTTATACTCTAATATTCTAATTCATTTAAAAGAAGTAATATTTTTATTAATGATATATTTATTAAATTATAATAATAATAATAATTTAAATAAATTTCTATTATTTAAATAGAAAACATAATTAAACTTTGATCTATTCACTAAAAAAAATTATGAAATATAAACTAATTTTAGAGAAAAAAAATAATTAGTTGTTATAGTAACTAAATTAGAGACAATTTTATAAACTAAAAAAAAATTGATTTCTAAATTAGTTTCTACTTAAATAGTTTCTAAATTGGTATCTAATTAGATACTAAGTTTGGTAGAAAAACCTTGGTTGCTAATTAGATACCAATTTAGAAACCATTTAATAATAATAAAAAATAATTTAGAAAATAATTTTTTTTTAGTCTCTAAAATGGTATCTAATTTAGTCATTATAACACTAATTATTTTTTGTCTCTAAAATTAGTTTCTATTTCATAATTTTTGTGTAGTGGTAACCTTTTGAGTGTTAAAAATTACGTAAAAAAATTAATGTTATTATTTATGACACATTAATAATATATAATTTATAATAAAAGATTAAATAAATAATAAAATCTCATAAATAATAAGAATCTTATAAATGTAGATATTTGTTTGAAGAAAGATTTTATTACAATAACCATGAGTTTATATGAAATTATGTTCTATTATGTTAATAGAAAAATAATAAATTAAAACAAATGTATAAATAACAAATTTGAATAATTAAAAGAAAAGATAACAAACTTTTAAAGATATTTAAAAATATAGATATTATAATAATAAAAAAATCATATGATATGATGATTAAGATGTTTTTTTTAGTTATTATGAGTTATATATGTATTTATAAGACTTAGATTTTAATTTCTACAACAAAATATTAATTTATACCTATATATAAAGGGGATTTTTCTTTATAACCGTTTTTTCTTGTGTACATATTTTTTTTCTAATTCTACCATTATATATATCTCATCTTATTAGTACAATAGACTATTTTGTCATTTCACATGAACTATTTAAAAAATAAAAATATTTTTAAAATTTTAAAATTAATGTTATGTGATGCAAACTAACTTCACACTATTCCCTTACTTCCTTATTTTAAGGCAACAACATAAATAAATAGAGCATACTCTCACCTCACTCCTACATCCCCACACCAGACTTATCAAATAAAATAGCATTCATTTTTAATCACTCTCTCTACTCCATTTCAAACAACTCTATTATTTGGTAAAACTATAATTTTTTTTTATTTACTTTAACATGAACTTCATCGTACTCTCTCTGATTCCAAAATGGGAGAAAATAAAAAACTTGAAGAAGAGAAACTCAAACAATAAGAAAAAAAAATATTGATTAATCAAATTATCATTTTTCTTTTATATGTTATTTTTTATTTTTCAATTTCAACTTATTCAAAATTATTTTTATATGTATGTATGTTAAATTTTTATTAGTGTAAAAGTTAAAAGTTGAATAAAATAAGAAAATGCGGATGTACAAACGCAGTGTTTTCGTTAGTAATAATAAAAACGTTAGTAAATAGTTAATAAGTAATTAATAAATAATTAACAAGTAATAAATAAAGAATATTTAATAAATGAGTAATAAATTATGTATAAATAATAATAATTATAAAAACATTAATAAATAAATAATAAAAATATTAATAATTTGTAATTTTTATCTGTCAATCTACCATAACCATATTACCAATAACAGATATTTTTATCTTATCTATGAATTGAAACTAATTAATATTATATTTTTTTTATTGAATTGAAAAGATGTTTACATATATGATTAATGTTAATCTTTTATTAAATAAAATTAGTTTAATTTTTATACACTGATAATACGAAAAATATTTATATTCTCTTTCAATTATAAAAATGATGGATATGATTTCTTTGAAATCTTTCATAGATATAATTCTTTTTATTACAGTGTACAAAATATTTTTTTACCGAAATATTAGTTTAAAAAATAAAAGAAAAATATATTTTTGTAAAATTTAGTTTGTATTTTTAAATAATTATTTTTTGATCAATTTTAAAAAGTATTAATATAAAATTAAATTAAAATTAATCCTCTTTAAATACTATTTATGAAAACTCTTGTGTGTAAAACAACTTGTTTACACTAGAAAACAGTACGAAGTTATTATTTTTATCATACTATTAATTGCTACTTGAAAAATATTATAAAATAATTTGATAATAATTATCATATAAATTTCCATAAAAAAGAAATTGTTTTCCTACCTACATATACTGTGTCATTGCATTGCAACGGTGTCACATAGCTGGAAAAAGGGTCAGAGAGTTGAGTTGATAGATAAGATAAGAGCGTGAGAATAGAAGAAAACAAACAAAACCAAGTAATGGCAAAATCTCCGCAAACTGAACTCCCTCACACAGCTTTTGGTTGGGCTGCAAGAGACACTTCTGGGACCCTTTCGCCTTTTCATTTTTCCAGAAGGTTTTTTTTTTTTTTTTTTTTCTATTTTGCTCATTTTTCAGCGAGATCAATGCTGGTTCAGATCAATCTTATCCTCATTTGTCGTGATCATTGCAGGGAAAACGGTGTTGATGACGTCACTGTCCAGATTCTGTTTTGCGGGGTTTGCCATTCTGATCTTCACACTGTCAAAAACGACTGGGGTTTCACCACTTACCCTGTTGTTCCAGGGTACCCATTCTTCAACTGCAATCCTTTTTCCCTTTTTAATTAAATAATTATTTTTTCTCTGTGCGATTTTTATCCCCAAACATAGATTTGATTTTATCAATATAATATGTTATCTGTAATCATTGAGTTTGAATGCGATGGGACACTTAAAAGAAAACCCACGCCCTTCTTCATCCTTCAACCGAGCACAGTTGAGGCTTGGAATTTCGATCTCAATTGTTAATTGACTTAATAATAGGAAAAACCAAATCTTTAGTAAAATAAGCGCATAATCCAAAAGCACGTTGTGTTTTACATCACCTCACATGAACTGTGAGTATATTATATTTGTATTTATCTCGTTTTATATTGGGCATGTGCTACGTAATTTTGGTATGGTCGGCGTACAGAGTAACTTTACCATATGTGGAAACTATGCAAAAATGGTTAAAAGTCCAATTTAAGTATGATAAATTACTTTATATTGTACTTGAATCTATAAATTCTCCCGGAGGTTGAGCTATTGTGCTTAAAAATCCTAACATAACATGAATGATTGCTAAAATTTAAGGGTGTGTTTGATTTCTATTTCTAATTACAAAAAAAGATCCGTTTTCAAAGTGGGATTAAATAAGGTTTTTGAACAGCTTGTGATATTCAAAGAAGGTTGAATAGGATGGAGAGTGAAGAACATGACAGACTTCTTCTAATTATTTATTTATTTTTTATTGACATTTGGAAATAATTTTAAAAAGAAATGTATTTTGAATGAGAAATTGGTTACTGAAAACTGTGAAATTGCTTTAGAAAACAGCTTTTAAAATCAGGATGTGAGGGGAGGGAATTAGACTGACTCTGATGCAGTTTTTTGTTTTAATGATGGAATGTTTGGTTGTTAAATATATCTCTTTATTCCTTTCTACGTCGTGTGTTGTACGTAATATTTAAGGCTTGCACGTGTTTGTGCAATTGCCAACCTTGCAGGTAGTGACACTTTCTCGTTTGAAGGTAAAATCAGAATGTCGGAGATCAGCTTGCATTGACTTTAGTATTTTTGGTTTTCAGGCATGAAATTGTTGGTGTTGTGACTACAGTCGGAAATAATGTGAAACATTTCAAAGCGGGTGATAAAGTGGGAGTTGGTGTGATAGTGGAATCTTGCAAGGAATGTGAATGTTGCCAACAGGATTTGGAGAGTTACTGTCCCCGCCCTGTGTTTACCTATAATTCTCCTTACTATGATGGGACACGAACTCAAGGTGGTTATTCTAACACTGTGGTTGTTAACCAGCGCTATGTGCTCCGATTTCCTGACAACTTACCCCTTGATGCTGGTGCTCCACTGCTGTGTGCGGGGATAACTGTGTACAGCCCTATGAAATATTATGGGATGACAGAGCCTGGCAAACATTTAGGAGTGGCAGGGCTAGGTGGGTTAGGCCATGTTGCAATCAAAATTGGTAAGGCCTTTGGGCTGAAAGTTACTGTCATCAGTGGATCTCCACACAAGGAAACTGAGGCAGTTGACACACTAGGGGCAGATTCTTTCCTTCTTTCCTCAGACCTTGAAAAAATGAAGGTACGTAACTGAGATACAAGGCTGAAAAAGCATCAAAGGAAGACTTTTTCAACTGGGTTTTGATTATGATGAATTTACCGGTTCTTCATAATCATAATAACATAATACAATTCCGTATGATAATGATGTTCTTATGCTACTGTTGGGTGTCACGGGTAGGACTAATTTATGCTTTGCTTGATGCCTTGATATAATTTTCTAATTTGCAATGATAGTTTTTATTTATGTTTAAAAATTAGGTTATAATAATTGCCATATTGAAAAGCTATCATCAAATAGTAGCTACTTGCAAGATCTAAAGCTAACTAAGAGAGGTGAAAAAAAGTGTGGAATTGAGTGATAAGAGACTATCATTACCCTACTGATAGAAAATTTAGTATGGTTGTGTAAACGAATGTTCTGAGCTAAGAATTCCAGACACGGATACGGGCACGGATACGATACGGACACGGATACAGAGATACGGCTAAACTGAAAATTATAGGACACGGGACACGGCTATATATAAATTAAAATGTAGTAATATATTTTGTTATATGAAAAAAAATAAAGAAAAACATAATGTTTAACTTTTACTTTTTGGAGATTTTAATATTTTTTTTGAGATTTTATCATATTTTATCTGATTTTCTTTAAAACACTGAACCGCGTTTTTTTTCGAGCTTTTCTGGCGTGTTCAAGGAGGGAAACCTGTCCCCTCCGGCGTATCCAGAAAGAGGACCGTTTCCGGCCCAATAAAAAGTGTCCGACACTGTGTCGGGCACGCTTCCGCCGCGTGTCTGTGTCCGCGGTGTATCGGACACACCGACGGCACATTTTTAGCCGTATCCGAGCTTCATAGGTTCTGAGTGACTTGGCAGCTGTTGTCAATTTTAGCCATGAAGTGGGTCTCAACACGAGAAAACCTCACCTCCCCAGCTGATCAACGGAATGGGATATACACTATTCAATTACTTTAGAATATAAAAAAGCGAACTTTTAGTCTGCTTCTCCATATAATCATTAGTAAAACATTGGATTGACTGGTTATGCAATTTCTCATGATGTATTTGTAAACTTGCTCGAACTCTAAGCAGGCTGCTGTGGGAACCATGGACTATATCATAGACACAATTTCTGCTGTTCATTCCCTGTCACAATTGCTTGGTCTGCTGAAGCTGAATGGGAAGCTAGTTACTGTAGGGTTGCCGAACAAGCCTCTTGAGGTGCCTATCTTTCAATTAGTTGCAGGTAAGCCATCAATCATCTCCAATCTGGTATTATGTAGTTTTTGTAAGTTTTTTTGCAAGTAATTGCACATGGAGAAAAAAACCTTATTTAGGCACAACTTATACCTCGCAATAGCCTAAAGTCAAAGACACTTGGAGCGTAATGCTTTCCCAAGAAGCTGAATGGATGAGAGAGTTTTTTATTCATTGTAGATTTAAGATTTTCCAAAATTTGAGCAGGGTCACCCTTAGTAAAACAATAGTTCATGGATTTGACTAATGAAATAAATGTTTTGTTGTGTAACATATGAATGTAGGAAGGAAGCTTGTAGGGGGGAGCAACTTTGGAGGGATCAAGGAAACCCAGGAAATGCTTGATTTCTGCGGAAAACACAACATTACTGCAGATATTGAGCTGATTAAGATGAACCAAATCAACACTGCCATGGAAAGGCTTGGCAAAAATGACGTGAAATATCGCTTTGTGATTGATGTGGCCAACTCTTTCTCAAGTTTGTAGAAGGCTCTGCAAGTGTGGCACCTTAGATTTGTCAACAATAATTAAGATTGGCCTTGGATCAGAACATCCTCTCTTCAATTGATATTGCTTTGTTTGGGTTGATATTCCATATTATTGATATTGCTATGTTTGGGTTGATATTCCATATTATTGATATTGCTATGTTTGGGTTGATATTCCATATTATGTTCCTTTATCTTCATCAACTCACCGACTAAGAGTTTCATCTTTCTGAAAAAAACAATAAAAATTGGCCATTCGAAATTTTACAATTTTACCTTATCAGCCTCAGTTTCTTAACTATTTTTTTAAAAATTTATAAGAGTATATGAAGTGATTCAGTATTAGGTGTACATATTTTATATTTTTATTTTATCTTTAATTATATTTTTAAATTAAAAATATGGAAATAGACTATTTATTATTAATTTATTTTCTTAAAAAGTATGGATACGCTTTGTTTGGATAAGAGAATTTAAATTTACTAAATTGTATATTGTGGTTTTAATTGTCTAAATGACGGTTATGTTATTGAAAGAGTTTACTTAAAATAATTATATAAGTATGTCATTAACGAAGTATTTCAACCATGGGTATGTATATATGTAACACTCCCTCATTTCCATACTCATTAATTTTTTTTATGAAATCATTTTTTTTTCAGCAAAAATAATAAATTAAATATAAACTACTTTAGAGGTATTTCAACTCTTATGCAGATCCGGTCAACTTTCACAAAGTCAATTCTAGTACTATTCAACTAAATTACATCATTTAATCAATCTCATAAAAACAAATGAATCAAGACACTAGTTAAAGTAAGAGAAAAAATCAGAATGTAACTTGGAGGTAACCCAAGATCAAACTCTTAATTGAATCATAATAAACAATTCCAAACACTCAACCACCCTCGTTATTCTTGTACTTTCAAATCTCGCTAATTACACCGTTACACAACCTAAACAGAACAAAATTTAAGAGTGGATTATTGTGACTCACTGACGTCACACCAAGCCAAACAAAGCAAAGACTCCATACAGATTAAGCTATTATGCATTCAAAAAACGAATGACGACAAGTCTCTTCCTCCAACCCACAAAGACTACACAAAAGACTTTCAACCGTCATCCCGCACCTTTCTAAATTGACCCTAATTGTAATATTATTTTCCAACTCCAAGAGACAAGTGCAAAAGACACAATTTACTCCTCCAAAACTTTTTGTACGCAAAACATTCTCCCCTTCATATTTGTGTTCTTTAATATCAAAGAACCTCAATACAAAGTTTTATTTATATAATATGTTTATGCATTTAATATGGAATGGAAGTGATGAAAAAAATAATATGAAAATTTAGACATATATTGAATGAGTTGAGAATTTGGTAATATGTGTTCTTTAATAATAATATTTTTATATCTACTATTATATTTTGAAAATTTTAAATATTATTATTGATATATATATTATTTTCCAGATATTTAGATACTTATGTAGCGTTATACTATGTATGTTAGTTTAAAATTAGATTTTATAAAATTGAGTACATTATAGTATGCATAAATTAATGTATCTTACAAAATAAAGTCAACTTTATTTTCTTATTAAAAAAATTCTTAGTTTTTCAAATTTATTTATATAAAGTGATATATCACAAGATAAATCCTCTATCATTGAATATTTATTTATTTATAAAAGTTTTTAGGTTTAGTATCATGATGTAATTTAAAACTAAGTTATTCAATATGTCATCACATATAAAAAAAAATATTATTTAAAAAAACAATAAAATATTTATTTAATATTATTGAGATTTTTCTTATGTAATGTCGAAGAAAGTGACCACTGGATTGGAACTGTTGTTAGGTTTTCACTCATTCTCTTTCTCCTTTTCCTACTTACATAATGAAACATCCACCATTATCTAAACTACAAAACAATGCAATGAGATCTTTTTTAATAAAATGTGATAAACATAATAAGAATCATTGTTTATGTATTCCAATAACTAAGTAGTGTGAAATTGGAGGAAGGTGAATTTATTCCATAGATAGAGAAGAACATTAAGAGATATTGAAGATTGACATAGTTATTTAATAGATTGGAAGAGAAGGTGGCAAAGCTGGAGTTGGAGCAGCATCCTCACAGTATTCAAGTATATAAAGAGCTTCCTGGTAAGTGTAGCCCAATGAAGTGAGCATTGAGGGCCAGCAATTGTGGGTTATGACAGTAATGGCACAGCAACAGTTGGGACCAATATCAGCTTCACCATTGATGAAGAAATCCATGATCTCACTGGAACATGATTTTAGCTCAGCAAGGTTGCTCCAGCATTCCACCATGTTCTCCCTGGTTGCTGCTCCATCTACAACAAACCATGCAAGCACCATCAACAAGAGTATTCCATATTTTAGAGCCATCAGATATCAACTTCTGCTTTCTGTGACTTCCTTTCTTCTTACACATTTCTTTTATTTATAGGACTTTTTGTATTCATTGGATCCCTTTGCTGCAATTTAATTCTTTTTAATCAAGTCAGTCCAATGGTTAGTTCAAGAAAACAAAGGGTTTTTCTACAATTGTAACTGCATTGCACACACTGAATGGAGTGGAATTTGGAAAGAAACTACATTTTCTATCTTCATTTTAAATAACCCCATAATTAATTCACTTTAAAAATATTAATTTGATAACTGAAAATTAAAATCCATCAATTTAGCATTATAATTTCACCAATACAATTTTAAAATAGATCAATTTCAATAAAAATATGTTTTTAAAAAATATTTAGAAAACTTAAATTATGTAAAACAATTGTTGATAAAATTGCCTTAAATGTTAGATTAATTCATTAATTTATTTCTCTCATAACTTACTTGCTGCTAAATTAATCTATTATTATTATTATAATTATTTGTAAACACTAATTAAATTTTAAAGAATATATTTACACTACAAGAAAATCATGAAATAGAAACCAATTTTTAGAGACCAAAATAATTAGTTGCAATAGTAACTAAATTAGAGACTATTTTAGAAAGTAAAAAGAAATTTGGTTTCTAAATTAGTTTCTATTATTTTCTATTATTGTTAAATAGTTTCAAAATTGGTATCTAATTAGCAACCAAGGTTTTAGAGACTAAATTTAGAAACTAAATAATTGGTATCTAAAACCTTAGTTGCTAATTAGATAACCAATTTAGAAACTATTTAACAATAATAGAAAATAATAGAAACTAATTTAGAAACCAATTTTTTTGTTAGTTTCTAAAATGGTCTCTATTTTAGTTCCTATTGTAACTAATTATTTTGGTCT
>Ga0123342_1010953_pt1 | contig 10164 bp, 4 predicted proteins | sample Turbeawhitnodule_FD_89960 | JGI IMG/M metagenome (GOLD analysis project Ga0123342, IMG submission 89960) | Root nodule microbial communities of legume samples collected from Mexico - Turtle bean Mexico white nodule | ecosystem: Host-associated > Plants > Roots > Nodule | place: Mexico: Nepantla...
AGATGAATATGGCAAAGAGAATTTGAATGCTATCTTTCCAAACTTAAGAAAGCTTTCAGTGCGTGACTGTGACCAACTGAAATATATGCTTGGCCAATATCCCGTAGCTAATCAGGATTGTGACGAGATTCATATTCATTTTTCTGCATTGGAAAAAATCTCTCTTTACAATCTACCAAATTTTGTTAGCATTTGTGCTACCAACACTCTCACTGTGACATGGCCATCTTTGAAGAAGTTTTCTTGTGACAGATTTTCCTATCCTTTTTACAATCCCGTTAGTTGTTTGACGGTTCCTACCAATTCAAGAGAGCCTATTAGCGTAAGTAGTCTTGTTTTTATTTTTATAATTATTAATTATGTGCTCCTTTTTGTTTTCTATTTTGATTTTTTTATATTTCTTATTAATGTCCTGCAGGATCTAAAACGGATTCAAAACCATTTCTTCAGTTTCCAAGATCTATCCATAAGGAATTGTGAAGTAGAAGATATTTTTTGTCTTAATGGACATGGAATGGTTGGGCAACAAGTGAGTTTAAGGTTAGAGTATTTGCTTTTGGAAAATCTACCTCAAATGACTTATATTTGGGTGGCTTCCAAGATTTCAATTAATCTCCAACATCTTACCATATTAGAAATATTGGGATGTGCAAAATTGAAAGAAATATTTCCTCCCTCTGTTTTAAGAAGTTTACAAAAGTTGAAAATCCTAATCATAAAAGAATGCATGGAATTGAAGCAGATTGTTGGATGTGAAGAAGGAGCTCCAAACAATTCTTTTACCTTCCCAAATCTTCGAAGATTAGAAATAATTGGATGTGCAAAATTGGAAGTAATATTTTCAAAGTATGTTTTAAGATGCCTACCAGAGTTAAAAACTGTGAAAATAAGAAAATGCAAAGAATTAAGAGAAATCATTGAAGAGGATTTGGAAGACAAAAAAATGTCTAATCTTCTTTCTCCTCAGCCATGCTTCCCAAAACTAAAAGAATTGTATGTTGGACATTGCCATAAGCTGAAAAGATTTATCTCTGGATCTGCATCTAATGACTTTCCCAATCTTTATCTTTTGATCATAAATGGAGCCTCTAAACTAGAAGAACTTGTTGGATGTGGACAAGAAAAAGGTGACAGGATAGAAAAGAAAAAAGTTGAGCTTCCAAGAGTGAAACTTTTAATATTTATGCATATGTCAAACTTTGATCAAGAGATTGAATTGCCGAGTTTAAAAATTTGTGTTGTCTACGAAAGTCCAAAACTCTCTTTGACTCCAACAACTACTTTTGGAGAGCTGAAGGAAACTTTTCCTTATAAAGGTAAATACTATTGAGTCTTCAAATATAAATTGTTACATGTTAGTAGTTCATAGAATAATATTTTCATATGATATTGGCATGGTTTGAGACAAATCGTCCCTCAATTTCACATAAAGAAAATATATTTATAAATTAACTATTTCATTCAGAGAGAATACTGTTTCAAATTTCCAATCTACTATTCACTAATAAACACATTAAATTATTATTTGCTTCAATTTTTTTAATTTTAAGCTCTAGTAATTTTAGTTATAGGAAGAAATGTTACAAAGAAAATGATATGTTGATAAAAAAATAAAAAATAAAAATAAAATAAAGAAAACGATTCCTAAGACAGAGTCACCACATTATTTTCATGGGTGATAAAAAAATTCCATGAAACTTTTTAAATCATTTTTCATATTTAATTGTAATGATATAATGATCCATCTGGAAAGCTAAGGTTGCATTTCTTTTTGGTATGTCTTTCATTGTCACATAAATTCCCTAATATATATTTTTTTTGTTACAGATTTAAAAAACACTGGACTTTTAGACTGGGACTTAAGGGAGTACATGAGCTATTTAGATGAAGATTCTACTATTAGTGGTAGCAGTGAGTTCACTTCACCACAGGTCAGAACCAACCAATCTATGAATCTAAATACAATTAAAAAAAGTTTAATAACCTTTTTGTCTAATTATTAGGATTTTTTTTTTAATTTAAACTTACGTGATAGAAAAAATATAAGATTTGAGATTTTAAATAAGTACTTGAATCATAAAAGTAAAAAAAAAATATTATCTTAAAATATATATTTTTGCTGACAATAAAATAAGATACTACAAAAAAAAATATGAAGTAGACACTAATTTTAGAATAAAAAAATAATTAGTTATTATATTGACTAAATTAGATAGATATTATTTTATAAACTTAAAAAAATTATTAGTATTTAAAATAGTTTTTATTATTAATAAAATTAATAAAAATTAAATTAAAACTTCCTTAAAGAATGCAATAAAGTTTGAGAGTAATATATGTGTCATTATTGAAAATTATTAAATAGAAATCAAACTTTAAAAAAAAATATAATTAGTTATTATATTAATTAAATTAAATATTATATTAGAGAATAAAAAAATTATCAATATCTAAATTAGTTTCTAAATACTTATAAATCAATTTTTAAATTGATATCAAATTAGCTATAACTACTAATAATAATAAAAGCTATTTGGGATACTAATAATTTTTTAAATTTCTAAAATAAAATCAAATTTAGTCAAATATAATGACTTATTATTTTTAGTCTTTAAAATTAATTTATATTTAATAATTTTCTTATAGTGTCTTGTAATTCTAGACAAAGTTTGACAACATTAAAAATCTCCATGACTAATCAATTAATTAAAAGAGAAAAACCTTGTCATTTATAACTTCGTTATATTTGTTAAAAATGTTTAAGATACTTTAGCATTTAGTTGGTCATTTCTTATAAGAGTAGTAGATGGACAATAAATGAGTGAATCATATATATTTGATAGACCGACCTAAACCATTTAAAAATCCTGAAGTGAAAAATCATCTTTGGTAGACAAACAAATGCATATTCAAACCTAAGGAAGAAATTATTGAAACTAACATGATTTACATTAAAAAAGAGTGGTCCTTTCAAACTTTATAAACTCTCACTCAATTGAATTTTTTTCAATTTGTGATACAAAGGAGATTGGAAACATAGGAAATGAGAGCATTAAGGAGGGGCCTTCAGCAAAGGGTGATAAGACAACACCTTTGTCAACTGGTGTTGAAGACATTAGCATTGGAGGTGGTGTTGCAACTCACATTGAGTCTGGTGGCATGGACATACTTGCACAACATTCCAAGGTTGTTGAACAAGATGATAAGATGAATGAAGGAAAGGCAGGAATCATGCCAAGCCAAGAAATCCAAGTAGAAGAAGGGTTGAACCTATTGGACAAACAAAAAGAGATACATATTAATTCTAACAACAATATTGACATTTCTTCAGGTTTTTTATTTCTTATTTTCAAGTTTCAATCCTATATTTTCATATCACTTTTCAAACTTTTTATAGCTTTTGCAGATATTCGTACAAGATTGGGAACATATAAACATTTTGTTGATCTGGATGATGCACAAATTGCTCTTTTGGTGGAGGCGATAACAACATATCCTCATCTTTGGAATGCTTGTGAGAAGTTTAGTGAGCGCTTTCAAGCTTGGAGGTTGAAAATTTTGGCAGATATGTTGTTGTTCCTTCAGAAGGAAAGTGTTGATAATGTTACTCCTCAGAGAGAAAAAGAGTTTCATAAACTATGCGAAGAAGCTGTTGAGATTGGATTTGAGAGTTCATGGATAGATGAAATGCGTCAACATATTTTGACGAAGGATCCTAAGCTAAGAGAGGACATTGCAGAGAGACAAAAGGATGAGAATCCTAAGAGGTATGATCATTTAACTTTTTGACTATGTAATGTAAAAAATGAATGAAATTATGAGTCTTAAATGACTTTGTTAATGCCCAGATAAAATGTATCAATTTTTGTGTGAATTTGAAGTTGAATTTTCTCTTTCTATTTAAATATACATTCTAGTGGTATTTGCAATTCTTACAAGATTGATACCATCAATTTATATGTTTTCTTGGGATTCATAAAGCGAAAATTTTAAGTTTTTTACACAGGTCTTGTAGTGTGGATATGGTACTAGATACCCAGGTTGTTAAACAAGGTGATGGGACTAATGAAAACTGTAAAAGAAATTCTCGATGTGTGAAGACCCAGAATGTTAACAATAGCTTCGAAGAAGGTTCTGACTTGGTTGGTAAAAAAGGTGAAATAGGTGTTGTTTCTATTGATCGCAATGCTGCGAGAAATGAAGAACCAGAGAAAGAATTTGTTGCAAAAGTTTCTACTTCAGAAATACCAAGAACAACAACATCATTAACAAACTCACAACCATCTGAAAGGCTAACTCCATCTTATTTGAGTATTCCTCTATGTGAAACACCCTCAAATGTGAGCCTAACAAATATTTTTCCTACTAGATAAAATTGAAGTGCTAAGAGTATAGTGATTTTACACTAGTTCATTACTTTGTTTAGGCATTGGTGGACAAACAGCGGATTAGTGAATTGTGCTTGATGAACAGACAAAAGTCACTTGGAGAAATTGTAAGTAGCTCCGAAATTCCTTATGTAAATGGCAAACAAAAATAACATCAATTATTTTAAATTAACATGCATGTGCACCTGCCATTAATAACAACTCTGCTAGTAAATATCTTTTTTTCTTATGCAGAGTATTGAGCGAGAAGCTGTAGAGAAAACCACAAAAAAGTACACCAGTACGGCAGTTTCATCAATTCATTCCGAATCCACTAGCTCACAGTTGGACCAAATATTTACTTCTCAAACTAAATCACACCCACATGTAAGTTTATTTTATGCAATTAACATTTCCAACATATTTGGTCAGCATAAAAATGATGTTGCCATTATGATTTATCATTTGCCGCAGGAGTGGAATTAAAAAACAAAAAGTACCGAATTTCAAGTTGGAATTTAAATTTAATGAATTTGTTACCATCACTCTAACAAATATGCTTGGATAAAAAATGTTTTAAGGAACTCAATGTTGTGCAAGTGTTGTGGCTTGATGCTAACGTCTTTACTATTATATTTTCTTCTTATTCCTCTAAGAGTGAAATTAGGAGCAGTCAAACTGAGACCCACACTGTTAAAGAAAGTGGAGGCCATCCTACAATTATTCAAGACTTTGGGGTCAATGATATCATGAGTTTATTTGCACCAGTTGTTGTGGGGAAAGAGAGTGAAGACAACATAGTTGGAAAGACCCTTGTTGAGTTGGAAAAGTATCTAAAGATGTCTTTGAAGGACATAGTTAGCTCTGAGACTAACATCATTAGCCTTTTGTCTGCTCTTAATTTCCTGTCCAACCTTCCTTTCAAAGATGTAACTCTATCAGATGGACTCAAAGATATTATAGAAACTATGCAGCAAGAGTTCCCAAGTATTGCATGCTCCTTTAAGCAAGGCTTTGCTACCACTGAGAAGTTGGCAGAACTTGAAGCTCGTGGGAATGAGATGGCCACTACTCTTGGTTCCAAAATTTCTGAGGCAAAGAATTTCTATGATGAAGCTCAACTGAAGGAAGTAGTTTTGAAGGAACAAATCATTAGGTTGAAGGAAGAAATAAAAGTTTCTGAGGATGCCTTATCATCTCTGGAAGAGGAAAAAAATAAAAGAATTGCAGAAACTATTGGGTACAAAATGGAGCTTGAAAATGTGAGGAAAGACCAGTCTCAAATTGTGGAAGATGAAAGAAAAGTTCAACAAAAATTATTTGAGGTGACTTATATATGGTCAGTTCTATGTAGTCAATATGAGTACAATCGCATGACTGGTAGAAATTCCTCATGAGGGTTTTCATTGTTCATTGTTATTAAAGAACAAACTGTTCATCACTCAAAAGAAAGACTCAAAAGAAAGACTTGTAACTTGCAACTACACATTATTCTTCAGTCTTTTGCTTGTTCTATTTTGTTGTATGTTTGCTATCTTATTTATTGTTGTGTAAGAGGTTGCTCTTGGTGAGACAAAATTACAAAAACCATTTCTTGTATGTTCCTTCCTTCAATGAGTGTAGCTTATATTTATTTTATGTATGCCTTAATCACTTCACCATATCTTTGTGGATATGATTCCAACATGCATAATAATATTGAGTCCTAGTAGTGTGTGACTTCAAAGCATTTAAGGGATAAATTATGTTTGAGAGAAAAGGAAAAGGAGTTGCATTGAGTGCTACATTGGCCCATTTGACATTCCTCTTTCTTCTAATGCTGCAATCACTTATATTCAACATTTCACTGTCTTAGCCATATGCAACCAAAAGTATCTTTATGCTCTACAATAATAAACCCAACAAAATTATAGGAATCCAAAAAATTTAAGTCCTACATTAAATAAAAAAGAAGAAAGTAATATATACAATAAAAGATTTTCATAATAAAATTGTTAAACAAACTTGGTGTAGCTAACAACATATGTCACTGTACTGAAGTTATTAAAAATTAATATTTTTTGTGTTTATATTCAAATTTATCTCTTTAATACACAACTCAAATTTTTAAAACAATAGTTAAGTTCACTCTGAAATTTTCCAGGCTTTTTTGGTGGCTTCATGTTGCATTTAACTAATGCAAATTGATGAAGTGTTGGCATTTTGTTTAAAATTAAAGAAATTGGTAACCACTTGCTTAGAAGCACGCCAAAAAAGAAAAATAAAAGTATTTTGTTTGGACCATATTAGCTTATATTAAAATGATGAGACTTTTTTGCTATAAAATTAAGGTAGAAACTTTCATGGTAATAATTGATTAATATACACAATTGAACCTCTTCTACATCAATAATTAGGAAGTGTTCAAAGCCACAATAGTTGCAAATCTCATCTACTTTACAAATACATTGATTGAACTACACATAAGATTAATGACTAAAAGTATTCCTCATTTATTTCGTTGCTAATATTTTGATATTAACCATAATAACTTTTATGTCGGACATTATTAAGTAACTTGACATCTCAAACATTTCAAATAACAACAATTACTTGTAATCAACATGAATATAATATTATTAAAAAAATATAAAATATAGAAACTAAATCAAAACTCATATGTTTATAAAAACGAAACATAAATAGACTATACATATTCATAAATAATTTTAAAAACAGATTAGATAAATATTTATTATAAGTTATATTTATTACTATTTTATAAAACAATTGTATTTATTTTTGTAATAAAGTTTATATATTAGGTATATAACATTTGATTTTTTTTAAACGGTCAATCTAAGAAACAAGAATCCACCATTTCTATTTTTTTTTATTACATTGAATACTAGATTCAATTTTCCTCGAAAGCAACAGTTTAACTTTTTAATACATTTTCCACTTTTCATTTTTACATTAAATTTTAGGATGAATTTAAATTTTGTTGAAACATTCGTACTAATTTTTAATTTCTATCAAATGTTAAGTAAACACAATAAAAGTAAAATTCATTTAAAATAATTATAGTAATTTGTTTAAGTTTAATTAAATTTAAGTTTTTTCATTAAAGAAAAGAAAGAAAATGAAGTTGTTTAGATTAAAGGAAAAAAAATATTAAAATTTTACAGTAGATTTAAATAATGTGATAAAAAATTAAATTAATTGAATCATATAATAAATTAAAAAATATATATCTTAATTTAATTTTAATAAAATTGGGTACGATTTAAAATTGAAAGATGATTAATTATGTGATTAATTATGAAGTAATTAATTTATAAAATTATAAATAATATTTACATTTATTATTAATAACATTCCATAAAATTACACCGATTTAATTTTTTTTGTAATAAAATTATATACTTTTATATAAATATAATTTATTTCGCTAATATTATTTTACAACAAAAAACTAAAATCAAATCACTAAAATCAAATTAATATTCAATTAATTTGTATCAATTTCATATAAAATAAAATTAAGATAAATTTAAAATAGGAGTGAATTAAAATATTCTATTATTGTATGTTTGGTATCTTATTTATTGTTAAGTAAGAGGTCTTGGTGAAACAAAGACAATGTTATTAAAAAAGAAAAAACTATTTGTTCTTTTATGAAACATATAATGATCACATGTTTTTCTTCAAGATTACAGAAACCATTTTTGTTGCCCTTCCTTCAATGAGTGCCCATTGTCATTTTGTAATACCTTATGTTTCTTTTTATGTATGCTTTATTTATTTATTTTATGTATGCTTTATTATAAATTTCTTTTGGTTCTAATTTCCCAATTAATTTACTCCTCTCTGTAAATCTAAAAGGAATAATCCATTTCTATTTTTATTTATTCTTTTATGAAATTGAATACTAAATTCAATTTTCTTCGAAAGCAATAGTTTACTTTTTTAAAATACGTTTTAAATAATATGTTTTAAGAAAATATCAAAATTTTAAAAGGACATTTTCCACTTTTGGTTTTTACATTCAATTTCAGGATGAATTTAAATCGGGTTGAAACATTCATACTAAATAAAAGTAAAAATTATTTAAAAAATTACAATAATCTTCTTAACTTTAATTAGGCTGGTACAACTCGGAGGTTAAATAAGATTTGTTTTTTCTGTTGGTTGTGTATTGTTTAATAAATAAAATAAATTATTGTTATGTCAGAATGATGTTTCCCCGTTTAAGTGGTAAGTTTTGTGAATACCGTGTGCAATGCACTGCTGCTGATTAACAAAAAACTGCAGAGAGCAATAATAAAAGATAAGAATAATTATAATATAAAAAGAGCAGAAAGAGTTTTAAAAGATATAAAAGTGCAAGTGGATGCATCTTCCTGAATCATGGACATGGTGATAATAATAATAATAATCGATAGAAAAGAGAAGACCAATGATATCACTGGAAGAAGACTAATAGTCACTCTTCACATCTCTCGCAGGATTCTCTCTTTTACTCTCTTCTTCATTCAACCAATGGATTCCTTTCATCTCTCTGTGCAGGTTTCAATCACTCTGAAATTAACTTCTGCTTTCATTTCAATTTCTAATCGATTTCTTTTCAATTGAAGCTGTAGATCATGTGTTTGTGTTTATGTTTCTGCAGTAACTTAACGTTTCAGATTCTCTTGTGCTGGAATAACTGTGCGTTCATTCTTAACTCTTTTGCAATGGAGTGCATTCATCTCTGTGGAGGTATGAATCAGTGTCAAGTTAACTTCTGCTTCGATTTCAATTTCTAATCGATTCCTTTTCAATTGAAGTTGTAGATCATGTGTTTGTGTTTATGCTTGTGCAGTAACTTAATGTTTCAGCGTCTCTTTTACTCTCTCATCGATTCAAGCAATGGAGTACTTTCATCTCTGTGGAGGTATGAATCAGTGTGAAGTTAACTTTTGCTTTGTTTTCAAATTCTAATAGATTCGTTTTCAATTGAAGCTGTAGATCACGTGTTTGTGTTTGTGTTTATGTCTGTGCAGTAACTTAACGTTTCAGTGTCTCTTGTACTGAAGTCATGGATCACCACTTCTTTCTCTCATCTCTCTCTGCATATTAGTTAAAGCAGGTAACGTAAAAACCTTTCCTATTTTTCCACTTCCAAATTAGTCTCTTCTTATGGATCAAAACACGATATACTCTGTTTTTTTATGTGAGATCTGAGAAAATAATTTGGATTAGAAATACTACGAGATCTGTGAAAACTGGGAATATAAACAACTAGAGAGGTTGATTTGGAGAAACAAAATAGACAGAGAAAATTTGTAATTTGTATAATAAATAAGATTTAAGAATTTGATTTTAATTTTGCTCTTGAAAAGAAGGAATGTTGCAGCCTAAAAAGTTGACTTGAGAAACAAAATAGAGGGAGAATAAATTAATGAAATAAAAAAAGATGAGACTCAGAATAAAAATAAAACAGTGTTAATTGAGAAAATAAAAAGAGAAGTAATTATTTATTTTGAGATTATTTAATTTAAATAAAATAATTAAATTTGTTATTGTTATTATTCTTTATTATATTATTAATATTATTTTTTTGTCATTATTTATTTATTATCACTTTTTATTATTAGTGTTGATTAATTTACTATTATTAATAATTTGTATCAGAACATATTTTTTATAACTCTTTTTTTGTCATTTTTTAATTAGATAATTTTATCTTTTAATAAATTAAATAAAATTTTATTTAGTAAATAATAAGTACATAGTTTCTCTACTAAAAATAATTATATGATACTTTTGCTTAAAA
>Ga0123342_1010954_pt1 | contig 10164 bp, 11 predicted proteins | sample Turbeawhitnodule_FD_89960 | JGI IMG/M metagenome (GOLD analysis project Ga0123342, IMG submission 89960) | Root nodule microbial communities of legume samples collected from Mexico - Turtle bean Mexico white nodule | ecosystem: Host-associated > Plants > Roots > Nodule | place: Mexico: Nepantla...
CCTAAACCGTCACCTTCCAAGAAGAGTTGGCCTCACCACTCTCAAATCCTACTTCTCATGCACCTTCAAGATCACCATCACTCTTAGGAGGATCTTGTTCCACTTTCAATCCATGGAGCTTCCACAATTCATCTCCAAAACCAAAACTAGGAAGGCACAAATCCATCAAAAGGAATGGAGGAGGGGCGGCCCTGGCATTGAGTATAGTCAATGTCATCCCTTAGGCATAACTTCTAGAAGTTAGGGCTACCAAAGACCTAAACCTAGGTGCTCATGAAGAGAAAATGGGTTTGGCACAAGCCTAAATGCTAAGCACACCCTGTTCTAGCTATGTGAACCTAATCTACTGAAATTAAAAATAAAGAAACTAGCTGGTGCTCAGCTCCCATCACATGGGCTCTTCTTCTGGTGATCCTCTGAGGAATGATAGGCGTTGAAGCATTGGCTAGTGGATGGTCCTGACCTATCCCTGGATCCTGTGTCATGCTCCGGGTCATCCTTTTGGAAGGTTGGGCTACTTTAGGGGATGCTCTATCTCTCAGATTTTCATCACATTTTCCTCTCAATTTATGCATGAGAAGTTTACATTATCTAGCCTAACCAGATTTCTCCTTAAATCTATTCTAAAAAAAGTTCTTAATCACTTCGTTAACCTTTCTTGGTTGCCTACGAAAATACTTGGTTTTTAAGTCCCCTTCGTCCAACCATTTAGATCTTGATTTTTATTTTAGCATCACCTTCTATATGAAATTCACATTTTTTAAGTTCATAAACAAATTATTTCTCTAATATGCTTTCTTCATCTAGACCATTCTCTTAATCCCTTTTATCTAATTCATTGATTTTTAACACTATCCTTTCTTCACTTATATTAATATGACCAAACACCTTATTATTCCAAACCTTCAAGTCTTGTTCTAACCTTTTTAGCTTCTCTTTTAACACCCAAATTTCATTTCCATTCACCTCATACTTGTTCAAAAAAATCCCTCACTATTTCTAAAAAACCTAGTAGTTCCATGTGTCACACATCTATGTATCTAAAGGATTTAAACCCCTTGTCTATACAACAATGTTTAAATACTAAGGTACATGATCCGTCTAAAACATACTATTTCATTTTAGGTTACAAATATAATCATTCTTTTGACACTAAGACTCTATCCAACCTACTTTTTGTAGTCTCATTAGTTCTATACCATATAAATTTCCTTCCTATCATAGGTATGTCTAACATTTATTTGTTCTCTGTAAAGGAATTAAATTTCCTCTATTTCCTTTCTATTTGATCCTATTAGAGATAATCATTTCCTTTCATATGGTTTTCTCATTGCCTTAAAGTCATCTAGCATGCACCATACCTTATTTACATCTTCCCTCCTACCTCTAATTAATTTATTCTGACTGAGACTCGGTCTCCCTGACCGAGATGACCGAGACCCCCATGGACGGCTTGGCCGACTGACACATATAACCATTAACGCTCAAACCAAGGTCAGTGAAACTAAACTACCACTAAAATTAGGTAATACAACAGTCTGATCCATTCCACTAATCAAGCCCAATAAGGTAAGCCCATTAAAATAATATAAATAACACACATTCCAAGGAACAATGTACGTCATTATCACTGTACACATCCAAGTGTCGAATACCCTCTTTACTGACTTGAGCGTCGGAGTGCCTTCTGCAGGTACCTCCCCCCGACATTCACCCGAGACTAAGAGCCGAAGGAGTAGTGAGACGACCAAAAGGATCACAGCAAAACCCTAGCAACCTACCCGAAGGAAAAAGAAAGACGAAGCCTTCAATAGTTCTCTAGGTCTCATCTCCCTAGCAGGAACAGATCCTATTAGAAATAATCATTTCCTTTCATATGGTTTTCTTGCCTTAAAGTCATCTAGCATGCACCATACCTTATTTACATCTTCCCACCTACCTCTAATTAATTCTTCCCACATTCTTTTCTTTTTACTTAAAGCACACATGGAATAAACATTTACTATTGTAACAAACTTTTTTTATCCCCCACTTTTATTCTATTATTTTAAAACCTTTATTACTTATTGACTTAAGCAAAGAAAAGTTATTTTTGTTCTAGACACACAAAATACCTCCAACACCATTATCACAATCATCATGTACTCACTCTATATTTTCATGTCCTTAGATATTGTATAACATTTCTCATTTGTTATGTTTGTCATTTTTGTTTCTCGAATACACATCATATAAATTTCCTCATTGGGAACTATGTCTCTTAAGTATCTTTCTTTTTCTAGGCTACCCAACCATCTTATATTATAACTAATAATCCTCATTAATCCTTATCTCTATTTCCTATCCTCCACAATGCATTTTCAGAATTTGGCTTTTGCACACAATTCAAACTACAAGAAAATCATTAAATAACAATTAATTTTAGAGACAAAAACTAATTTGTTACTATATTGGTAGTTATTGTTAGATATCAATTTAAAAACTACTTTATAATTTTTTATTAATAATAATAATTTTTAAGTTTATAAAATAATATCCAATAATCTTCGTCCTCTTCTTGTTAAATGAGTGTTCCCTTCACCAGGCTGGGTTAAAATTAACACTGATGAGGCTGCTAGGGGATATCATGGTTTTTCTACTTGTGGAGTTGTTTTCCGGAGTATGGGGGAGTTTATTGGTGCTTTCTCTATGTTTCTTGAAGTTCAGACTGCTATAGTTGCTGGGTTTTATGGAGTTATACATGCTATGGAGGAAGCTCAAAAGATGGGGCTTACTAATATATGGCTTGAATGTGATCTTGCATTGGTTTGTGTTGCGTTTAGTGTTAGGACTAATGTTCCGTGGTTGTTTCGTAATCGATAAAATACTTATCTTAATTACTGTGGGAAAATCAGGTTTAGGGTTACTCATATTTTTTTCGTGAGAGAATACGTGTACTAATAAGTTGGCTAATTTAAGACTTATTCATAGAGAATCATTTCATTAGTATAATAAGCTTCCATCTAGTTTGTTCTTAAAATTCTTTATGAATAGGTATTATCTACCTATGTATCATTTTTGTTAATATACGGGTTTTAGTCTAGTCCTCCAATATTTTTTTTGTATTTTCTTTATTGTTTCTTTTTTAATAATACTTTTTTCATGTGATGACAGATGACTTTTGTTACTTGAGGTGTTAGCCTAACTGAGATGCCAAGTTGCATAGTGATGCCTAACATAAAAGCTTTTATATAAAAAAAACATCTAACTTATCTTTAAAATTAGTATTATTTAATAATTTTCTTGTAGTGTGACTCAACTTTCTTGTTGCACATTGTTGGCCACCATGAATGGTCATGATCATCCTTCCTTCCTACTAAACCAACTATCTCAGTTCCTTTATTCCTTATAATAATTCAAACTAGTTTATGCTTCCACATTCTCATTCACATGATTCTTGAAAGTAAAAAGATTTGTTTGACACCCATAAATTAAAACATATATACTTTACAATCCATTATAATATAATACTTTTTTAAATTAAAAAATAAATTAAATATAATTAAAATATAAATTTATTGGGTTATCAAGTGAATGTTTCAGTATAAGAAAATCAATCGCTAAATTGCGATAAAAAATCGGTCATTATTTTGGTCGTAGAGGGTTTGGTCACGTGAATTTTAGGATACCAATTCAGTAACCAAAAGTTGATGAGAAATTTGATAGATCGTTAATGGAATATAACTTAAAAATTAAATTAAATATTTTTTAGTGACTAATTCAAAATTATTACCATTATTTTTAATATTGTTGTTATTATTATTTTTTAATTTTATTAATATATATTAATGTTATTATTAATATATATTAATTTTATTATTAATGTTTATTAATTCTATTATTAATATTAAAAATGTGTCAGAGGAAATTGAACCTAAGTCTTTTGACTGACCAAAACTTTGTGATCATAGGATTATGATCATGGTTATAATTGTTATTATATGTATATTATTATTATTATTATAACAATAATAATTATATTAATATTAATATTATTACTATTTTTACTATTATTACAATTAATATTATTACTATATTTATAGTAATCTTAATAATAAAAATAATTATTATAATTATAATAATAATAAAATAATTATAGTCATAATAATAAAATAATTATTATTTGGTCATTAATTCTTAGTGATATATTTGTGTTCAGCAATCAATTTGATTTAAATTGTTAAATCAGTAATAATTAGCGACGAAAATCAAATTTGATTCTTGATTTGTAGAAATTTAGTGACGAAAATCAAATCGGTCGCTAAATCAGTGAAAATTAGCGATGAAAATTAAATTTGATCGCTAATTCGTAGAGATTTAACGATCGAAATGAAATCGATCTCTAATTTATAATGATATTTATGTATTTAGTGATCAATTTGAGTTCGGTGACTAAATAAGTGCAAAATAGCGACGAAAATCAAACTAATCGCTAATTTACACGGTTTTAATGACCAAAACCAAATTAATCGTTATTTTAATTATAATTTATGACTAATTTATTTTGGACGCTAAAATGGATCACTAAAAGACTTTTTTTTTTCTTATAATATTTATTTATTGTAAGGTGTCAAACATATCAACACCTTTTTGAAAGGCATTTTTACCAAACGAAAAAGTGTATTATTAGTATATAACAACATAAAAGAATGTCATTACGATTCCTTAATTTTCAACATGGCATTTACCAATATCTCCTTTTCCATTTTTTTTTCTTGTGAACAAAATATCTCCACATCCGAAACTATTAGATTAATCTTTGTAAAAGTTAAACATCAACCAATAAACAACTTTCCTCTTCCATGATGCTGTTTTGTTACACTAAAAGGATCAAAACTAGTAGTAATTTGCCTCACACTTAAAATTAACTTTTTTTATAGGAAATCCTGTAGAGTTAGCACTTACTAGATAAACTGTATTTTAGTACTACATAAACTGTTGCAACATAAAATAATATCATTTATTAACGAATAAAATAGGTTCATGTCAGAATTATATATGGTTCATTTAATTTTTTATTTAAGAACCGAATTGCTTATAATTTATATATGCATCTTTTGAAGATTAACCAAAATCTGTTTAGTCATATAACTCGTACATTGCAGCAATAAAGAAAAAAAGAAGAGTTAAGTTTAACCATATACTTTATTCACTACCTTAATTTATAATTTTCCAAGACTCAAGCAACGTACGTACATTCACATACTATGTCTTATACATGACACATTTTTCACCTATACAAACATCCTCTGTATGCTGGTGTCCAGTAATCTGGTCCACTGCTCTCTCTGTAAACTAGAGGAGTACATGAAGTAGGAACTAAACAAAGACCTCTGCTCCGAAGATCTAGCTTTGTATCATCCTTATCTTTTCTATCCAAGCTTCCCCATGGATCCTTCAATCCCATGAAAACCATTGACAATAGGGTTAATTACTGCCATCGAAAGTTTGGAAGACTAAAGAGAAATGGAGAACTTTCTTACCTTGTGAGAGTTTGCCTTCAAGTAAGGGTTGCTCAGTAGCTGCAAATTGTGCATGAACGAAACTGTAAATTAAGCTAAAGAAACAGGAAAGAAATTGAACAAGAAATTTAACCATTGCATATTCAAGAAGGATATATAATTTGTTAAAATATATGTCTAATAACTTACTGAAATCGGCATAACATTTTGGATGGTTTGCATGAAATTGTTGGTTTAAATCTTGTTTTATTGTTATTCTAACAAAAATAATTTGGTGTTTAAAAATTGCATCTTTGTTCCACGTTGTATGTTGGGGATGGCCAGTCATAAAGAAATAATTTCTTTTGGGTGTTTAATTTACTTCAAGTCCGATCATAGTGCATGATTGATGTGGGATCGACAAAATGTGCAATCGTTCAACGTAACATTCCTTTATTCATTTTAATAAGGGATTTGTTCATGAAGTCTAGTTTCGTTGGCACTAAAAGTGATAAGAAGAACAAAGAAATCAACAACAATAATAGTGTATTATATAGTTGGATAATGCAATGGAAAGAAAGTTTTGCGTAATGATGGTGCCCACCTGGACTTGTTCTTGAAGAAACTTTATGTACCCTATTGCTTCAAACAGCACAGATGCAGTATCTGTCTGAAATTCAACAAAAAAATTGATCATTATGAAGTAGGTAGTGAGAAAAGTAGAGCACTGTTAATTATATATATATATATTTATAAAGAAGAGGAAACGAAAAAGGGAGAGTGTTAGTGCAAAACGTGTAGTAACCTTTCCAAATGGAGACACAATTTGTTGAAGGGCTGTGATTTTGTCCCCTAGCTTGACTTTGGGTGCCTGCACCTTTTAAACAATGAATAGAAGTTTCTTAACAGTGCACAAAAGGAGGTTCTCCACTTTCTGCTTTTCTTTACAGTCATAAGTTCATCTTGGGCATTTTATATGTTACCTTTGAAGAAGAAGCTGTTGATGTATCTTGCTTAGGCTTTTTTAACATTGCATCTGAAGATTCTTCAGATCTTTTCTTCTTTACTTCACGTGTTGTACCTTCCCCTTTTCCATTAATATTAGTTCTTATCTGCATCGCATCATATTATACATATTTCATAAACAAAATTGTGCTAAATCAGTATGATAAACCATGTATAATAATTCATTCGTATATAATGACCTCACCGGTGATGGTGCTTGAAGACCCTGCTTCTTTGGTTCAGATACGTTCAGGAACTTCATGCTTGGCTTCTGAGCATGGATTCCAATAACTGGCCTTCCAAATCGACTATTAAAGGATATAACATCTGAGAAATTTCTTGTGCATGAAGGAAGATTGGGCATCCCATGGTAGAGTTTGCAACTATCACCCACTGAAAGGCCATTAAATCCATGTTGATATCCATTTGCATTTAATGATTTTCCATATACAGATCCTTGCACTTCACCTGCATGAAACTCTTGCTTGATCTTCATGTCATGATCATAGCATGGGAACACACCAGAATTTCTATTTGCTACTCCTCCAAGAGAGCATGTGGAGTCTCCAAAAGGTTGCTTGAAGTGATCAGATTGTGGGAAATTATCCATGGAAGAATTCAAGGATATGTTGTTTGTTTGTGGGTCAAAGTGGCTATTTACTTCTGGGTCTGGTGGGGCAATAGAGCAAGTGCTTACAAGATTAGATAACTTGGTTAAGCTTTCATTATTCTCAATCATCGCCTCACTAAACCCGTTTAAGTGCTTCTCATAGCTGTTTAATGAAGTTGAACCACTATATTCCCAACTGGTATGATCAAGTTTCTTCAAGTAGTCACAGACTGGCTGAAACATAGTGCTTGTCATGCCTTTTGATGACAGTGCACCCAGAAAGTTTTCTCCAATTTCTTGGCTGCTATGTAACTCGCCGTTTGATCCAACACCTCTAAAATCATGTGATAAAAAAGTTAGTTGTAGGTAAACTAAATGAAAAATATAGCAAACCAATCTTATTAACAAACAAAATATCCATTAATTCAACACTGTATAAAGATTTCAATAATAAAACACGTATATATTAAAGTTGTATACCTTATAGTGTTTTAAGAGTGGCTTTATCGGTGTGGATGTATACGAAAGAAACTGAGAGAGAATAAGAGGTCATAGTTTTATAGTATGAATACACAAACGAATTAGTTGACTGGACTAACATAACTGTTAGATAGTGGAAAGCAAAGCCTAGAACATCGTGTGACCAATGAAACTCATAGTACTTTAACCCTATTATCAATTACAACATATGTATGCAACCTTAAACTTCACCTTACTATCCTTAAAGATTACTTTTTTATGTCTGATTACCCCTGCCGACTATATATCAATACAAATAATCAACATGGAATATACTTATTTATAAAAAGTACTCTAAATAATCTTAATCTTACAGCTTTTTATTCATGTAAAACCATTAGTAGCATATAAACTTACGATAGAACATGGCTCCAAAGTTGGTTATCTGAAGCATGTTCTCCCATCAACTCGTTGGAGGAAGGAGCAGGTGGGTCAATGAGTCTGCGAGAGGACTCAACAGTGAGGCTTGAATGGTTGGAAGCATTAGTGAAGGATGTAGAAACAGATATATCCTCCTCACAAGAAGAGGAGGAATTAGGGTTTCGTTGGTTGTTCCATGTGTTATTAGTATCGTTCCAGGAAGAAATGGAGTTTGCCTGGAGATACCACCAGTTTAATGGGGTAATAGAGGCTGCAACTGTGTTTCCAGCACTTTCTTCAGTCATCTCTCTATAATATCTCTCAAATTTTGCCTTCTTACTCTCCCTTTTATTGGTTGAAAAATGGACCTAGCTAGGGTTGGATATATAACTCTCTTTGTTTCTTTGTTGTTGGGGATTTGTGGAGGGGATTGCTTCAATTTCAGTGACGTATAAATTTGTAGGTTATATCAATTATAGGGGAGACAATAAAATATGCAACCTGAGTTTTTCCACTAACGTTCGTGGGCAATTATTATAAGAGCTGATGGGCCAGCACCAGTTTCGCTAAATGTTGCTAATTAATGTTGGCGAGCATGGTATTTAGTGTTGCTAAGTTTCATTACCACTTTGGTTATTACACATTCATTTTTTAAATTACTTTCATTATAGATAATTAAAATTATAATTGCATCACACACACATTCTCTCTCTCTCTCTCTCTCTCTCTATATATATATATATATAGTTGCGTTTTTAATAAAGAAAAGTTAGAAAATATTGATTTAAAAAATAACAATTTTTATTCATCGATCACTCATTCCATGGGGATAGATAATTTTCTCTAAAAAACTTGATATATTAACAACTCAATAGTAAAATGTTCCAGATTGTAAATTGAGACATAGGAACATTTAACTATTTTATTGTTAAAGTAATATTTTTCTTTTATCTAATATCCTAAAAGTTGAATAAATTAACGTTGGGAGTGATAAAACCTACCAAAAAGCATAAAGTAATTTCGCATGCAATTGTTTGTGTTTATGTAACAATATTGTTACTCATCAAATTGTTTTATCATGTAATAAAATACGTTTAAGGATGAGATCTCGCAGTTCTAAACGAACTGCATGTATCCTAAAACTAGTGTAATTTATTAATGTGGGGGTCGAAATTGGATAGAGATGAGCCTTTTTGAGACGATTTTGACCTAGTACTATATTTTTAAAATTTGCGGAAACTTGCAATTAAAACTTGTTAAAAAAAATTATGCCCCTCCTTATTAGGTTTACAAGTGTTATGTAAAAATTAGACGAGTTTTTAAAAATTTAAAATATCTAATAATTTAAATTATACCAAAAGTTTATTTTGTTTTCAGATTTAATGTATTTACTAATTACTAATAAAATTAGTTAAAGCGAGCGCTAATTTTTTTTTAAAAGTTGTAAAAAAATACTTTGATAAACAACACAACCGTATTATAATAATATAAATAAATAAGTAAATAAATAAATAATTAGTTCAATAAAATTGGATTTAATGATATTTTTAAATAGTGTTATCAGCTTAATTGCACATTAATAGGGTTTGGAGGGGAAGGAAGAGGGTTTAGTGGCAATAAAAAAAAGGAAGAGGTTTTAGCTTTTTGATTACTTAGAATGATAGACTCGCGCACACTATATTTGGAGTCGCGCGCTGAATTTATTTCCCATATGCGTTTGACTAAATTGAGGTTGTAGGACCCACCATGTAGTATATGGACGTCTTGATAATATGCTAATATAAAAACAAACTCTAATGCTCTCTTTGGATTGGCTAGGGTTGGAAAGGGAGTGAAAGTAGGTGAAAGAGGGTAAAAAAACAAAGTTCTTTGTATGGAAGAAAAATGAATTGATATGATTTATAACAAATTGTTAAAAGTATAAAAATTGTGTTATATTAAATATTACTATATGTTAGTGGATAAGAGAAATTTAAAAATATATTTAAATACTATTTGAATACCGAATAATTATATTAAAATAATTGATTTTTTTTAGAAATATGTATTACAATATTGAAATTAAATATATATATATATATATATATATATATATATATATATATATAATATTTTTCTCTCTGAGATGAGGTGGGTTAGAATTCGAGGTGACTCCAAGTGACATACGTTCAAGCTTTAGTGATTCAACGC
>Ga0123342_1010955_pt1 | contig 10164 bp, 22 predicted proteins | sample Turbeawhitnodule_FD_89960 | JGI IMG/M metagenome (GOLD analysis project Ga0123342, IMG submission 89960) | Root nodule microbial communities of legume samples collected from Mexico - Turtle bean Mexico white nodule | ecosystem: Host-associated > Plants > Roots > Nodule | place: Mexico: Nepantla...
AGATACTGGCGCATCACTGATCTCGCCCATCCGCTTTCTTGATGTCTTCCCAATACGGATAATGCTCGGCACACCACCATCGCGTTTCTACGCCCTTGGAAGAGGCGTGGCCGAAGCCTCCCCATTTCCCGCATCCCGCCACACAACAGTAATGGTTTACGTGAATGTTGGCGCCAGGCGCCTTCGAGTGGTTTTCGATGCTCATCGCGACAGATTCCTACCATCAATCGCGCGCCCTTATGGCCGCATTTGCATCGCATGAAACCTGCGACCTGGCCTAGCGTCAATCCTCTTCGAAACTTCCTTGTATGTCCCACCGGTCGATGGGTTTGCGCCGCTTGCAATGGGGCATAGGCGAACAACGCCACATACGGCGCGACTTCGCCAAGCGTTCGTTCCCGGTCAGGCTTCGGCGCCGGAGAAGGCGCCAAGTAGGACTGTAGCCGCGCGCATGAGGTGAGCCACGACCGAAACCGGATCACAACGACAAAGGGAGTGGGAAAAAGTCGGGAAGCCTATTTTTCTTTGAAATAATCAGCAAAGTCATTCAACGCTCATACGGGACTGGTGGATCATCCGATGTGTGTCTGCTCTTGCTGCCGCAGTTTCTCCCGCAAGGCATCCAGAGCCGGGGAACGGTGTTCCGGGCGCCAGATCAGATGGGTGCGTACCCGAGCGACCTTTGGCGGCAACGGCAGCGCCTGCACGTCACTTTCCGCGTGGACCGCGCGCAGCACCGAGCGGGGCATGATCGCGACGCCCGAGCCGGCCGCCACGCAGGCTACAATCGCGTGGTAGGACGCCAGTTCCAGCACCCGCTCGGGCACCACTTTCGACATCGATAACCAGTCTTCCAGGATGCGTCGGTAAGAACAACCGGTCGCAAACGCGATCACCGTGCGATTCCGCAAGTCCCGCGCGCCTTTGATGGGGGCCATGGTTTTCGGCGCTATGAGCGCCAGTTCTTCGGTAAAGGCTTCCTGTGCCTCCAGCCCTTCTGCGCAGAAAGGCTCCGAGATGAAAGCAGCTTCCACATCGAAATTCCTGACACGATGCAGCAGCGCGGTAGAATCTCCAGTGACGAGTTCTATCTGCACATCGGGATAACGCTCGTGATAGGTCGAGAGCAGTGGCGGCAGGCGCGCTGCGGCCGTGCTTTCCAGTGTGCCGATGCGCAATGTGCCGCGCGGCGCACCGGGCCGAAGTGCGGATTCGGCCTCCGATGACAGGCGCAGCAGACGCTCGGCATAGGCCAGAAGTATCTTACCTTCGGAGGACAGGACCAGCTTGCCTCTCTGGCGCTGGAAGAGTTTGACACCAAGCCGCTCCTCAAGGGTTTTGACCCGTGTGGTGATGTTGGATTGTACCCGGTTGAGTTGCGCGGCCGCCCGCGTGATGCCACCGGTATCCACGACCGTCTTGAAGATATGCAGGGAATTGAGATCAATGTTTCTCAATTTGAGAACCTCTTTTCTCCATTATTCATTTTTATTGATGACATAGGCAAGCTAATATCACGACAGAAAGTCCAGCCACGCGATCGGCATCGTCCTGTCGTCAGAATCCGGAAAATCTTTGCCTTGGCTCAAATCCCATTGCTTATTGTGCAGGCAGGCACCCCATCCGAAGAGATACGCGCGCCTCTCGGTGATCTTCCGGCATGGTTCTGCCAAGCCTTGAATCGCCTTGTCGATACGGTCCGGGTGATACGCGTGTTCGAGGGCGAAGACCTTCCCGCGCCGGATGCCGGATGCGCAGCCATCATCACCGGCTCCTGGTCGATGGTGACGGATCGCGAGCCATGGAGCGAAGCGACAGCAGATTGGATTCGCAAAGCCATGGCGCTTGAGATGCCCTTGTTCAGTGTTTGCTATGGCCATCAATTGATGGCGCACGCTCTTGGGGGAAGCGTGGATTTCCATCCCGAGGGGCGTGAGATCGGCTGCCAGACCATCGAGGTTTTGCCCGAAGCTGCCGATGATACTCTGCTCGGTGCCTGGCCAGCGCGTTTCGCGGCCCATCTGACTCATATGCAGACCGTTATCGAACTGCCGCCTGGTGCGCGCGTTCTGGCGCGTTCCGTTCACGATCCGCATCAGATCGTTCGCTACGGCCACAAGGCGATCTCGACCCAGTTCCACCCTGAATTCACGCCGGCGATATCCTCGGCCATCATCCGGGCGCGCGCCGATGTGTTACGGCAGGAAGGGAAGGACCCAACCGCACTATTGGATGCCGTGGAGGAAGCCCCCGAGGCGGCTCGACTGCTCAGGGAATTCCTGCGTATCGCATTCAATCAGGATAGCAAAATCGAAGCACAGATTGGCGTTTGAGCGATTGCTTCAAAGACGAAAGAAAAACCATGGAAATGCGCAAGATCGGCCTTATCGGCGGCATGAGTTTCGAGGGTTCGGCGGTATATTACCGCCAGATCAACGAAGCCGTTCGCCAGCGTCTGGGCGAACTGCACTCGGCTGAAGTCCTCATGTATTGAGTCGATTTCCAAAAGATCGTGGATATGCAGAAATCCGGCCGGTGGGCCGATGCGGGCGCCTATCTCGCCGATATCGCGCGTCGGCTTGAGGGCGCTGGGGCGGATTGTGTGATGATCTGCGCCGTCACCATGCATCTGGTCGCCGAATCCGTGGCGGCTGCGATCAAAGTGCCGTTTGTCCATATCGTCGACGAGACGGCGGCCCATCTCAAGGCTGCGGGTTACCACAAGCCCCTACTGCTCGCCACGCGCTACACGATGGAGAACGGCTTCTATCAGGAGCGGATGAAGAAGCACGGGATCGATGTCGTTGTTCCAGACGCCGAGGGACGCACGCTCACGCACAACATCATTTTTGACGAGCTCTGCGCGGGCAAGGTACTGAACCCGTCGCGGGGGGGCGCTGATCGGCCTCATTGAAAACGCGAAGGCCGAGGGTGCCGACTCTGTTGTTTTCGGGTGCACCGAAATCTGCCTGATTCTTGAAACGGACAAGTTGCCGCTCCCTGGGTTTGACTCCACCGCCATTCACACGGAGGCTGCGGTCAGCGTCGCCCTCGGCGCATGACACCTATACTGGTGTGGAAAGGGTTGTTGCCGCTTCGTGTGCGGCGATCGACCGGGAAGGGCGACGTTTGGGTATCGAGTCGGTGGTTTCCCATCTTCTTCCTGGTCCCGACCGGACTGCATTTCGCGTCGGCCTGCATCTACAGCATTTTCTTCTGCAGACTGTGCGCCTACCCGCAGCCGTGGGTAATCGCAGCGCTGCCGGCGCCCTTCGACCAATGGGAGGGCGCCATCGTCGGCTCTCTCTTCATCGGCAAGGCCGGTGAGCAGATCTTGGCGATGTGGCGAAGCAAGTAGCAAGGGCCCGACCTCCTCGTCAGGTCGAGCCCTCCTGTCGCCGCCTCATGGCTTAACGAGCACGGCGGCGGCGAAATAGTCGATCGGACTCGGCCGGTCAAGCAGTGAAGCCGTAGCATTGAAATGCAGCGTTGAAGGGGCAGGGGAATTGACGCCAACGGTAACTGATATGGATCTGCGCTCGCGCGTCGTCTCACTCGAACATTGGCATACGTCGATACTCCAGCGCGTTGGCGATCTGAAAGAGGACAGCGGATGAGTGATATCGAGGATGCAAAGCGGTGAGAGCAATTCAACAACATGAATGCCCGGTTTACGTCGCTGGACAAGAAGATTGACGAGATCGGCGGCACGCTTAAATGGGGTCAATCGTGCGATCATCACCGGGATTATCATGGGTGTGGTCGCCTTCCTAATCAGAGGCGGGTTCTCTATCCCCTAGTGCTTGGCCTTGTCCTTGGCGCTCTTCACGCCCCGTGGAAGGAACTGCTCATGGCAAATCGGCGTGTGATGCGACAAAATAGGACTGCAGCTCATCCTCAAGCTCGACGCAGAATCGCTCGCACTCCTCTAGGAGCGTCTTGTCGCCAGCCTCAGCAATTAACTTCTCGCGAAACCGGATGGCGTCGCCGTAATTCTCGACATCTTCGATCCGCCGGTGCGCGATAAGGGCATAGGGACGGAGATGCGGGTGTCGCATCAGAAGGGCCGCCAACCCATAACGAAATCTGTCGAAGCGTGCGGGTTCCATGTTCTAAGAACCGTTCTAGAATGAAACTCATGCAGCTCTAAATGCAAGCTATGCGAGAATACTAATACGGCGCTTGCTTGGTTGTTCCGCAAGATTGCAAAAAAATACGTCACGCGGGTGTTCAGGAAGATGTCACAGAAATGAAGCCAGTGACCGAGGATGTGAAGCGTTGGAAGCTGAAGGGCCTTGGTGCTCGGTAGCATGGAATTACGGGTCACCTTTGCCGACGTCATACGACGAATTTTGATTGCGGTGTTTGGTCGCTAGCTCCGGCCTTGGCGGCTTCACGTGGTCGGCGTCATCGCCTTCACCAACGCGGCTGCGGCGATCAAGATATTTTTCATGTCGGGGAGCGCGCCGAAGTAGCGCTGGCCAATAGGCGTCCGGTGTCATGTTCGCGGACGTCATCCGGCGAGTTGTGATGGCTATTTGGGGACGGTGGCGGATTGAGTAGAAGCGGCGCCAACTTGCCGCCCATTTTAGTGGAAGACATCCCACCAGTCCTTCTCTTGCGCTTCGTTCATGGTCTCCAGAGCCTCGATTATCTCGATCAGCTTGGCGGCCGTCATCTCCTGAACCTCAGAGATTCCATCCTCGCTGACAATCATGACCGTCCAGGTACCATCAGAGTACCGGAAAGCGAGGAAAGCGGGGTTGGTGTCGTTCATAACTGTCTCTCCTTCTGACTTGCGGGATGACAGCAGGACAGCAGCCCGGATCACGGATATCTACTCGCAAAAGTGCGAGCCTCAACGGGCAGTTCCCGGATACTGCGGAGGGTCCGTCCGCCATATCCGGGCTGCATCGTATCCTTGGGAATGAGGATGCCGGAAGCATACGGGGCGCTCTGTGATCTGGCATCACCCGAAGGTCGCATGATTGAATGGACTTAGGTCCAAGCGAAAAGACGCCCACAAAAGCAACCCGGGTTCCGGAAGGCTCCGAGGGGTGTGGCACGCGAGGGGCGCGCCCGGAGCATTCCGGTGTCCGATGGGGTTGGGACAGCACAAATTATGCAGGACAGGGGCGGCTTGAACAGTCGGACAAAGGTCCTGAAGGCGCCCGAGCCGAAGTCCGATCAATCTCGGACTTAGGTCTGAGGTTCAGAAACAACGCTAAGGCGGTGCAGCATGAGCCAGATTCTCAACGTCATCCGCAGCGACGACGGCCAGTTCGAGATAACCGACCAGCGCAGCAACGTCGTGGAAGGTCCGTTTGACACCAACGCCGCAGCCTGGAAGGCGCTCGACCGGCTCGACAATGAGGCAAGCCGCCCTGACAAGCCACGCAGCCGCAAGAAGATTCTGTGGGTAAACCCGAGGCGAACTCAAAGAAGGCTCGCCGCAAGGAACGGAAGCAGCAAGAGCGACAGGACAAGCAGATGAAGGCGAACGGACGTTTCGTGATCACAAACTAGGCACGTTCGGCGCCGCCTCCGAGGTTAAGCGCATCGATCCCGCAGCTTACCTAGCTGAGAAAGCAGCGCGGGGTGAGCGTTGATGTCGATCGTTGAAGAACTGCCCGAAGACGTTCAGCAGCGAATGATTGAAAAGCTGCCCGGCAAGGTGAATGCAGAGCGCATCAAGTCGGCGACCAAAGGCTTCCGGCCCACACCTGTCATCGTCGCCTACGAGTACTACCAGCTGCCAAAGCAGCATTTCAGGAACTGGCGGATCGATCGCAGCGAGAACGGCCGAAAGGGTTTCACCGTCAAGCAGGTGACGATCGGTCTCCAGCCTACGAAGGCTCAACGCGAGCAAGCCCGCGTCGCGGGCAAGAACCGACGCAAAACTCCATCATCGACAAACTGAAGGGTGTACGGATTTGACCATGCGGAGCACCAGTACGAATGACTTAGCGCGCTGCCGCGAGCTGAACTGCGGCCTTGGCGTCTTCAGCCCTCATCCGACCCTCGATGACCGCTCGGCAAGCTTGCCATGCTCGTTGCCATTTGGCCGTGCTCTGGTTTGGCTCATGGATGAGCCAGGTCAGGGCCTCCTCGGGGGAGCCGACAACGATGCGGATGCGGCTATCTCCGAGCACGAGGGGCTTTTTCCATCGGTGTACCAACATGGCTACGCTCCAATCGTGGGGTGTTCCGTTATCAACGGCATCGGGCAGCGTTCCGCCTCCAGATAGATGGGTATCCGCAGCCCGCAATGAAAGAGAAGAAATGGGGGACCGGTCGCTGAGTGGCCATCTCAGTTCAATCGTCGACAAGCTGAAGGATATCAAGATTTGAACATGCAGACCCTCAATGGAGCCTTCAATCCGTACAACGAAGATCAGCTGGCGAGAGAGACGCGCACCGAGGAACTGCGGTTTCGGGCGGCTCGCCATGGCGAAGGCGAGAGCGGCCACTGGAACCCGGCGACTGAGCCATGGCTTGCGATCAAGGCCGCGCCAGGATCGCAGCGCTCCCCATCAGCGCTGGCCAGTGACGACAGAGATCCGAGGCTGAGCCTCATCGAGCGCAACCTTGCCAATGCCGGCTTCGAATCCTTCATGCCGACGTACCGTATTGTCGCTAAGCATCACCGGAACAAGAAGCTGATTGAGCGGCGCTTTCCGATCTTCACCGGGTATGTTTTCGCCGGAAGATTCCAGCTCCCGCTGGCCCAAATTCGGGGTGCACTTCAAAAAACCGCCGGAGCGAACTCAAAACTGGATAGAACTTGGGGGCAAGGTCAGCGCCGGGAGCCTAGCTGAGCTTGGAGAGGCGCGTGGCTACCGTGGCCGACATGCAATCGATGCTGGGCGCCGTCTTCTTCGGGCAGCAAACGATAACTTCATTGAGGCGATGGAATTGGCGAAATACGCTACAGAAGATTAGGCGAGGAAGTTTCTCGCAGTTCATACACCTACAAAGGTGAAGGGGCGAATGCCCCACACCTTTCCGGGCGCACAGATTGGCTGCGACGGACGCTCGGCCAGCGATGAGCCGGGCGTAACTCTACCTAGCCCTAGTTCGACGCGTGACGTTGTTGGCGAGTTCGCCGGTTGTGGCGAACTGACCGAACAGTGCGGTGAGCTTGGCTTCCTCATTGCGGTCCAGACGGTGCAGCGAGCAGAAGTCCGCGATGCACCAAACCTTCGTTGCGGCGATAGGTTCGGCTACGGTCGAATCGATGTGTTGCATAGTTTGTCCTCCCACGAGGACGCTACCGCAAATTAGCTCGTAGCGAAATAAAACAATCACTCCAAAATTGTAGTTCCCATCACCTGGCGCTGCCTCCTCCAGCGACGGGCGATCGTGCCGCAGGTCGAGGTCCGGACGGATAAACCGGTAACCTCCCTGCCGCGCTAGCTATTTGAGCCGGTTGGCTGCTTTGTCGCAAGAATCCCGATCCGAGCCGTGCGTATTGATAATCCGCTTTGCGTCCGCGGTTGCGATACCTTGCTTCTTTGCAAACAGAGCGACCTCGTAGGGTTCCCGCGCTGATAGCCCGCCACGATCTGCTTTGCCGCGCCTCTGCTTGTGGTTTGACACTGTGGTCTCCTAATTGCATGGGCAAGTCATGGCGTATTCTGTTTCGGACCAAAGGTCCAGCGAAGCTAAAGCCTACCGCAAATGGTATCGCCTCAAGGCGTGGAAAACTGAACGCGCCGTGCAATTGGCGCAGCAACCGCTTTGCGAGCGATGCCTGCAAGATGAGGTCGTGACTGAGGCAACGGTCGTTGCGCTATAGGTCGTGAACCATCGCATTCCCTTCAAAGGAAACCGGCAGCTGTTCGTCGACTCGAGCAACCACGAGAGCGTTTGCGAGCCTCACCACAACTCAACGATCCAGCGCGAGGAGCGTCGGGGCCATGTTATCGGCTGCGATGTCGACGGACGACCGCTTAACCCAGACCACCCGTGGAACCGGTGATGGAGGGGGTGGATCGCGAGGTCCGGACGCCCGGCCTGCGAACCTCCTTCGTTCGCACCGCGAGCAAAATTGAAGTAGGGATGTTCGCCATCCCCGTAGGGGATGAACGTGAACGACAGCGAACCCCTTGCCCAGCAAGAGCCGGACTGGGCATCGAGCTACGTAGACGCCAGTGCTGCCGAAGAAGCTAGCCGGCGGTGGGCCGCAGTCATGGCAGATTTGAACGCCGCTGGCACGATAGCCGACGCCAACGGGCACACCGTTCGGAGGCTCGTGGAATTCCTCGTCCACTATTGGAAGTCGGCCAAGCATGTCGCCGAACATGGCGCAATTCTGGCGGCAAAGCGGGCCAAGATCGGGCAATGGAACCCTCATTGGTCTGCCATGCAGCATGCCGATGACGCATAGTCGTCCTGGAGGCGAAGCTAGGCCTTGACCCACTCGCCTATGAATATTCCGGCATGTTCATACGGATTGAACCGATGATGGCGGCTGGCTTTGCCGCCATGGGCTTTACCGAAGAGCAGATCGACGCCTTCTTCGAAGCTGCTTCGAAGTTCTAGAGGGGTATGGCCGAGCTAAAGCGACAGGCCTTCCTTTTGCGAACATGGAAGGCATCGAAATTCAAAACCGACCTGCGTCCAAAAAGCCTTCGAGCCATTGGCTGGCCGCTTTTCGCAAAGGCAGCAAACTGCAGATGACCGTTACTTGGCCAGATCGGCTTCGCGAATGCGCTTCATTTTGAACCTTTATGCTTAGATCGGAATTCTTGGGTGGATCGGCGGCTGAGGGCCGATCTCTAAAAGGTGGTTTCCTGTACTAGCCACCAGACGGGAAGAAATGCCAGCGCGATAGCAGCCAGCCAGACCGAGGCGAACTTGATCAGATACTGTCGTCTCGCCTTGGCTTCATTCCACTCGTAGTACATCGCCAACTCCCAACTTTAGGCTTCGCTACTTGAAACATCGCGCAAGCGGCGAGTCGAGTGCGGAACTGCAACACTCCCCTTCAGACAAATCTGGATCATCCCATGGACCGCAAGATTTTCTTCGCCGCGGTGCGCCGTCGCGCATCCGGTGTTTTCGGCAGGTCTCTCACTCAGGGGCGGGTTGACGGCGTCAATGGCATTCTCGATGCCTTCGCCACGCATGGGGATGGCAGAGACAAGACGCTCGCCTATGCCCTCGCGGCGACGTGCGACTGCATCATTTTGGAAATTCAAACGTCACGTCCATGACCCTCCATGCCTCATAGTTTTCCTTTGGCAAATGCGTCAAAGAGCCCCTCGGCGTAAGCGTGAAACATACTCAAACGCCAATCGAGGAAGTGCCGCGACGCACACGGTACAAAAGATGCAGCAGATCCAATACGAGGAAAATAGACCTTCGTGAGTACCGAAGAGTGCCTCACCGGTCCGGCATCTGCCGCCGCTCGTACACGGCGTGCCGCCAACAAGCGTCACAAGCACATTCCAGAGAAGAGGCAAGACTCAATATCGCCTTTCGAAGCTCAGCGTCGCCGACCTTCCGAACGTTGTTGCCGAACGGGTCTAGCTTTCCCAGCGTCAGCATCAGGCAGCAGATCCAAATGGCCCCACCCAGCACCTGTCCGCTCAACACACCCGTCGCGAACCACTCTCGCGGCCAATATAGAAACAGCGCCAGCGGAATGCAGAAGGTCATTGCAAGGTAGAAGCCAAAGGCGAACCGGAGCCCACGTGCCTTTTCCCAAAACATCGACGAGACGCATAAAGCCAGTCCAATCGCACAGAGCACCACTGGCACGGGACCGATAGCGGGGGGCAGTTTCACCAAACTGCTGACAATCAAAGAGAGCGGTAAAGGAATGAAGAAAGCCGCGCCGATCATAACCGCGCGGATCTTTGATTGGTCTGGCCGACTAATTGTAAGCGCGATTTTCGATGCGCATTGACGGCTGCTGCACCGCTGAACCCGCCTCGCATCGGTAGCGAGATCCGGCTCTGTTAGGCGGTGGATGTTTTCGAGAAGTTGATCGGTAGCAGGTCGCCGATGTCGGCGTCGTCGTCTCGCTGCGGCAATTCAGTGAGCGCGTGTCGTAGCCAGATCAGAGGGTCGACGCCACAGGCGCGGCATGTCAGCATCAAACTATAGATCACTGCGCTGGCCTTGGCTCCGTCAGCAGTGTCGCTGAACAGCCACGAT
>Ga0123342_1010956_pt1 | contig 10162 bp, 10 predicted proteins | sample Turbeawhitnodule_FD_89960 | JGI IMG/M metagenome (GOLD analysis project Ga0123342, IMG submission 89960) | Root nodule microbial communities of legume samples collected from Mexico - Turtle bean Mexico white nodule | ecosystem: Host-associated > Plants > Roots > Nodule | place: Mexico: Nepantla...
CAACACAACCAAGAAAGTGACCTTGATCCCCTCAAGACACACACTTCTCTTGGCCAACACACCAACACTAAGAATGCTGATCTTGATCCCCTCAAGAGCACACAACACTTCTCAGCAAACACATAGAAGAAAATTGTTCAACAGATACAAGGATTACACTTGTCACAGAAGAAAATCTGAAATCAATACAAGCAGAAATCTTATCTCACACTCTTTGATCAATCTCAATCTCTAAGCAATCTCAACTCTTTGAAAAACTCAAAATCTTGTTGTTCTAAAAAAGATTGTTATTTCCCAAATCTGTTTTTCTGAATTTAATCAAAGATGTTTGTTATCAAACCTTAACAAACTTATTCATTGCATTTAAAGATTGGTCAAAGAATTAAAGACTGGAGCGTAAACAGTTAGAATCATTTAAAGCTCAGTCAAAACAAAAACCATTTTTCTGTTATGGTACCAAAATAAACAATCGGTTGTTTCCTCAAATCAATCGGTTGTTTTGGTTTTAACAGCTCAACCATTTGAAAAACAGTTTTCAATATTTTCTAAAAACATCTAAGTATAAAACAATCGGTTGTTTCGACAAAACAATCGGTTGTTTTTCACTTAGTTTGAAAAACACTTTTCTTTTTAAAAGATTGAGAATGGCTATGCTTTGGATTCAATCAAGAGTGGATTACAAAACAATCTACCCCAGATCCTAACTAAAACAGCTCAGCAACAGCAAACACAGTCAAGCCTTCAACATCCTTCAAAGGGTTTGGATTCTTCAGAGCTTGAACACCACTTGGTTCAACAATAGTGATCAGGGTTCTAAAAAGGATTATGCAGAAGAAGATGAGCAGAACATCACCTTGGAGAAGTTGGAATCCTGCCCAAAAAAACAACCGATTGATTATGCGAAACAACCGGTTGAAATTCTGCAACAGGAAGAGCTGCCAAAGGAATGGAGAATTTCAAGGGATCTTTCAGTGGATAACATCATTGGCCAGATCCAGAAGGGTGTTTCTACACGTAGTGTTGTATCTAACTACTACAAGCATATGGCTTTTCTCTCACAAGTTGAACCTAAGTCAACTAAAGATGCTCTCAAGGATGATAAATGGATTGTTGCCATGCATGAGGAATTGCATCAATTCACAAGGAATGATGTCTGGTTTCTTGTTCCAAGGTCTGACCAAATGAACATCATTGGATGAAAATGGTTTTTTAGAAACAAGTTGGATGAATCTGGGGTAATTACAAGGAACAAGGCAAAGCTTGTGGCTAAAGGTTATAATTAAGAAGAAGGCATAGATTATGGTGAAACCTTTGCTCAAGTTGCAAGATTAGAAGTTGTAAGGTTGCTGCTAGCCTTTGCTTGTATGAGTGGATTCAAATTGTTTAAATGGATGTTAAGAGTGCTTTCCTCAATGAAATCATCAATGAAAAAGTCTATATTGAACAACCACCGGGCTTTGAAGATCATCAACATCCTAACCATGTATACAAGCTGAAAAAGGCGTTGTATGGGCTTAAGCAAGTTCCAAGGAAATGGTATGAGAGACTTAGTAACTTTCTTTTATCCAATGGTTATGAAAGAGTGATGATTGACAAGACTCTCTTTATCAAGAAGTCAAATTATGAAATTATCTTGGTCCAAATCTATGTTGATGACATCATTTTTTGTGCTACCAAAGATAGTTTATGTGAAGAATTTATGGCTGCCATGCAAGGTGAGTTTGAAATGTCTATGATGGGGGAGCTTGCATTCTTTCTTGGACTGTAGGTCAAGTAATCCAAAGGTGGAATTTTCCTATGTCAATCAAAGTATTGCAAAGAAATTTGAAATGGAAAGTTCCAAAGAAGCTAGCACACCTATGCCTTCAAGCTATTACATGGATGTTGATGTTGCTGGAAAAGGGGTAGATCAAACAAAATATAGAGGATTAATTGGTTCCTTACTCTATCTCACAACAAGTAGACCGAATATCATGTTTGTCGTGTGTCTTTGTGCAAGATTCCAAGCAAATCTAAAGGAATCTCATCTCAAGGCTGCAAAACGAATTCTCAAATATCTTAAAGGAACAACCAATGTTGGTTTATGGTATCATTCTCACTTTCCTATACAATTAATTAGATATTCTGATTTTGATTTTGCAAGATGCACGCTGGACCGAAAAAGCACAAGTGGCACTTGTCATCTTCTTGGATCAAGTCTTATTTCTTGGCATAGCAAGAAACAAGCTTGTGTGGCTCTTTCCACTGCAGAGGCTGGATACGTTGCTGTTGGAAGTTGTTGTGCACAAATTCTTTGGCTCAAACAACAACTAGAAGATTTTGGCTTAAAGATTAGCAAGGTGTCTTTGCTTTGTGACAATACAAGTGCTATAAATCTCACCAAAAATCAGATTCAGCATTCAAGAACAAAGCACATTGAGATTCGTCATCACTTCATAAGGGATCATGTTAACAATGGAGATTGTGAGATGAAATTCATTGAAACAAGATTGTAACTTGCTGATATATTCACAAAACCTTTGCCAAAAGACAGGTTTTTCTTTTTAAGAAATAAGTTAGGTAGTCTTGATTCACAAACTCTTTCTTAATTCTGTTTTTATCTCTTCCTAATTCTATTTGTGAAGACAAATAAGGGGAGAATATGGTTTCTGTGTTGTCTTAAAACTGCTATAGCTCTGATTGAAGTGTGTTTTAGTTTCTGTTGCATATGCTGGTTTTGTTTTGGTGTTGCAGTTTTGGTAGTTTTAGCATTGTTTGTGGCTGGTTTTTCTACTCTTGTGGTTATGCATAAAACTAGTTAGTGTGTCATCATAACCTGCTATTAGAGATGCTCTGGGTTTGCATAGTTTTTGTTTTGCAGGTTCTGTTTCAAATTAAAACAAGACCAACACAAGCAACCAGGGATTTGTCTTCATCAAATAGGGGGAGATTGTTGATCAAGAGTGATCAAGAGCTTTGAAGAATCCAAATCCAAGGTGTTTGATGAAAGACTGGTGTTGCTGCTGTGTGTGAGTGGGATCTGGGTAGATTAAATTGTAATCCAATCCTTTGTTGAATCTAAAACTGATGTGAATTAAAACCTTTTTGAAAATAGATGTTTTTCTAACCAAGTGAAAAACAACCTGTTGTTTTGCTCTTAGAGGTTTTTGAAAAAGGTTGAAAGTTGTTTGACTTGGTTGACTTTGTTGTCAAACCAAATCAATCGGTTGTTTCGTGATTTCAACTGATTGTGTCTTTGAAAATCCTAACAGAATTCAATTTTGATTGGTGAATCTGTCTTAAATGATTTCTAACTGAATACGCTCTTGCTTTAAATGTTTGTAACCAACCTTTGAAAGTATATATAGTTTGTTATACGCTCCTGAAAAGTAAGAAACAATTTTGAGAATTCAGTTTGACAAATTTGATATCAAGTTTTCAAGATTCACATCAAGCTTTGGATTTTCAAGTGAGAATGGAATAAGATTGCAATTGTATACTTTTCAGATGTTCAAGATCAACACTCTTGGTGTGGTTTGCCCATGGTAGTGTGTTTCTTAAGGGGTTCAAGGTCACTACTTTGGTGTGTGGTGTTTGTAATCTGGTTTTGATTGCTTAGTAGATTACCTAGTGGTTTCTGAGGACTGGATGTAGCTCTTGGTGTAAGAGTGAACCAGTATAAATCTGTTTCTATGATTCTCTCTTTCCCTGATCTCACATATATCTATTTTAAGTTTTTTTATTAACTGTTGATAAAAACAACTGGTTGAATCGCAAAAACAACCGGTTGATTTTCTGTAAATCAATTATAACAACTTTGTGCATTGCTTTCCTTAGTTTCTTTCTCTATGATTCTTCATTGGCTTTCATTATACCTTCAAAGTTTTCGAAAATCTTTTATAAACAATTCACCCCCCTCTTGTTTAAAGTCATATATTCTAACAATTTCAAGGTCTCCTGGATTACCGACCTTTGCCGAACTCGTTTCCCCGAGCTAGCTAACTTAGACACAAGTCTGCTTGAGAGTTTTACTCTTTGGGAACATGAACGAGATCTAACACAGAGAGAGCCACTCTTAAGGTTCTTACATACCTGAGGTATGAGGCTAGCTGCGGGTCCTTGGCTTGATACTCGCTTGTGACTTGCATGGTTACTAACAATGAATCACTTTTCACCAACAAGCATTAAGCACCCAAATCCTTGGCCAGTTCCACTTCCTTGTTGGTTGGAGGACCCATCAACCGAGAGGACCCATTGAAAACCGTCAAGATCGGGCTAGGAGTCCTTGGATGAAAGCTCTACCATAAAGTCTGCATATACCTGGCCTTTAATTGACCCTCGTGGTTCATACTGTATGTCGAACTCGGACAACTTAACCGCCCAACATACCATTCGACTTGCTATATCGGGCTTTTGGAGGACTTTATGGATGAGCAGGTCGGTCTTCACAATCACAGTGAAGTTTTGGAAGTAATGGCGAAGTCGCCGAGCTGTGAATACCATAGCTAGGGCAGCTTTCTCGAGCTTGATACCGAGTCTTTTGTCCCTGTAGCACCTTGCTTACGAAATAGACTGGCTTCTAGATCTTATCTTGATCTTGCAAAATGACCGAGTTGATATTCATGTGGGTGGTTGAGGCTACTGCACCCAGCCTATAAAAGGAGGGTCGCCCCAAAAGTAAGTCGTATGGAAAGGATGCATTTACGACGAAGTACTTGACAATAATCGTTCTGGTTGTGTTTTCATCTGAGAAGGTTGTCCTCAGCTCAACGTATCCTCGTACTTCCACTTGGTCTCCTGCAAAGCCGACTAAACAACCATCATATTCCTTAGCTGATCACGGGATATTTTCAAATTTGTATATGTTTTCCTTAACATCACATCGGTCGAGCTTCCTTGGTCGATCAGGACTATGTGCACCTTTTGTCCTAGCGTGACAACAAATATCACCACTAGATCATCCTCATGAGGGAACACATCCTTCAGGTCGGAACTTGTGAAGTAGAGGGAAGGCTCTACAGGGCGGTCAGACCTCCTTGCATTCAGGGACATCACCGCTCGTGCATATCGTTTGTGTTTGGAGACTGAGTTCCCACCTCTAGAGAATCCTCCTGCGATGGTGTTCAAATCCTTATGGATTGGAGTTTCATGTGTTTTATCCACGGTCGTAGCTTCTCCTCTTGGTTCGTCCTGGTTTGCCTCGAGATACTCCTTTAAGAAACCCTTTTTGACTAAATTAGCTAGTTGGTAACGGAGGGCTATGCATCATTCAACACTATGCCCAAATGCCCTGTGAAAGTCACACCAGACATCTCTACGTGATCCCAAGAATCGATCTATCTTTTTGGAAATCTTCAGCTTATCATCTATGCCTAGCATGCTTAAAAGCTCTTTACAAGATACTCGAAATCTAGGTCTGGTCGACGTCTCGTCCCTGACCTTTGTCTTAGGCTCATCCTTCTTAGCAACATACGGAACATACCTCAGATTCGTTCTCTTCTTAGTGGGTGCTTCATTACTCCTCATGGAACTCGACTGCTTTCCTTGTGCCTGGGTTGCTTCAATCGTGAGTTGCCATTCTTCCTGAGCACGACCTTTTCGCCCTCGATTGGGTGGTAGCTCATTCATGAACCTCAGATAACGTCTTCGCCGGATTCCTAATTAGTGAATCGTTGAACGAGCTTGTTGTCATCCCTTGTACGAAAGCGGCGACCACCATCCTTTGAGCATCCTTTGAGAATGCATAGAATTTATTCAAGTATCCTTTGAGTGACTCCCCTTTGCTCTATCTGACATTGAATAGATCACACAATCGTGGGGGGTTGACCTTATTAGCCGAGAATTGATCTTTGAACATTCTAGAGAACTGAAGGAAAAAGGTTATGCGTCCATATGGGATCCCAGTAAACCATTGCAGGGTTCTCCCTGTGAATGTACCCATGAGCATCTTACATCGAATTGCATCATACCCCCAGAGATGATCATTTGTGCCCTAAACACCTTTAGATGATTTTCAAGATCTTCTACACTAGAGAAAATGGCGATCTTATTTGTGATGTAATGGGGTGGCATTGGCTCGTCCATAATTTGCTGAGTGAATGGCTTGAGGTCATCCCTTGATGAAAAATTTGGGGACCGTTCCCAGATGGGACGTCAACCCTGGTGGTGCAAGCTCCTCTATAGTCCTTCATTGGTCTTACGCAACTCTTCATTGGCTTGTGCATGCTCCTCCATAGTTATTCGGGAGGCCTCAATCTCTCCCACAAGGTGAGCCTAAAGGCGCTCCTGGTAAGCTCGGGCTTCTGCTCTGCCTTGGCTTCTTCTCGAATTCGCTCTTACTCTCGTCGATATTCTTTGTTTGCTTCTTGGAGAGCCTCATGACCTCCATGATTTGTTGCAAGGCGGGTGCCTCGCTTCCTTCAGATCCCATCGTTCCTTGCCTCGTGTTTCTCATTACGTGGAATGCTTAGTCACAAATGTGGGTGGGATTAGGTTTTATCGAGCCCTACAGTGGGCGCCAAATGTTCTCGCCGACTACTTTGGTCGGTCTCCGAGATGAGCTCCACTTTGACTTGTCTCCTCGTGATGCTCCGAGATGTTGATCTTTAGGACAAAGGGGGCTCTACCTATTGATCACCGACGATCAAGTTAGTGAGAGTATTCAAACTATAAAATCTATTTCAGCTTAAAGTACTCCGAAAAAGCGTACCTTTACTCGGGGTCTCAAATCCTTTTATAGACATTCCTTAAACAATTTTCATCAACCAGAATATTGTTTCAACAAGTGAAATATAATCTCAACAACAAGAATATAATTTCAACAATAAAACATTATGTCAACATGCACCTTTATTTCGGGTGCTATGCCACATTATTCTCAACATCTTTTAAATATATATATATATATATATATACGCTTTAATGAATTTTGCTTATTCCTTCTGCTGTTTTTACTTAAAGTATCTTCTTCGTGTAGACTACCAAACATCTGGGTCGACCTCGTAACGTGTTGTTGGGCCCATACCTGCCCCAGGCCGAGCTGGGTATAACTTTATCTAACCGAGCTTACTACCCTTAAGTGCTTGAGCCAAGGACCTCAGCACGTCTGGGCAGTACAATTGATATACGATTTGAAGGAATATAATTTGAGTTTTTCAAAGAATTTCTTTCACTCATTTTGATCCATCGAGATTTAAAGAAAATTAAGGATTTGATAAAGGTTGTGTTGCTGTTCCCTTGTATGCTTTTACTAAGATTTAGTAATTACTTTTCAATCTAATTTTGTTGGAGTATTTCCAATATTGTATTTCTGATTGTCTTTATTGGAGGGTTTCCTATGTTTGTCATGTAAAGTATCAAACTATCAATCACCCATTAGACTAGGAGTCTAAGATTTTTTATGATAACAAAACACTCTAACGTTTTATATGTATAACCTGTTGAACATAGGAGCTTTGATGTGTCAAATCCACATGAAGCCTGAAGTTGTGATTCTTTTTGGTTTGGGTTTAGATTAGGTTGTTTAGAATCTTTGTTAAGATTAGTTTGTAATCTTACACAAAGCTTGATCAAATAGTTTTAAAAGAAACAAAGTGTTTTTCCAAGAAAAGGGAAAACAAACCGGTTGAATCATCGAGATAATCAGTTGTTTGTCACTTAGCTGGCTTGAGGTTTTGGAAACTGTATTTTAAATTAATTATGCAACTACTTGACTCATTTAACCGGTTAAATTGTGATTTCAACTGGTTAAATGTGTGTTTTCATAACAGATTTTTGAAAACTTGTTTTAACTGATTCAGTGATTAAAACTGCCTTAACCGGCTGCATTTCAAGTGCTATAAATATAGCCTCTCTTTCAAAGAAAAATACACATTCAAATACAACAAGTATTGATACAAATTTGAGATCAAAGAAAGAGATTTGTTTTTGAAAGGAGTTTTTCAAAGTGCAAGATTGTTGTTCAAGCTTTGTTGTGGTAACAAGTTCTAATCATAGGAGTTTCGTGTATTGTGCAAATTCATGTGTTTTCTATCCTTGTTTAGATACTTGTAATAGTACTTCCTTTTAACTGTTGTGTGTGTTTGAATTCCTATAAAGATAAAGGTTTTTCTATCTTGAGGTGTTTGATATTTCAAAGACTGTGAGTAAATGTTGTAGGTTGCAAGGTTACCTCTTTGTGTGTGTGTTGTAATCTGGTTTTGATTGCTAGTAGAACTCAGAGGTTGTTTTGAGAACTGGGTGTAGCTTATGTGTAAGTGAACCAGTATAAACCTATTGTATAAATCTCTTTTTCTCTCAAACTCTCCATAACTGTTTGATAAATTCATTTATGTCCCTAGTATAAACAACCGATTAAAACGAAGTTTTAACCGATTAAAATTATGTATTTGTTTTTGTTGGATTGTTTTTATTGCATTCCTTAAGTGCTTATCTAGTTTGTTTGATAAAGATTCATTCTAAATCAAGTCTTTGCGAAAATCTTTCATAAAACAATTCACCCTCCTTTTGTTTAAGCCATCAATTCTAACAATTGGCATTAAGAGCTAGGTTCTTGAATAATACTCAAGTTCCTATTTTTTGTTTTTCTGAAAAAAAGTTCTATATGGCTAACATGTTCTCTTTTGGGGAAGGTGCTTCTTTGAATAAACCACCTATGTTTTGTGGTAAAAATTATTCGATTTGGTGCATAAGAATGAAGTTCTTTATTTAATCATTAGATAAGGAAATTTGGAATGTTATTTCAAACAATGCCTACACGCATATGCCTAAAAATAACTATGCATCATCTAAAAAAGAACACCTTGACTGTATAGCAAAGAATATAATTGTCTCTGCTCTAGATTTTGATGAGTTGCTCAAGATTTCAGAATGTATCTTAGCTAGAGAAATGTGGGATACGCTTGAGAAAAATCACAAGAATCCAATGAGTGCTTTGGTGGACAAGGAAGAATCTTCTACTGATTCATCTTCTTCAAAAACTAAGATGGAGGTTTGTCTCATGGCAAAGGAAGAATATGGATCAAACCAAGTATGTACATCTTCTTCCAACAATTGTGAAAATTATTTTCAACTTTTTGATGTTTTCCAAGAAACTCATGAAGAAGCTAAAAGATTAGCCGTTTTAAATAACCGGTTGAAAAATGAAAACAACAGGTTGAAAGAGAAAATCATAGTTCTGGAAAATGATTTTAACCATTCAAATGCTGATTTCAAAAATCTTGAACTGATTTATCAAAACTCATCTTGCAAATGTGATTCAAGTTTTTGTAAAAATTGTGAGTCCCTTCAAAAGAAAGTTGTATATCTTGTGAAAACAGTTGATACAATTTCAAAAGGGAAATCAAATCTTGAAGATGTGTTAGCATCTCAAACATGTGTTTTTGGGAAATCTAGCTTGGACTTTAACCCTCAAAGCAAACAAAGTGGATGTTCAAAACCCTTTTCAACTTTTACCAAAAATAATCGGTTAAAAAGTCAAAACAACCGGTTGTTTGTTGTTTCTACTGCATGAAAAAGGGCCACTCAGTTAGGTTTTGTAAAATCAGGAAGTTTTATGTTCCCAAAGGTATCCTGAAGTGGGTTCCTAAGGTTCCTTGGAAACATATTAAGACTCATGAACCCAAATTCGTAAGGGGACCAGATCTAGCCACCTGATTTTAAATTTTGCAGGGTTACTTGGAGAGAAAACAACACTTATGGTATCTAGATAGTGGTTGTTCCAAGTATATGACTGGAAATGCATCCAAGTTCATCAACATTTCTCTCAAACAAGATGGGCATGTAACTTATGGTGACAACAACAAGGGAAAGATTTTTGGTAAAGGTACCATAGGCAATGAAAATAGCTTGCTTATTCATTATGTGCTTTATTTTGAAGGTTTGAAGCATAGCTTGCTCAGTATCAGTCAACTCTGTGATAGAGGATATCAAGTCACCTTTAGAACGAATTCGTGTGTGATTCCATTGCCAAATTTAAAAGATGTTCTGCTCATTGGTAAAAGATCTAACAACATCTATTTACTTGATATATCCAACTCCACATCAATAGGTTGTCTTCTAACTTTGGCATAGAAGAATTGCACACATTCATATGAATCATTTAAATAAACTTGTTTCAAATGAACTTGTTCATGGCTTACCCAAACTCAAGTTCGAGAAGGAACATGTGTGTGAGGCTTGTCAA
>Ga0123342_1010957_pt1 | contig 10162 bp, 4 predicted proteins | sample Turbeawhitnodule_FD_89960 | JGI IMG/M metagenome (GOLD analysis project Ga0123342, IMG submission 89960) | Root nodule microbial communities of legume samples collected from Mexico - Turtle bean Mexico white nodule | ecosystem: Host-associated > Plants > Roots > Nodule | place: Mexico: Nepantla...
AATACAAAGGCAGCACCTTAATTTATAGCCTAGAGGTGCTGAAATGCAAAGCTAATTAAATTCAAAATTCCCCCCAAATACATGAAAGTGGCGCCAAGCATGAGGAAGGTGTGACTTCCTCTCCCACTTTGGCACCTCCCTATTACTTCTACACCTCTTTACTAAACGCACATCCCCCTAAGACTCCTAAACTAAAGACCTAAAGATGCTTTGAAAAAAAGAGGTTTCTTATGTTTCCCTCTAAGCACCTTCAAACAAAGAAATTACAAAAAGAGAAAATAAACGTCCATTAGCTCCTAAAGCCTTGAACATGCTCCTTGTAAGCCTTTGAGATGGGCTTTGAACTCCATGAGCGTCCTCCATTTGAGCCTCAACCTCTTCTTGCTCTTGATGATTGGCCTCCATGTCCACTTGAGCTTGATCTCCATCACTCTTTAACCAACCATAGGATTCAATGGTCGCAAAACACGAAGTTGAGACTATGGTGAACTTTTTCATCTTAATGAAGAGGTAAGTCATAACAGTGACTTTTGCTCTAGATAATCTTGCGCAATGAATCGACTTGGTTTGACTAAAGTAAGAACGTAATAACAATAACAAAAGAAATTCACAAAGTTATTTTAATCCCAACATGTGTGTTATATTGTTACTTCCTTGTTTCAATGATTTGTCTAAACTTCATATCTCGATCTAAATATCTATTATTATTATTATTATTATTATTATTATTATTATTTATAGTTGCTATTTATAAATATTACATGCAAATCAACTTTATTTTATGTATCACTTCATTTTAAAAGATAATTATACATTGATATCATTAATTTCTTGTGGATACGACATTCAATTGTACTACGGTTGATTCGGTCTGCTTGTCGAATAAAAAGAATATGATTTAACTTAATTGAAATTGATATAACTTAGGCCACCACCAAGTTTTTTGGCATTTATAAATATTACATGCAAATAAACTTCATTTTATGTATCACTTCATCTTAAAAGATAATTATACTTTGATATCATTAATTTCTTGTGGATACGACATTCACCTGTACTACGGTTGATTCGGTCTGCTTGTCGAATAAAAAGAATATGATTTAACTTAATTGAAATTGATTTAACTTAGGCCACCACCAAGTTTTTTGGTATTGTTACTGAGGAATTAATTGTTATGAGGTATTTTCATGTTTTGTTTTGAAGAAGTACATAGTAAAGTTTTGTTAATATCTAACACCTTAATTGTAAATCTGTACCTGATTTTTCTTTCTTAGATTAGATTAACCTTTTTCTTTCTTTCTTCATTTATTTATTTATTTTTGAAAAAAAAAATCTCTTTGTTTACATTTGCATGCTAACAAGAGGCAAGTCCTCTTCAAACAATTTTTTGTTTAGGTAAGACAATGGATTTTTTTTTAAGATCTGAAAGAAAGAAGCTCAAACAAAGCTAAGGAGATTCAGAAAAGAGATTAGATTCAACCTCACTTAACTCTCAATCCCACATTACCCAAATTGAAGAAATGATTGAAAATAAAAAACAATGAAGGAGGAAGAATTGTGAATCCTCCAAGAAGAACGTTGGGAGACTATTCTTTCAACAAGGTCCAAGATATTTTTCAAGCATAACCATGCTCACTGCAACAAGTTCATTAGAGATGAAACCAACACTTAAGCTTGAGAAGTAATCATTGATTCACAAGAATGGATCATGAGGAACTCTATACTCATTTATTCACTTTCTATGAATTGATAGGTACTATGGGATTTGAGACAAAGTAAAATAGTAGCTTAAATGTTACCCTAATCAAAACTTGAATAGTTAGAATGATATTGAGGAGAAATTTCTAAAGAGGTTTTTCCATTCTGTCGCTTTATTAAATCTAAATATAATATCTCCACATTCAGGCAAGGAGCAAATGAGCCTTTATGTGAAGACTGAGAGCACTTCAAAACACTATTGAAAAAATACCCTTACCATGGTTTTGAAGACGTGGCCCAACTAAATATCTTTCACAATGGTCTAAGGCTTAGACAAAAATGATCCTAGATGCAACAATGGAAGGAACCATGATGATTGTAGATGCAAAGCAAGCAACAAAAACAATAGATGCTTTAGCTTCAACATATTATCAAGCAAAAGATGACACAACTGCTGAAAACAAGAAAGAAGTGTTGGAATTAAACACAACTTATGCACTTCTTGCATAAAACAAAATCCTAACGCAATAGATTAAAGCCCTAACAAGGCAAATGTCAAAACAACCTCAACAACTACATGCCACCAACCCTCCCCAACATCCTAATCAGCCAAGGACATGTGAAGACTTTGGGAAAAATCAATTCCCAAATTTTTGTGACCTCACAACATTAGAGGAAATTCATTATCTAAATAATCAAGGAACACAAGGCTGGAGGAATAATTAAAACTAGAACTATGGATGGAAACAAAATGTTTCCTCCAACAACAATCAATCCTACTAGCCCACATCAACAATAATGTTATCTTTCACTTCAGGAAAGAACATCAAAGTTAGAGAATACACTCGACAAATTCATTATCTAAATAATCAAGGAACGCAAGGCTGGAGGAATAATTAAAACCAGAACTACGGATGGAAAAAATTGTTTCCTCCAACAAAATCAATCCTACTAGCCATATCAACAACAATGTTATACTTCACTCGAGAAAGAACGTCAAAGTTAGAGATACACTCGAAAAATTTATGCAAGCCTTCTTAAAGAATAAAAAAAGTACTAAATATTCCATCTAGAACTTGGAAACACAAATGGGGTAGTTGGCCAAGAAATTAGCAGAACATCAAGATAAAGAATTTACGACCAACACATAGGTAAACTCCAAAGAACAATGCAAATGTCCTAGGACCTACAGGTATGAAGATTGAGGGACATAACTCCAACCATCTAATCTTGAGGGAGGAGGATTTATCTAAGAAAAAAATTGAAAAAGAAATATATTAAACACTTATCCCTTTCTCTTTTCTATGCAACTTTGTGTTAAAAACATCATGGGCATACCCTTTAAAAACAAAATCGTGTTTTATCTCTAACCACATAAATCTGAAAACAATAGTAAAAGTTGTGTGTTCTATTTAAAAAATTGTTACATAGCCGCCTATTTGGATATTCAACTTTATTGGAAAAGTTTGAAATGTGGGAATTTAGTAATGGTTTCATAAAAAAACAAACTAAGTACAAGTTCAATCACTATTCTAAGTCAAAAACTTGTAAGTCAAAAATATATATTATTATGAAATCAAATGATCAAAGTATGAGGTGGTAGTTGACATTCCTTCCTATTTAAAGAGACAATGAAGCTTTCACATAAACAACATCAAACCTCTAAGCAAAATAACATGGCCTTCTACAGCTCTCTTTATGGGTCTCTTTGTTCTTCTTCTTCTTAGATCTTTGATGCAATCCTAGCTTGTATCTTCATTTGTTTTGATTTGAGTATCTTCTACGGATGATGAACACTATTGCATAAGCATGAAGGATTGTAGAAATTTGGGAAGAGATGAAAATTATGTCAGTGAATTGATGACTTTTTACAGCAAGTGCACCGCGTTGTCAGAAGTAATAATTTATTCCTATGGAAAAATATCAAACCCACAAGGAACAATTCAACAATAAAGTAAAAGATTCACTAAATATAAAATAGAATAATAAAAGTTTTGTGGGGATTTGTTAGGCTGGTAAGGATGAGCAAGAAAACAAGTCAAAAAGTTGTTGTTTCAATTGAAAAATAGGGATTGAGTTTCATCCTTCTCACTCTTTTGTATTTTGATTAACATGACAATATTGTGCCCTTTGATTGATATTGATGCCCGTATAAAAATCATTTATATCGATTTTTTTGAACATGGGAGCTTTGATGTGTCAAATCCACATGAAGCCTGAAACTGTTCTGCTTTCTAGGTTTAGGTTTAGATTAGGGTGTTTAGAATCTTTGCAAAGATCAGTCCGTGATTCCTACACAAGCTTAATCAATCAGTTTTAAAAGAAATAAAGTGTTTTTCCATGCAAAGGGAAAACAACCAGTTGAATTGTCGACACAATCGGTTGTTTGTCACTTAGCTGGCAATGAGGTTTCGAAACTGTTTTTTGAATTGGTTATGTAACTACCTGATCCATTCAACCGGTTAAATCGTGGTTTCAACCGGTTAAATGAGTGCTTTGCTAACAGTTTTTTGAAAACCTGTTTCAACTGTTTTAATGAGAACAAAACTGATTTTACTCTGTTATGTTGCCTTAAACAGCTAGATTTCAAATAATATAAATATAGCCTTCTTTCAAATGTTTTAAATATACAAGTTTAACACATTGTTGCAAAATCAAGAGAGAGTTTAAAGATTCGCTTTTGAAAGAAGTTTTTCAAAGTTTAGCAAGATTTTTGTTAAAGCTTTGCTCTGGTGCAAGAACTGATCATAGGGCTTCTGATTTTGTAATTCTAGGTGTTTTCTATTCTTGCTTAGTTTCCTGTAATTGTACTTTGATAAACCTGTGTAAGTGTTAGTAAAATCTTGTAAAGTCAGTGGGATTCTGGCTTGATGGGTGTGTTGTTGCAAAGAGGGTGAGTAGGCTTTGTGGGATTCAAAGTCACCTCTTTGTGGTGTGTTGTAGTAATCTGGATTTGATTGCTAGTGGAATACTCAGAGGTTGTTCTAAGGACTGGATGTAGCTCAGGGTTGCGTGAATCAGTATAATCTGATTGTGTGAATCTCTTTATCTCTCTCTATTATAATTTGTTTGATATTTGATTTGCTATCATAATCAACCGGTTATTTCGTATTTTCAACCGATTGATATTCATGCTTTATAAACTGCTTATACTTGCTTTTATCTCTCTAATATAAACAATCGGTTATATCGTAGTATTAATCGATTGTTTTACTGATAACAATTTTAATAGCTTATTTCTTTTGGCTTCTCTGATTCTCCTTTCTATAAATCATTAAAGAACTTCATTCTTAGTTATCATTTGCGAAAAACTTTTATAAACAATTCACCCTCCCCCCTCTTGTTTAAGCCATCAATTCTAACAGATTTCTCGCATATAAAATTATTATGATTTTCCTAAATACCAATTCCTCGCATATTTATAAAAACAACTTATCCTTAAGATCAAACATTTATAACAATTAACATTTCAAATCAATTCCTAGCATTCAAATATGTTAAGTATTATCATTTTGGTAAGAACCTTAAAAGTACTTTCTAGGCAGTTTTAAGATTCTAGATCATGGTAAACCAAGCATTACAAACAAAATAACAATACCAATCATCAATCAAGAACAAAATATTATGTTTAGATATCACCTCAATTCACAAGAGTTTCAACAAATTATTGCCAATCCCAAAGGGTAGAATTAGCCGCACATGATGACTGTTACAAGGAGGGAGAGCATGAAAAGAAGATCCAGGATGTTTCTCCTTGACAACTGCTTCTTTTAATGTTTCTCACACCCCATATTCTCCAAATTGGGTTACAATTGACTTAATGGTGTTTTCCTCTCAATCTTGCACACCTAGGGTTGTGCCCCAAGCCGCTTATTTAACCTAAATAACTTAGGTTAAGTGAATTCTTGCTCAAGCGAGATTGAGCTCGCTTGAGCGAGTAAAACGTAGAAACACCCAACGCTGCTATCACTTAATTCTTTATTTTCTAACTCCATATTTGTTATCAACATCTAACCATATATTGTTTATAATCTCTATACCTTGTACTATCCATGGGTTGTTTACTCCCTCCACAGAGTCTAATCCCCATCAAGTGTCTAGCATCCCCATATTGTCTAGCATTTCCGTAAAGTCTAACATTAAAGTGCACATCCCTATATCATCTAGTGTATCCATAATGTCTTATATACACATATCGTTTAATGCCTCTATAACTCCACATTGTCTAATATACTAACAACATCTCTCCTATATCATCTAGCCATCCAATATCAACTAATCCTCCATTGTTTCATCAATGATAGCCACTAGAACCTAATTTTTTACCAGATTACTTGACCAACACTTGTTTGGAAAATTTTATTCTAACAGATGAATCCTTTACCGATATAATGAATGAACTTGTAATTGATAATTGTGGTTATGTTTTTTTATGCTTTCATTAGTGATGCTTGAGTTGATTCTCCCGTTTATGCTCATAAATTTAATGACTTAGATCATACCTTCATTGATGAAAATTGATTTTATTGTTCATAATTATGCTAAACCTATTCATACCAAGAATATTGCTTTTGCTGACTTTGTTCATGATTTTACTGATACACCTGATGTTGTTAATATTCTTGTTAAGCCTGCCGATATCTCTTCTAATACTTTTATTAATTTCATAAAACATACAATGTCTCACCATTTTGCAAGTGAAGATTCTTGGCCAGAGCAGCTGAATGCAGCAATTGATATAATCCTTTATCATATTCATAACCACACTGACAAGGATGTTGCATCTATTGATTTTAAAGTTGCTTATGTTGATGCTCTTACTTTTCCTTTTTTCATGAAGTCAATCATATCATTTATAACATGAACACAAGCCATTATATGTAGACAAGAACAACAAACCCAATGCTTATGGGCATAAATTTGACATAATATTTGTTAATCATAAACTGAAAAGGCTTAAGAGTTTATTCTCAGTTTTTGTTATTAAAATGTGGACAATAGTATGTTGTACTATCTACACTATGATTTTGAACCTTTTCTTTTGTTTCATTGTTTTAATTGTTTGTTTAAGTTGTTTTCTTTAGTTTTCCATCTATCCCCACATTGAGGACAATGTTTGACTCAAGTGTCAGAGGAGTTTTTGTTGTTTTCGATTTTTGTACATAGTATACAGTCTCATAAGTAAAGAGTAAATCGTCTAGTTAACATGCATTTTTTTTATAAAAGTGTTTTTTTTTCTTTTTTGTTTCCATCATTTATAATCTTTTGTCTTAAATTTTGTTGTTTTAGACGGTCTTTTATGTAGACTAGACAATGACCGTCTAGAGGGTCATTTTAGTAGGTAACCCTCTTGAGAAGAATTGATTTAGATAAAATCTAAGTTCTGGTTTCCTAGATGTTCCAGAGGTGTTATATCGTCTAGAGATTTGAGATCATTTATCAGTTCGTCATATCTATTGGTCTAAAAAACGTCTAGTGGTTTGTCATTGTATGATGAGTTAGCCTTGGTCTAAGAACCTGAAGATTAAATCTTGGATCGTCTACCTCTTTCAAGAACTTCTCAGTAACTACTGACACCTCCCGTTTATTGTAACTAAATCATTGTACATGTGGTTGGTTCTTATGAGAAACGTCCTTAGTTGGAAGTTGTAAGACAATTTTGTCTTGTATATAGCAACTTTAACTTGACGATTATTCTTTAATGTGAGAGTCAAGAGTTCACTGTGAAACTTGAGAGAAAGTTAGTGTGTTAGTCTCAAATATTATTCATAGTGAAATTATGTTTTTTTATTGTAGACAGGCCTTTTTGTATAACAACGTTAAATGGTTTTGTGTCTGATTCTTGATACTCTATTCTACCTTGTTTTACATTCTTCTTCCATGAAATTTATTTTTCTCCATTTTCATGTTACGTTTGAGGGTTTCATAGATTAGGGAATTGTGTTTGTGCTCAACACGTCTAATGAGTCGTTTTTGTCTACCTAACATGATTTTTACATAGATTTTCAACTATTATTTTTATAATAGGAACTTTATTTATTTTTATCTTATATGTGTTGTTTTTACCATGTAGTATTTGTTGTTTTTATATTTGATTTCACTGTACGGTTCCTCTTTCACTAGTTTTTTGTTTTTGAACTAATTTTCATTTTTGAACTGTCTTTCACTGTTTGATCATTCATGAATAATAAATGACAAACAAGGGGAGAGTTTTTGTTCTTGAGTTAATTTGGCCTAGGGTAACCTGTCACCTATCTTTTGAATATGTTCCCAGTGATCCTCACTTCTTTTGGATTTTTAGCCTTTCATATTTTTTCCCACCTTACCTAAGTTATCGCTGACCTTATCTTCCCCACCTCCATAAGAACTCCTTTTTCTATTTTTTTGTAGTTCCTTATACACTCTTGCAAGCATTTTTAAAAAGGATAAATAAAATGGTGACAATGTAGTAATTACATATTTCAGGAAAAATGTTTTGCCTACAAATCATAAATACTTTCCTTTCCAAGTGATTTTTTTTCCCTTATATTCTCTAAAGGTTTTTTTCCATATTTGATAGTTTCTTAGGTTTCCCCTTACATTCCTAGGTAAATGAAAGATAAAGACATAATGTAACAATTCAACACTTTCCAAAACCTTTGTATTAGGTTTGCCTCCACCCTCACACCAACTATTTTGGTTTTAATAAAACTGAATTTAAGTCTAGAAACCAATTCAAAACACCTTAGAATGTCAAAAATAGTTTTTCACACAGTACTTCTATCGCTTCAACAAAAATAAAATCGAAAGAAAACAATAAAGAAAAGAAATAAAATTGAAGGAGATGTGTATTGATGAATGAGGTGAGAGTGAATAGATTGATATAAAAAGGCGAGAGAGTGAAATTTTGAGTGAGAAAATTTGTCATCTTTAAATTTGTGTATTTGGATTTAAAAATAATCTATGATTTTTGTTCATTGTCATGAAGACTCACATATTCTTATAATAATTTGACTTTAGCTTAAATAAATATGAAAGATATATTATATTAAGTCGGCCTAATCAACATTAACTTAAATAAATAAAATTAATATCAGTCTAACCGACGCTATCGTAAAAACATATAAAAACTAAAATTAAATAACAGTAATGTTAGCTAGACTAATGCTAACCTTAATTATTTTTAATATTTATTTCAGTCAGTATCGACTAAGTCGACACTAATATTATACTAGCAAAATTAAGCTAAAAATACTCAGTATCGACTTAGAGTTTACCACATCAACTCTATTAGTGTGGAGTATGGTAACATCAACTCTAGCACTATCACAAATACTTTTATTTATTGAAAAGTTAGCATCAACTTAAAATTGACTAAATTGACTGTATTATTGTAATAGATATTGACATAAGAGACATATTCATTGTGAACTTTATGATTTTTAACTCTTAAAAAGATAAATTTTATATCATATTATACTTGGCTTGGTGCATAATAATATTTAGAAAGTTAACTTGATGTGTGTTGTAAAAGGTTTTCTTTTGTTAAGAAAGAAGATGTCATTTACAAATATTTGTCAATTTATTTTATTGCATTTTATGGGGAATTTTTGAAAGTAAATGACATCATATTAATTAACTGATGTATATATTATACGTCATGTATGTATCATTAGGAAGTCATTAATTAGCATTATTTGAGACACAAGTGGTCATATAAAAAATAAAATAAACTATTGTTTCTTCAATTTCTTTCCCTAGCTTATACTGTTATTCTTTTAGCAAAGAAAAACGTATTCTGCTTCTAACTTAGAGATTTTTGTTTTACAGAAACTTACAGATTTTGTTATATATGTTACTTATTGCGTTATTTTAATGAATATGTTTTAAATTAGAATTTATTTTCTTTATAGGTGTACAATCTTTTTTAACATAGAATATGATTGTAAAAGTTATTAGACACAGATCCCTTTCTCTTTTCCATGCAACTTCGTGTTAAAAACATCATGGGTGTTTTCTGAAAACAATAGTAAAAGTTGTGTTTTCTTGTTAAAAAATTGCTGCATAGCCGCCTATTTGGATATTAAACTTTATTGGAAAAGTTTGAAACGTGGGAATTTAGTAATGGTTTCATAAAAAAAACAAACTAAGTACAAGTTCAGTCACTCTTCTAAGTCAAAAACTTGTAAGTCAAAAATAGTATGTTATATATATTATTATGAAATCAAGTGGTAAAAGTATGAGGTGGTAGTTGGCATTCCTTCCTATTTAAAGAGACAGTGAAGCATTCACAGAAACAGCATCAAACCTCTAAGAAAAATAACATGGCCTTCTACAGCTCTCACTTTCTGGGTCTCTTTGCTCTTCTTCTTCTTAGATCTTCTAAAGTTACATGCGAAGAAGCAGTTTCAGTTTCTCCAACTATTGACATTTCACTCAATCGGAACTCTTTCCCTGAAGGCTTCATCTTTGGAGCTGGATCTTC
>Ga0123342_1010958_pt1 | contig 10160 bp, 4 predicted proteins | sample Turbeawhitnodule_FD_89960 | JGI IMG/M metagenome (GOLD analysis project Ga0123342, IMG submission 89960) | Root nodule microbial communities of legume samples collected from Mexico - Turtle bean Mexico white nodule | ecosystem: Host-associated > Plants > Roots > Nodule | place: Mexico: Nepantla...
CATTATTCATTAACATCATCCAAAAACAGTAAAACCAGAAATGAAGCAGTAATAGCAGTTAACAGAGATTGGATAAGGAAACTTAGAATATGAAATAGACTTAAACGAGAACATAGGGCTCCTGAACTTAGAGAAGAATTTTCTGCCCAACTAGTAACTACGTAGCAAACTCTTTCCCTGCCTTTCTATCACTCATTACCTCCCCACATATTTATTCTGTGATTCCTTTCAACTTCAGCCAGCTCGCCCACTCAATATTGTCAAACTCAAGAATAGTAGGAGGATCCGATAGGGGACCAAAGTTCAAAACTCAGACTAGTAAGAGTTGAGTATAAGAAAGTAAACCAGAAATATTAAGATCCCATACATAGCGCAACTTAAAATAGGTTCACATATCATAAAATTACTCATAATAACTAACAAATTCATAATTATTTAACACAAAGAAACTATCCAAGGAAATCATTCATATTAAAATCAGGATAATCATCCTTCTCCAAATGATCTTCATCTTCATTAATCTCATCTCCACCCACACCATTTTAAGAAATTGGAGGAACCTCCAACTTCAGCTAAGATGTTTTCATTTTAAGCATCCAAATCTGAATTTTACTTCATTCCCCTACAGAATCCAATCATCAACAAAAGCAAGATCATCAATGTTAAAGTCATTTTTTCTAACATCCTTCTCGTTAAATCTTGAATTAGCCATCACAAACACCACATCAGTCATCATCTTTTACAATAAAAAATTATTTTCTCAATGTGGACCTAAATAATTATAAAATTAATTAACACATCATAGAAGCCTACTGGTAAGGAAAATGATTATAAAATCAATTTCACAAATTCAAATTCTTTCGCTCTAAAAAGCACTCTAATTTAGCGAGATCTGATTCAAAGCAACATACTGACTGAAATTCATATGGGTTGAAAAATTAAATCTCACTGGACGAGATGGAGGGATTACAGAGTGTTTCATCCTCCTTCTTCAGCAACACCCTCACGCGCCCTCTTTGCATGAAGTCACGAGGATATGCCTTGTCTATCTGCAATATTCCATGCATTAATAAATTTTGCAGTGGTTAAATAGAGATGAGTAAAGAATCCAAAATTAACGAACCTCAATGGCAAAAGGAAGCTTGAGATAGCTACAGCAATCACCAATTTCGGCACAAGTAGGGTTTTCACAAGCTTTGGCAACCCCGATGCGCCTTCCTTCGGCCATTGTCTTTTTGGAGTTGATGTAAACAGGATACATCACAACCCATTTTTTTATGTTGGGTAACTCGCTAGTATCCATGGTTTGTAGAATCGAAAAAACTAACACAGATAAAACAACATGCAAATGAATTTCTCCTCCATCTCTCAAAAGAGGACAACAATAGTAATAATAAAAATCTTTGTTATGCATAAAAGGAAAACAGGGTCCACGATCAACCCCACACATTTGCAACCATTTTTCTGTCCATTTTTTCCTCTCTCTCTCTCCCCTTTACAGACAAACTGGCACAACCTTTTCTACCCTCTTCCCCTGATATTTTTTTAGAAAACCAGCACAAAGGAAAAAGAAAAGCGGAACCAATAATAGGTCAATAACTATCAAAATCCAAAAGGAAGTAATTAATTAAAAGAAAATTAAAAAAACAAAAACACAAAGCAGATAATTCTCCAATATTGTCTTTGCATCTTTTATCGTTCTGAAACAATTTTCGTTGTTTGTTTTCCCTGATGGAAACAATTAACAATCATAGTGACAATCACAATGTAAAAGAACCTCAACGATAATTCTAGCAGTTTCCCTCATAAAGAGGAGAAAACGAACATCAACACTTCCGACACTACTCATGTGTCAGTCCTGGAATCTGAAGACAAACCCCACGGCAAAACTGAAAAAGCCACAGATTCAGAACAAGTTCTGGAAAAGATATTGTACTCGGAGAATAATGATAATATTACAGCTTTTCAAATTAGGGTAAAATCACCTGCAAAATCCGGATATCTCAGATTCTTCTGAAATTGATTCGGTTATAATCGAATGGTAACAACTCATGTTAACCTAGGTCCTTAGGTACTCACTTAATCTTGTTCACCTACTTAAATACTTCTATATTTCTCTAAGTTCTTACAAAGTTGAACGTCCAAAAATATTTTGCAGGTGGATCTCCTCTAAGTATTTCATCAACAAAGCTCGTTAAAGCGAATCAAACTCAGCACAGGTAACATTCTCACGCAGATCAAAATGTAGATACGTCAAAATTAAGATACAACGCCACACTCAATGGAGATTCAAGAAGACAACCTTTAACATGTCATGTCGTAAATATTCACCAAGGCCTGGTAAGATCCGCAACTCAATTAAAACGAAGTTTATAGATCCATTCATCAGAAATAAGAAAAATCATAAACCGAAAACAAAACTTCAACAAGATATGGATCCAGGGATTTGAATATAACAAGCACAAAAATCCACAAAATCAAATCAAATCTAGCTATTTCAAACGTACAAAAGCAAACGAAGAAAAAATCCTTTTTTGAAAACATCTTACCGAATATAACCAACAACTCAAACAAAAATCGAAAAAACCATGAAATTCATATGGAACAATTAAAAATGATCAACAAAACATGGATAAATCGAAGACATAAGCGATAGATACAAAAGCATAAGCTGCAGGCAACAGAATCCAATAGGATACGCATGAATCGAAGTATTAAAACTAATAAAACGGTATAAGAAATCGTACCTAGAAGAAGCTGCTCTGAAACCCTTGCCGCAAGACAAGTAAGGCGAACAATAGAGTGAAGAGAAGTGAGGAAACGGCACAAGTTTTTTCCTCCGTTGACGAAAATACCCTTATCATTTTACGTATTCCATTTGTGTCCTTTTTCATTTTGCTGGCGGTGCGAACGGGGTTCAATTACGCGGCTACTGAAACGACGCCGTTTAGTGTAGTTAAGTGATGTTTTCTTTCTAGGGCTACGATTAATTGAGATTTTTTATTATTATTTTTTATTTATTTATTACTTTTAATTTTTAATTTTTAATTATGGGTATAAGTTAGTTTTACTTACATCATATATAATTTTATATTTACTAGCGGAAAGCGCTCTTGCGCTTGCATTCGCATTTTATAATTATTATATATGTATCTATATTTATTAAAATTAATTATAAAATTTTAATAATAAAATAATAAATTAAATGTTATAAAATAGATAATTTACTGATTCTTTTTATGAAATTAAAAAAAATGTTTTATCTCTATATCAACTACTCTGTAATTATTTTATTTCAATTAAAAATGTTTTTTAATTATTTTATTTAAGTAAAAAAACTGTTATGTAACTATTTATCAATTATTTTTTATAATTATTTTATTTAAATTTAGAAAAACTGATAACTACTCTATTAATTACAAGATGACAGAATAATAAAAAAAAATTATTATAAGGATAAAATAAAAAAAAAATTTATATATTTAAAAATACTTAAAAAAAGGAAAATCACTTTATATAGAGAGAGTTAGATATATAATATATATCTTGATTTTAATGTATTTTTCATTTATTTATTGATTTTACAAAATAAAGTTGCACTAAATATTGGAAGAATTTTGTCAAAAAATATAATAGTTTCACCAACTTGTGATCTTATTAAAAATATGAATATACATAAATAAAGATAAATAAAAATTTGAATCATCTCCTTCTACAATAGAAAGAATATTTTATTCAATAATTCTTAACCATTGATTACGTTGACTTAGCGTTTAAATAAAACAAACTAAAAGTAAAACAAAATGGAATGTATGTGATTGGTTTAGTGGGTTAATTAATTTTTATTTAAACGGTATATATATTAAGTAACGAACTTAAAAAAATATCTTCTGCTGATGAACCGAGATCGAAATCCTATAAATAACATTTTTAAATCTTATGTATTATACCATTCTAATTTATACAATACAATTTGATTTTTATATAGTGAATAAATCCATAGTGAAAGACATGTGAAATATATAAAAATAGGGTTGAATTATATATAAAAAAATTGTAGTTTAATTATCTAATTAAAATAGTTATATGTAATTTTAAAAGAACACACCCATTGTTAAAGATATTTTTTCTTTAAAGTTTGCATTGATGACCGAAGACAAATATTTTATACAGACATTAATAATTTCATTTTACATTAAAACATTTCCAATATGTTGTATTTTCAGTTTTAAAAACATTTTCTTTTAATAATTAATAGATTGGATATAATGAATACAATTGTTTTAAATTTTTTATTTTCAACTAATATAATCTTTGCTTATAAACTTTTTTTTTATATTATTTTGGACTAATTCTAGTTGTATTGTTTTATAAATTTAGAAGACTTCAAAAATGACACGCATTTTGTTAAATTTGAAGTATTACATTATTTTTTTACGATTTTGAGAAGTTGAAACATATTTGTTAACTTTTGTATAAGAACTCATATGCAATGCATATATGGTCTTAAATCATTTATTTAACTTCTTAGTTTTAAAAATGGTCTTTTTTTCTCTAATTTTGTTTCAAAATTTGAATTACTTTTTTATCTTCTCTTATCATTCATGTTCTTTGTTCGGAGAACTAATTATTGTTCAACTTACAAAATCAAAATCAAACAAATTGGATTGAATTCATTTCACAATCCTATAGTTTGTTCTTTTTATCTGTGAAATCCTATAGTTTGTTCTTTTTCTCTCTAATCTTGGGTATGTATTTTCTGATTCTGATTCTAGAACTCAAATTATGCTGTTAAATTGAATTAATTAAATAAATTGGTTAATGATTCAAACTTGAATTTGAAACTTTAAAAAGAATTATATGAATATTGAATCTATGAATTGAAATTTCATTTACCCGTGAGATAACTTTGACACATTTCTCAAGAAATTTTCTAATATTAACATTCTTTGTGAGATCATATTGGTGGTTAAGCAAGAGAACATTCTCTACCAACATAGTGAAATTATTTATATGTTATGAGTGTTATATAAGCATAAATATTATCATCTATATTAAGCATAACCTTTTGAGACCCACATGTGTACGTAATGTGTTTTGTATCTATTGTCGTCAAATGAAACATTTGTCTTTTCTTAGAATATAAGAATTGTATTTTTTTTATTTTATTTTTTACTTATAAAGAAGGCAAAATCTACAACTAAATTTGTATTTATATTTTTTTTAAAATTTGGAACGAGGGATGATTATTTTGCCAAGATAACAATCGTGAACTATGTTTACATTCTGCGTTTTTTTACATGCCTCATGTTAGGTGATATTTAGTCAAGTAATTGTCGTCCATTATGCATAAATAGACGAAGGTTCAAACAATAATCATCGTCTATATTGAATTACTTTAGACGTCTGCATAGACTATGATTTTAAAATCGTCACTGAATGGTTTTAAAAGTCATAGTCTAAACAACTTTTTGCACTAGTGTCCATACATCTCGTGATTTTATAAAAAAATCACTAATTGTTGTGGGATTATGGATTTTTAGTTAATCAATTGTGCTGTAATTGATTATGAGTTTTCAATTAATCAATTATCTATTGTACTGCAATGAATTATGAGTTTTCAGTTAATCAATTATTCATTGTTCTTATTTTCAAACTCATTTATTTTTATTGTTGTAACTTGTTATTTAGATGCGTTTATCAACCAAATTTCATGTTTCATGCACAATTATGAAAAAATATTTATTTTTCGATAAACACACCACAAATTATTATTATTAATATTTTTTTGATTACGCAATAATATTGTTTGTAAAAATTAATTTGCCCAATATTTTCTTTAATTAATTTTTTTTCTTCACAAATATATAAATAATACTTTATATACACTTTTATATTTATTTTAAAACAAAAACTTACCTAATTTTAAACAAGGGTAAATGATTAAATAAGACAATTTTTTTTTTACATTTCAGTCATATCAATCAATTCATCTACAAACTTCATTTCCACTAACTTTAACTCATTTTTCCTATAACAAAACAACCAAATTTTCTACCCATTTTCTCCTCCTTTCCTTCCCTTTCTACTCTCACACCCAACCAAACAAAGTCTAAGAAAAACTAAGTAATTAACCAGCATACTTTGTACAAAAAATTTATTTTTTACAAAACTTTCATGTTAGACATCACTTTGCAACTTGACATCCCAACTATGCTGATACTTCAAGTAACAACAATCATCTGCTACAAAAAAAATATTATTAAAAAAAAGAAAAAAGAAAGAAAATACAATAAAACTATGTGGAGACTAGACAAAACACATATGTTAACAAAAACGGTACATATGTAGACTATACTTATTCATAAAGAATTCTAAGAACAGACTAGATGCAAGCCTGATATACCAATGAAATTATTCTCTATGAATAAATTCTAAATTAGTCAACTTATCAGCACACATTCCCCTCACGAAAAATATGAGTAACCATAAACCTCATATTCCCACAATAATTAAGACAAGTATTTCATTGATTACGAAACATCCACGGAACAATAGTCCTAGTAGTAAACGCAACACAAACCAGGGAAAAATCGCATTCAAGCAATACATTAGTAAATCCCATCTTTTGAACTTCCTCTAAAGCATATATAACTCCATAAAACTCAGCAACCAAAGCAGTATAAACATCAAGAAATGCAGAGAAACCCCCAATAAACTCCCCCATACTTCCACGGAAAATACCTCCACAAGTAGCAAGACTAGGATATCCCCTAGCAGCCCCATCAATGTTAATTTGAACCCACTATGGCGAAGGGAACTCTCATCTAACAAGAAGAGGACGAAGAACTTTACCAGTACGAGTATTAATACCAAAAAATTTAATGACACTAAAATCGAACATATCATTCTTCATTGAAGCTTTAGACGAATTTACCACGAGACAAGTTAAATCTTTAATTACCAAAATAGCCCGAAAAACATCAATTTTATCCTGAAATTTAGCATAATCCCTCATACGCCATATCATCCAAATAGAAAAGGTTATCACAAGAAACTTAAGCAACTTAACCAAAGAACTACCATCCCTCTTAATAAAAGAAAGAAGATCTTCCTTATTAGAGAACTCAAGAGTAAGAAAAATCTACCGAATTCATCTCCAAATATGCAAAGCAGTAGAACATTCAAAAACTAAATGTTAAATAGATTCATCGTATTTTTCACAAAGCGTACACATAGAACATATTTGCTAAATGACTTTATCACAGTGATTTAACGTCTAACAGTGGTCAATGAAAGTTGCAGTATACAGTAGATCCTCTAAGCCTCTACAATTTTGTTCATGTTAGACGATATGATGAATGTATTGAATACATAACATGTTTTTTGTTATAATAGTTAAATCAAATCTTATGAATCATATATGTAACTAGTAGCGCGTTCAACCCAAGAGATATTATATAAAAACACAAAAAGGATTTTATCTACAAGTTTTTTGGAATAAAAATATATTCACAACGAGTGTACAGGAAACAAAAATATCTTTATAATCTCTTTCAAAATTATCTTGCTTAAACATATTTTATCATTTGTGATATATATTGCGAATATCTCTGAATCTTTTTAAAACAAAAATGAATTTAAAAAATGGAAAATCTCAAGTACTCTAGTTTTAGCATCACATATTATTAGGAACAAATTGATTTTCTGATTATGTTTTAATTTGTTTTTACTAACCTATATTGCAAATACTTTTGAATAGTTTCTTAAACAGATTTGAAGCAAAAACAATTTGAAGTATTATAAATTTAAGCATTTTGTTTTGAGCATCTTCCACAAAAAAGATGAAGATATTGCAAAATCCAAACTTAACTAATTTAAGTATCTAAGGACAAATTTGAAAAACTATATGAAGGGATTGAAGGTGAAGAAAAATAAAAAAGGCAATTCCACAAAAGCCATGGTGAGCATTCAATCAAGCTATTAGAGCGTCTAGTCTTTTGGATTGAGTGTTAAACCATTATAATTCTTCACATTGTAAAGTTATACCCTTTGTGACCTTTGTTTGTGCTCTATTTGAGAGTGTTCTTTGTTTTATTGAGAGTTCTTAATCTCAGGGGGGTTAAGAATGTACAATCTTGAGAGGTTTGAATACTTGTTACAACCTGAAGAGGTCAGAAAATACTCATTGTAACCTGAAGTGGTGAGAATACTTGTTGTAACCAAGTGTGTTGGTTAGTGAAAACTCTTAAATAGTTGCTTAAGGGGCTAAAGGTAGTCTAAGTTTAGATGAACTATGATAAATTCTTGTATGTTGATCTCTTATTATTCTTGTTATTGTTCCTACTTTGTTGTTTTGTGTATGTTTTTTATTAGATTATTTGCTAGATGATTATACTAGACAAAATATTATATAGTTTATCTTTATCTATTGAAAAAAGAATTCAAACTTTACTCAATCCGTTTTTAGAGCTAACTGCACCTATATTATTATTATTATAGAAAAATTGTAAAATAAGTTTACTATTTTCTCAAGTATAAATCAAAATATTCAAACACAATATTAAAAATTTAATCTTAAGTAATTTTAATAAGTTATAACAAAGTAGTTAAACATTTTTACCTAAGTTAATCATGTAAATTGAAACTATAAAAACTATTTATTTACACAATATGTGTAAAACGGGTTAATGCAACAATACATTTACCTTTCTCATTAAATTATAGGGATAAATACTCATTTCATGTTCATCACCAATGTGATATTTATCCGATCAAATACCCAGAAAATCCGAATACACATTGTTCATAAAAGTTACTAACAAGTACAAAAAAAACCTTTTGATGCAAACAAAAGAATTAAAAATAAATTTCAAATTACACCGACTAAAAAATAATTTCTAACTTGAAACAATAAAAATAAACAAATGCAACTAAAAATAAAAAATCTAAAAACATATTTAAATCTTTAATTTAACCTCCCAATCTTGTCCTATTTAATATCAAATGGAACAAATGTTCAAATAAATCACAGAATTTTTTTGAATGTAGAAGTAACCCTTTACAACTTCAAAAAGTTATCTCACTTAGGGATGACAATACGGGACGGGTCATGGGATCGCCCTACGGCTTGCTACCAAAAAGTGTAGGACGAATTCACTAATCTAACCCGTTAACCCGCTTTGGTCTGTCCCGCATAACCCACAACCCATGCAGGTAACAACGGAGCGGAACAAGTTTACCTGCTAGCCCGCGTAAATAAAAAAAATAATTATTTTTTTTTGTAAAAAATAATCCTATCCCATTCATCCATTATTACGGTGTGACTTTTTTTGTTTTATTTAAAAATAAATAAATTTAATGTACTAAGAAAATTAATGTTTTATTTTAATCATATAAAGAAGTTAGTATTAAGAGTGACAGTGGATTTAATTTTAAGTAAAGTCTTATATTTAAATTTGTTAATAAAAAAATAATATAAAGAAGAGATTTCAATAAGATAGTTAAAAAATTAGTCATTTTCATTAAAATATTTTGTAACAAAACTTTACTAAGATACTCTTATACATTTATGTATATATAGAAAAAAATAAATGCAAAATAAAACTTTAATTATTTTTAATTAAGCCTTCTAACAAGTCTTATACTTGAATTTATATTTTTATTTAAATTAATTGATTTGAAACACGGATAAAATTTTAATTTTTCAGTGATAAGAATAATTATTTTTATAATTAATGAAATTTTAATTTTTGAAAAACAAAGTTTTCTTATACGGACTGGCCCGCGGGTTACTTCTTATGCAGAATAGACTAGTGAAATGGGATCGCATTCCTAGCGCGGGCCAGGCCAAATGCGAGACGGGTTAGCCCGCATTGTCCCCTCTATCCCACCCCACCCAAAAGAAGGCTTGAAAAAATTGTCCAATAAGCAATTGTGCTAAAGTTTGTAACTTCTTCGGTTGGAAATTTTGTAACTTGTTCATATTATAGAAAGTACATCTGACAAGACACTCAAACATGTACAACAACGTTTCAAAACACAAATTATCTCCTCTTTTTCCCACCCTTTCCAGATTTGTTGGAAGGTGCAGTAGTTGACGTTGATGCAGTCTCTTGCTTCTTGGTCCTTCCATGATGCCTAGGCACCATCTCTGCAAC
>Ga0123342_1010959_pt1 | contig 10157 bp, 5 predicted proteins | sample Turbeawhitnodule_FD_89960 | JGI IMG/M metagenome (GOLD analysis project Ga0123342, IMG submission 89960) | Root nodule microbial communities of legume samples collected from Mexico - Turtle bean Mexico white nodule | ecosystem: Host-associated > Plants > Roots > Nodule | place: Mexico: Nepantla...
ACAAGGGTAAATTTGTAATCTTACAATTTATACAATTAAAAATAATTCAAAATATCCTTACAACCATCAAATCACTCACATATTTCAATAAACTTTCTTCACACATCCACTCTAACCTACCTCAATCTAAACAACCTCAACTTTCTTCACACTTCCACTCCCCCACACCCTCAATTTTCCACTCCCCCACACCCTCTAATCCAAACAAAGCCTAAGACTAACTCAACCTCATAAAACCAACTTATAATGTGAGGTTTACACCCACTTATATACTATGAAATGTCCTAATATCTAGTCGACATGAGATCTCCAACAATAATTAAACTTAGCGTCCCTATTGAGGACACTATGTGAGAAAGCAAATGTGAGTAAATTGTCGTCATTGGGGATACGACCTGGGAAACAAGTATTAATGTCGCTTGGACCTACGCTAAATTTAATAAAATATTAACTTGCATTCACTTTGTGTCCCCATTCTCGACACAATATCATTGTGCAAATTATTTTTTTATTGCATCTACTTTGTGTCCATATTCTAGACTCAATATTATTTTTTTTTCATTATATCTACTTTGTGTCCCTATTCTAGATGTTAACTTATTATTATTATTTTCATAATTTTTAGTGTGAGTTAAAGGTCTCCATTTTGGACACAATGTTTGACATTTTTTGTGTGTCCAACTTAAGTAGACTTCACCCTTGCTAGTGGCTTCTTTTTTATAACTCTCACTTTTTGTTGGAAGCTAAAGTGAATTTTTATTATAATGGAAGTTTAGTATTTGTTTATTTGAATTAATCAATATACTTTATACTTATTAAAATCAATTGAAAAGGAATTTTAAAGACTTAAAAATACTCATTATCGAACATGCACTTCCCTATCTTATCCAAAATCGACACACCTTGTAGAACTTTGGTTTCTTTTGAATAAAAAGTGTTTTGCTTATTGAAAATAAGAAGAAACATTTACGTCTCTTCAAATCTCTTTGGGAGAAAAGACTACAACAAAAAAAAGTTTAATGGATGTTTTTTGACAGAGGTTAATATAATTCTAGGAATTGATTAAATTAACTGAGGTTTTTTTTAATCTTTATTAAGTTCTAAAGGTTATTCATAAATCTCAGCAAAATAATAGAGGTTTTTTTAACCTTTGTTAAATTTCAAAGGTTTATTTAAAAACCTCAGTAAAATAACGGAGGTTTTTAACCTTCGTTAAATTTTAAAAGTTTATTTTAAACCTCAGCAAAATAACGATTTTTTTAACCTTCATTAAATTTCAAAGGTTTATTGTAAAACCTCAGTAAAATAACAAAGATTTGTTTAATCTTTGTTAAATTTCAAAGGTTTATTCTAAACCTCAACAGAATAACGAATGTTTTTTAACATTTGTTAAATTTCAAAGGTTTATTTTAAAACATCCACAAAATAACGGAGATTTTTTAACCTTCGGTTAGATTCCAAATATTTATTGTACAACTCCAATAAAACATTCCAATTTTTTCAAACTTCAATAAATAAATATAATTAAATCTATTTATAAACAAATAATTAAAAACTATATAGTTTTAATATATTTATATATTTTATAACTAAATTCTCTAAAATTTTGAAAGTGTAACTTTATATTACAAATAAGTTTTCTAAAGTTTCAAAAATTTATTTTAAAAATTCAGCAAAATAATCTTGGATAATAAGTATTTTAATAGTATTTGTATATTTCTTATGATTGATAGTAGTTGGTTTATATAATTCATAGTTTTTTTTATGAGCTCATACTTAAAAAAATATGACTTATTTTGTTTTAACTTTTGATGTACGTATATTTTATGTGCAATTTTAATTTTAATTTTAATTTTAGTTATAATTGTTAATATTTACTTCTCATAATTTTAAAATATTTTGAATTAAGGCCTTTATTTTAAAATGCATCCAATAATTAATTCATTGTTAAAGTGATAAGTAATCAAGTTAATTTCTCCTCACAATATGTTCCTGCAATCTTTGAAACCCTCGTAGCCAAGAACACGCATGACTTTGAAATCCACATATGACAGATAATACAATTATTTAGGGATAAATAACTTAATAGAGGTTTTAATCCTGAATAATGTAAAAATAAACTCCAGTTAAAACTCTTTTTTTTTTTAGTGAAAACATTACAATTGAAGAAGATTTTTTCAACTATTTTGGTGACTTAAATTTAGTAGAAATCTCAAATCAATCTCAAAAGCCATTCAGAGATAACTGAAGAAAACCAGAAGCTGTTACTAATTAAACCACGAGCAAAAATTATATTTAGCTTACAAGGTTAAATTAATAAGCCAACTTATACATATTATGCATGTGATGTCTTTAGGTTTTTCTTTTATGATCTGTTGACTTGAATTAGAGTTTTGGCTCCGAGATATTAACCTCTTTTGTGTGTGTATATATTAGAGTTTAGGGTTTAATTAATATTTAGGATTTTTTTTATTTTTTGCTGATAAAAAAACATTTAAAATTTAGGATTTACGTCCTCACTCAAATCTTCAATTTTATTTTATTTATTTATTGTTGAAGAAAAGTGGTCTCCATATTATTTAAATTTTTTTAATTAAGCTTCTACAATTAAAACATATAATTAAAATTTGTTTTAAAAAATTATAATAATTAAATTCATGACTTTTGTGTATTAAGGAGAGGTAGAATTTTTCTACACTATTTATAAGGATAGTTTTAAGGTTTTCTAACCTTAATTTTTTATACGGATTTCAACATCTCAAAGACCCAATTTATTTAATTACATTCTTTACGAATAAAAAAAATATTAATGTATAGGCCAATGAACATCTTTCGTTTGATTGAGAAAAATAAAGGAATAAAAAAAAAGATGAGATGAGATAAAAAAAATATTAACAAGAAAAATATTTGGGTTGGAGAGAAATTATTTTAGCAACACAATTAATTATGTATGTGACATGCACATTTCTTTACATATATGTGGAAAACTTCTCTCTTTCATTCCCTTTTTTTTCCTATTTTTCTTCTTTACACATTCACTCATGTAAATCATTACTTATCTCATTATCTAAATCAGCATACTAAATAAATAAAATGTTTCAATTTATTCAGAAACAAACTCCTGAAAATTAGTTTGAGACTTTGAAATATAATTTGTGAAAATTTTAATAAAACAGTTCTAAAAATAAAAAAACTAGGACACGGTTATATTCTTTTAATTGAAAGATATAATTAAAATATCAAAATATGATTTTTAATTTCAAAATTGGAAAAACTGGAAAATAAGAAAAACTAAACTAGCATTTTTTTACAAGGGTTTGTCATTTTGGATCAAAGTTGAGAATGCAAACCGAACTAATTAAATTGGTTCAGATTTTTAACTTAATTGAATAGTATAATTGATTTGAGTATCTGATTTATAAAGTTTTATGATATCATTATTTTTTATAATTTAAAAATTATTAGTCTATATAAATAAATTATAATATAAACACTAAAAAAATTATTAAATAAAAATAAATTTTAGAGATAAAAATAATTAGTCATGTATTAACTAAATTAGATATTATTTTATAGACTAAAAAAATTATTGGTATATAGAGTAGTTTTTATTATTAATAAAAAATTTATAAATTATTTTTTAAATTAATATCTAATTAGTTACTAAGGTTTTAACTAACAACAATTGGAAATGCATTTGTACACTAGAAAGTTCAGTGCAATTTTTAAAAAAAATTCTTTTGAAAATGAGTTTTTTGACATGAATATATGAGTGAAAAGTAGGGATAACAAAGTGACCAAGTTTGATGGGTGTCGGTCCGCCCTCATTTAGGCAGGACGAGTTAATTTTTTGAGTTCGTCAATCTACACTGCCCCGTCTAACTAACCTGCCAACCTGACGGACCAAAGACTGGGCGGGGTGGCCCGCCCGCCCGTCCTTTTCTGTTTTTTTGACACTTTTAAAAGAAAATTTCAGGTTTTTGGAATTAAAATTAGTGGTAGTCAATGTTTTATATACAACTTTATTTACATAATTTCTTTATAAATAATTTGATTCATTAAAATATTCTTGATATTTACTTTATTTTTGACATTAAACTTTTTTTATTAAAATATTAATGTTTGATTAAATTTTATTACTCTTCCTTTTAATTTTATTATAAAAAAAAATTAATAATTACAATAAAGTAAATAGATTTAAAATAAAAAATATTAAAAAATATTTTAGAAAGGTGACGGATCAGTCCATCAATCTATCCTCAGGAATTACCAACTGGTATAATCTTGACTCCGTCAAGATAAGCTCGTCCATCCCGCTTTTAATAACAAGCGAAAATGTGCGGAAGTAACCCGTTTTGCTACTCATAGTAAAAAGAATTAAGTATGTAAAGAAGAAGATTGTTTAAGATGAATTTCTTTTTATAAAGTTCGAAACATCCATCAAGTACTTCATCTTTATTAAAAAAAAGGTCATAACCCATTGTTCCCCTTTAAAAAAATACTTGATAGGGGTGATTTAATTTAAATTAGTTCAAAATGAATAAAAATTTTCAGTTAAAATTTTAATTTTGCCACATGAATCGAAACCTATTTTGTAAGCACAGTATTTTGAAGATTGATATGAATTTTGAGAAAGAAAAGGATGCTTGATTGATAAAGTGTTGAGTGTGTGGCAGTTTGTTGTACTGTGTGGCAGTGGGTGAAAACAGTAGGCATGCAGAGAGCACAGTGGTGCAGCCATAACTGTATCTTGAGACTATAATAAACCATGCAATGCAGTGCAATGCATGGCCCATTCATTCATTCCAAATGAACAGAAGTAAATGCAGGTTGGCACGTTGAATTTCATCTCACAATTGTCTTCTACAATAATTATCACACCATTTTCATAACACCCCACGTGATTTTATGTCTATTTCCTCTTTCAACTTTCAACATCCTACATTGCTATCTGTGAAAACCTAACAACTCTTTAAATTCAAAGGGAAACTTCTAAAATTCCAGGCCAAAAAACACTTTAACTTTATCACTTTAGTGTGCTATCACCAAAATCCAGCTCAGCTATAAATGCTCTATTTCTTTTTTTTTTAAAAAAATTAATATTTCAATTCTGTTTTATTTTATCAATCAATTAAACACTATTTTCAAACAATTATTGTGAAAATACATTTTTTTTATCATCTTATATTTAACACTAAAGTTGCACTTTAGTTTTTTTTAAACATGTTGACTTCAATTTCATTCATTACCTAAGTTAGAGTTTATAGGTTGATGTAAAATCCAAATCAATACTCTTTATATATACTTAAAATGAAAATACTTGACTATGCTTTGTTATAAATATAGAATTGTAGAGTTTGAACTGATATGTGTGTTGAACAAGTGGAAACAGAATAAGTCTTTTTAATTGGGTTGAAATATTTCTCTATGGTTCATTCTATTATATTTATGTTTTGTTGATAATTTTTTTTCTAAAGAATACGTATCTTTATTATATTTGAAATGAACTTTGTAAAGATTCTATTAGGTTAACCAAGTTTTTTTTTAAAATTATTATATCTTAATTTTGATCACAATTTCAAATTTGTGTAAGTGTCCACAACAATGAGAGTATTTAAATTTACATCAATACTACATACTTTTTTTTTTATCATCAAGAAAAAAATAAATAAAGAGTATTTCAGATCCTTATACATTACATCCTAAAACAAATCTATTTCTAATTGTCCAACTTAATAAAATATAAAAAAAAAAAATTTCCTCTAATAACAACCTACAAAATTAAAATTTTATAACATTTAAAATCTTACTTTACTTTTCGAAATAAAAAATCTAAAAAAACCACAATAACATCACTAAAACTACGTATTTATCCTCTAGACATTGTATGCAGATAGATTCACTTTCGTTACCTTTAGTGCATCTAGAAACATTAGTTTAAGATGATTTTTGAAGAAGAATTTAAATATCCTCAAATACTCAAATTTATTTAAGTGATTTATTATTGATAAAAAAAAATAACACTACGAAACCTTTTATTAAATCCATAGTAATAGATAAATATAAAAGGAAGTTGGGTGGAGGAGTGTAGTAGTTTATTTTTGTGTCCACTTCTCATATCTCATCTCTACGTTACCCACTACCCAAGTTTGAGTTTGATAGACTAACTAGGCAATCAAAGAAGCCAAGAAATTAAAGAATCAAGAGAACAACAATTTTTCTTCATCACCACCCTCTTTTCTCCATTTTCTCATCTATTGCTGCCCTTTGTAATCATGACTCCTTCCATCATCATTGCTCTCTCTCTCTCTCTCTCTCTCATCCCCACAAACAAACACAAAACCACAGCTATGTCTCTTTTTTCCCCTTGAATTCAATTCAATTCTAGTTTCTCACATCAATTACTTTCTCACCTTTGTGCCTATATAAACCCCTTCAACCCCAATGCTTCACTTTCACAACTTCCTTTCCCATAATTTTCTTTCAGCTACAAATAATCAAAACATATATATCTCAACCTTCTTTCAGAGATAAACTATGTGCTCTTTCTCTTCAGAAAAGACACCATATCATCCCCTTGTTCTTGCTCTTCAACCTCCATGCCCTTCCAAGAGACACCACCACCTTCGCTTGAGCCTCCATAAAAGGTACTTATTTGTTTCATTCTCTCTGTTTTTCTTTCTTGTCTCTTCCTGATTTGTCTATGCATGGTTGCTTTTGGGGGGATGGATCCTCTCACTTGTATTATCTCATTCTTGTTTTTTGTTTGAATATTCGTAATTATTTTAATAAGATCTCACCTATACATGCATGAGAGAAAAAAGAAAGAAAAAGAAAATTTAAATGTAATTTCTTGTGTAGTTCTTTAATACAAACTAACATTTTATTTTAATAATTGGCATGATAAAGTGTTTGCATTATATTGAAATAAAATTTTAAGTTGATGGAATGATATCATAGAAAATACTATCAAACTACATCTACGTTTTATCCTTATTTAATATTCTTAAAAAAAATCTCACATATTTTAAATAAAAATTCAACATTAAAAAAAAGTCAGCATACACCATAATAGGATCCTTGCTTTTGTTAAGTTTAATCTGATGAAGAATATTTCACACTAATATGAATATTGACACATAATTTTAAGCATTACACATTATAGTAAAGATAGTTATACTTAAACATTTTTAGTAAAAATTTAGTTATATATGATCAAGTGATAGTGATTTAAGAGAAGTTACATGCAATTTTTTTATTACTAAATAAATAAATTAAATTAAAAAACATTTTAAAAATATCTCAATCCTTATAAAAAAACACTTAATAATCTAAAAAAAGCAGTACAGATGAATACAAAAAGTTCCAAGATTACTTCGTAGAATTTCCAATCTTACAGAGTCATTTTGATAAATTGTCTACATGCTCTTTTCATCAAATTCAATAACCAAAACATGCATATTATTAAACTTAGTTTTGTAAGATTTATATATTGTGATCCTTGTGTTTTGATGATATATATTGATACAGAAGGAGAGCACAAGTTGAAGAAAGAAGAAGGAAAAAGATGATTTTGAAGAAAGAAATGAAGATGAGAAACTTGAAGTTGTACATGAAGAACCAAAGCATAATTGAGGAAAATGAGAAGTTGAGAAAGCAAGCACTTCTTCTTCACAAAGAGAATGAGACCCTCTTATTTGAGCTTCAAAACAAGTTCTCCCAACAAAGTAACATCAAAACCAAATAATAATAGCTAATAGTTTAGATGTTAAGGCAAAAAAAGTAGGAGAAATTGAAGGATCTTTCACTGATCCTTCTTTCTGAGGAACCCTGAATCTTATATATGTCTCTTTCTTTTACATAATTTACCCTTAATATTTTGCTAACACGTCTCTATTATATATATACCTACAAATTTTCTCCATTTTTTTTACTGTAAATAAGAGCAAGTTGGAGAAGAGGAAGTCAAAATTTTCTCCATTTTTTTTACTGACATTTAGGGACATACATTTCAACGTTGTTTTAGAAAACTGGAAGATTAGGTGAATATCACATTTAGAGTTTTAATTTAATAAGACATGTCAACTCTTACTTTTATCAATAATAAAATTATTGATCAATTTTTTTAATTAATTTTATTTTTTATATTTTACTCTTAATACAAGGGATGATAAATTTATTAATTTAATCTTTTCTAAAGTAGTTAATGTAAAAATGTTTAAGTTCTTTTTTTTATAATAAAACATTTCTTTCAACAATAGATCGAAACTGCTAGAAATATTCTCAATGAAATTTAGAAATGATGGTATATTTGAAAATAACATAATCTTTTAATAATTTATAGTGGTGTATACCTTTTTTTTTACTTCTTATAATATATCTTCTACAAATACGTCAATTATTTCATCATTATAATACTCATCAAAATTTAAAACCTTTTTCAGTATTAATATAATTTTCAACTCATCATCATCCAAAGGTTTAAATATTTAATATTCAAATAAAAATAAATAAATAATATATATATATATATATATATATATATATATATATATATATTCTCACACAAAGAGAAAGATACACAAATAGTCAAAGCAAAAAAATCTTCAATCAAATGTGTTTCCATTAGACAACTTCCTTCTGCACCTCCATGATTTTTTTGGGCAAGTTTTGTTTTACATTTTTTTCACGAGTGAAAAAGAAGATTTTTTTTTATCAGCAAGAAGCAATTAAATTAAATCGGTCACTTAAGGGGTGATTCAACCATCATACAAAGTGAAAAAGGATAAATAATACATTTTCTTATACAACAAAAGATAAAGAATCAACCCTTAAAGAGACATTAAATCGAATACATACATACCAATGGTTCTAAACACCAGTCAAAGAATGAGAAGCTCGCTAACAGTATCTTTGAAGCGATCCAAGACCAAACCTTAACCTGTGTCAGGGAAAACACTTCAATATGATCAATCACTCCACCTTTAAATAATCAATTGTTTCTATGTCTCCAAATCTCGCTAACCAACGCTATCCAAATATTATCCATAATAAGATTAATTGAAGTAGGCATGTCCAGAATTTCGAAGTGTTCAAAATGTTGCCCAGGAACGATGAGATCAACCGAACTCACACCTAACCATTCGTAACAAAGATTTCAAAGTAACCAAGCAACTTTGCATCTGAAGAACAAATGATTTGTTGACTTCTCTGACATCCTGCACAGGCAGCAAAGATTGTTATCAATCCCTATCCCTCGTTTCTCCAGATTTGCCTTAGAAGCCACCTTATTTTCAATCACTCTCCAAGCTGTGACATGGGATGAAGGAAGCACCTTAATCTTCCTTGCCACCCTCCCCACTTAACAACCCATAAGAAGACTTGACTGAAAACCCAATTGTCTCACTATCCTTCCAAACTCTCGGGCCTCTTGTTAGAAATCATCTCTAAAAGTTGGCTTACTTGGTCCTCCTCCTAAGCAAAAAGACCCCTTCTCCATCATAAGTTTCACTCCCAGACCCCATTAACCCATAGTCCACAATCACATATATTTGCCTCCTTAAACACAGATAAAGAGAATAACTTTGGAAATCTACTTTTCAAGACTCTAGAGACTACCCAATTGCTTGTCCAAAACCGAAAATCTCTTCCATTTCCAACCTCCCAATTAAGACAATCTTCAAACTTCTCTCCCCGCTCCTCTAAATTTCAGACCTTCGTCAAATCGCTCCACCACAAAGAGACTTTGCTATTATTAGTCTGTTGTTCCTTTAGGCCTTTCCATCCACCATACTTAGATTCTATGACCTCGCTCCACAACCTCCCTTGTCCGAATTTAGACGCCAAATCCATTTTCCCTGTAAGGCCAGATTGAATCGCCTAACATTAATAATACCGAGCCCTCTCGCTTCCCTAAATTTTCAGACCTTGTCCCAAGCAACCCATGCAATCTTCCTCCCTTCTAACCCCCAATCCCATAAAAAATTCCTCTGTAGGCTCACAATCTTCTTCGACACTATACACTACAAAAAATTGTGTATAAAGTGGCAGTTTTAATACGGCGGTTATTAATAACCGCCACAAATTTTCGTATAATACGACATTTGACTAACCGCCACAATTATCCTTCAAAATATGTCATTTTGAACCGCCATAAT
>Ga0123342_1010960_pt1 | contig 10156 bp, 6 predicted proteins | sample Turbeawhitnodule_FD_89960 | JGI IMG/M metagenome (GOLD analysis project Ga0123342, IMG submission 89960) | Root nodule microbial communities of legume samples collected from Mexico - Turtle bean Mexico white nodule | ecosystem: Host-associated > Plants > Roots > Nodule | place: Mexico: Nepantla...
TTCACTATGAGTAGAAAGTAAAACAAATTTTCTATTTTTATCTTTTTTTACTGAAGGACAAATTTGGAATTTTAAAAGTATATGGGGGTGGCTGAAGAAGGGATGGAGGTGCAGGAAGAAGCATTCTCAACTTGATGGTTTGACCCAAAGTGCGGTCATTTAAAGGTCATATGAAGAGCCCACAGTAAAATATCCTTTAAATGGATTTCAATATTTTTTTGGTACATCTATCAAGGAACTTACGAACATCTCCTGGAACATTAATCATATATATTATTATGTTATTATAATGAATTGTCAAGTGCATGTTTTTCCGTTTTCACGGTATTAAAGTATCTTTTATGTATTTAACTCATGTGCCCTTGGTGTCATATGACATCATGCATTCCAGTTCTTTATTTATAATGCAATCAAAATACAAAAAAAGAAGTAACAATTAGAATTGACTATTTGTCCATGTTACCTAGAAATGAACAAAGTGTTTGTAAAATGGTCCATTGTGTTGCGGAAAATCATGGATGAGTTAAATAGGGTACTTATTGACCCGATAGGGAGGCCATGTGGGTGTGGGAACTAAATAAAAATGCTAAGTACACTCTTCAGTCAGCCTATCAACCGCGGACACATGGATGGAGGGGTGTGATGATATTTTCCCAACGATAGGCTTACCTAGTGCTAATTATCTATAGGAAGGATAGCTACTAAGGACAAGTTAAGTAGGAGGGGGAATACATCAAACTGAAAGTTTCTGTTCCATGTGTAGAACTCAGTGAAAATATTAATCATCTATTTTTTTTAGGGTAAGGTGGTTGGACTGGTCTAGAATAACTACAATAAGTGGTTGGGTATTACTTTTGTTAACCATAATCAACCTAGGGAGTACTTGTACGGCTATGGTAAACTCTAATGGTAACTCTTCATGGAAAGGACTATGAGTGGCAATTGTGTGGGGTCTGTGGAAGCAGAGAAATAGTGACTCACAAGCCAAGAGGTGAACCTGATGTGGCAATTGTATTACAAATGGTGAACCTGATGCACAAGAGGTGTTATGTGACTCACAAGCCAAGGTGTGGGCCTGGTGAAGGAACTTCTATCGCAAGTCAATCTTCACCTCCTCAGATTATTATCTTAACCCGGTCATGTGCTTAAAATCTCTGAATTATGGATAACATATTATTAGTCTTATGTAGGGCGCACTATTTTAAAATTACCTCCTCCTTTGGCAGTGTTCCTTTCTGGATGCTAGTTCTAATCTCTTCTGCCATCAGTCCTACTTTAACAATGCTGCAAGCACATCAGATCAACCATCTAGCTGAAGGTGGAATGGAATTCTGTCAGAAAGGAAGTTTTGGTTGTTGCGTATCTGTGACTTATGGTTTTAATCTTCTCTGCCATCAGTCATGTTTTTAACAATGCTGCAGGCACATCTGAACAACCTACCAGCTGAAGGTGATATGGAATTTTATGTCAAAAAGGAAGCTTTGGTTGCTGCATATCTTTGTTGGACCACGACCTGATGTATGGCCTATGTTTTATGCTCTTCTACCTGCTTAGTACACATATGTCTTTGAGTTAAACTTGTAACCGTAAATAGAAATGTACACTGGACTTTTACAGTGACGGCTACTAGTAAGGGATTACCAACAGTCACTTTGAATAAGGGTAGGTTCCATAATAAGGGTACGTACGGGGACTAAAAAGCCGGTATGTACAAGGATTTTTTTGGTGGTTGAGTGCCACACAAATTTTGTTTTGCACGAGTTAAATCATCTCATAAATACTCCACTTTATTTTTTCATTCTTTGCCCATCAAAAGAAAAATCTCCATTGCGTTGATGTTCCAGCTTCGTTTTAAAACGCACAATAGTTTGGGAAACACAATTCAGTTAACAATGAATCGGCAGATAAGATGTTCATTACACTTCAATGGCTAAAAAATATTAATATGATGTTGGTCGTCCAACACTCATGTTTTTAACCGACTCCCAAAAGAAGAGTAATACCAGAGAGAGAGACAGTGAACAAGTCCTACTTTCTCAGCACGCAGCAGAAAACATTGTAACATAATCATTCGATATACAGAAGGGAGGGGGTAGGGAGGGCAGGAAAATTTTAGTTAATGCAAAAATCCACTAAGAAAAATGCTTTCTCAACCAGTGCAGAAAGCTATGAAGTTATGTCCTTGCATTGTTTTTCCACAACACTTATTATGGACAAATAGAACAAGGAAAACAAATAGAACAAGGGAATAAATTTATGAATCCTAACTCTAAGAGTTTCTAAACTCATCCTTTAAGAGAGGAAAATAAAGAAAATAACTTTAAGTTACCATCTCAGTATCCCTTGCCTACCAAAAAAATACAAAGAAAAACCACACCAGTGAAACAGATATATCTCATCTGGTTATCAAACTTTAGTCTGATATTCTGATCTCAACTCCTAAAATGTCCTTCACCATCTCGTATGATACAAATGCAATTGCTATCGATGGGACCACCTGCAAAACATCATACGAGTTAAAGAAATGCTATAAACAAAACAAATCCATCAATCAATAATTTCCTGTAAGTTTATTTGACATTGCAAGACTGTGTGAAAGGGAAATGAGAAAAATATAAAAATTGAGAAAGAAAGAAAGAAACATCCAGTAATGTCACTAAACAAATGGAATTGCCGACCCAGAAAAAACTAAACAAATGGAATTATCTACTCAGAGCTCTCTGCCTCGTTCTTGAATACAAAAAAAGAAATTCAACAGCAACCCAAAATATTCAAACAAATGCACATTGTCAAAGATTTGTAAACAATCCCACAAATTTAGGTAGTGTGCATATGTCTGCAGTTATCTTTGTAAGTTAATCTGGAACTGACCAACTACTGGGTAATATCAATAGTTCAATATTTGGCTCAAGCTCAATGGGTGTTGTTATGTTGGCTTTTGTTATAATCAAGCCAGCTTATTATGTTGACAGATCTTATCAGAGGTTAATGTCAGCAGAGTATGATTGAGGGATCCTACTCAAATAATCCATGTGATGAGGTGTCCAGCAAATTTTATGCCTTTCAGGTGACAGAACAGTAATATCAATCTAGATTCTAGATTCTAAAGTGATGGTAGAAAATGCAAGCCTTCCTTTTCTGGCAAGAAAAAAAGTCTACACTCTACAACACAATTATTATAGAATAGATCACAAGCTTCAGGTGAAGACACGGACCTTTACAGAGTTGGGCACAAGACCCTTGTATAATGCACCGAATCCTTCATGCTGAACAGTTTTCCTGAATGCATCAACCATTCCAGTGTATTCAAGTGGGACTTTGCCTCTTCCATCACCAGTTAGAACAGAAGCAGCATGGTTCCAACCAACCATCTGCATTCTACGACGAATAACGTCGAGAGGGTAAGCAACAGTTTGTCCAACAGTTCCAGCAGCAGCACCACAAGCCAGGCGTGTTGTCACACTCAACTCAGAATTATCAGCAAGACCAAATGCGTTGGATTTCACTAACCAATCTTTTAGAGACTCATACACAGCAAAGTTGAGACCTACATAAGGAATCTGGAGAAAATAGAGTATTAATTCTGTAAGAAGCATCCAAGAAGAAGGCTTTATTCCATGCAAAATTAAAACATAATCTTCATCTTTATAAAGAGAAAAGATAATTTGAAAATATTACTCACAACTCCAATAACTGAAGGAAGCCAGCCCTTATATAAAGCACGAGGACCTTCTTCCCTAAGCACAGTAGACAAAGCATGAAACATTCCTCTGTACTGATACGGTGATGCCTCAGTCTGCAAATAGAAAACAATGAACTTTCTGAATTTCTATAAACCATGAAAGACTGCAAAAGCATGCATACACATAACATAATTTTTTTTTTTGCCATTTAATTTTACAACTATTAGAAGCTGTATTATTCTGCACTTCCAGCTACCACTTTAGCTTCCAACAAGAAAAGCAAGCATTTGGTAAATGTAAAATTAAAAACGGAGAAAGTACCTGCACAGTAATCCGGCCTCGAACCATGTCCATTGGATAAGTTGCAGACATAGCAATTATTCCAGCACAAGCTCCAGCTCCAAGACGTAGAAGAGGAGTCAGTTGAGCATCCTCTACAGAAGGCACAAGAGAATATGATTAAACAACAAAAAGGGTTTTAATACTAAAAGTTTTGTCAATGTAAAATAAGATCAAGAACTTGCTTCAGCCTGTATTGCAATAAGTGGTTGAATTATTGACGGGGGGATTTTAGTGACAAACAGCTAAGCACAGATTTTTTTCTAAATCAAAGTTGTTAAAAGGGATTCATAATTCTAATTACATTTTGCCTCAATGGCCAAGCATTCTCATCAAGATGATGATTTATGCAGAGAGAAAGCCTAAACTCTAAAAGTAATTACATGAGTTACTGGTCTATACGAGCAGAAACTCATAGTATACGGATATAAGTACAAGAATAATAAACCAAAAATGAAGAGTTTTCCAGAAAGGAGAGCTTCCTAATTCAATTCATCAATTTCAATCAAATTTACACTTGCCCTTGATCTATTTTAAAAAAAAAATTATCCCAACTAAACACAAATTATTTCAAGAAAAAATTGTAAACATGAACATACCATTTCCAGTTTGCTGCTGATACATGTACAGTATACCTCTGTCATAATAGGAAGGGATAGTCAGAAAAAAACAAGGGACAAAGTTTAAAAAATATGAAATGGGATGCACTGCAATAATAAAAAGAAAATGATAGCCACTGGAGTGACCCTATTTAAATAAGCCATGCAGGAAAAGGAACATGTTAAGAGAGAACTGCAGAAGCCAATTTTCCATAAGACGATTGGCATTTGGTATAATAGTACCCTGGAATGAAAACCCAAAAAAAAACAATAAAGCAATCCACATAATATTTTGTATAGAAGAAAAACATACTTAGAAGCTTGCTCATAACTGAAGAACTTCACAGCAGAATTAGGGACAATTCGAGCACAATTAGTACCATTCCCTTTGAAAAGTCCACGGAGACCTTCAGTTCTCCATATATATTTTAGGCCTTGTATTGTTCCATTGTATTTAATGTTATGAGGGTTTTGGACCTGCATATGGCAAAGCCAGAGACATGTCAACTAGGACGTATGCAAACAAGCAAGCCAGGATACAGTATACTTTTGATTCCAGTATAAGAAAGCAAGAATAAATAGTTGAAAATAAAGACAATAGTTGTACACAGGAAATATGTGTTCGCGCATCTCATGTTATGTTACATTATCATATGGAATAGTCTCCATTGTGCCCTCCCTGGATAAACATATCCGTAAGCAATAAGAGAAGAAAATAAAAAGGTAAAACGAATTAAACTTCTCCCATTAGTTAAAATCAAATTACGTACTTCAACTTTTATAGAAGGCTCTCTTATCTAACTAGGCCAATAGCTTTGGTAAATAAGTTGATTTTAACCTATAAAAAAAGTTTGATTTATTTTGCTCTTTATTTTCTTCTTATGAATGCTAATGAAGAAGTTCAACAGAACAGAGTCCGAGTCTATGTGTACTTGTGTGCTGTATTCATACACAGAACCTCTGTCCCGCATATTCTCTTGAATGATAAAGCATTCCTACTCTAAATTCTTTCTAAAACATTCTGTTACACCTTCCTCTATATCTCCCTCCCCATATAAATTCAACAGAAATAATAGCTAAATTCATGTAGATCTAAACAATCAAATAAACTAACCTGTAGCAAAATTTTCAACCGTTCCAGAGGAGCAACTGCAGTACGTGACCTGCACATACACAAAAAATTGGTTTAAAAACATCAAAACAGTTCTCCAAATGATTATTTTCCAGGAAAATTGGGCTATGGGGCGTTGCAATTGTAACTATATTTCAGGTCACTGAAATGAAAATGAAATTCAAAATTAGCACATAACCATTAATTGGCATGAAAATCAAAGAATCAAGGGAACGAAGATTTTGTAGTGACTTCCACGATAAATGACACACAAACACAACAAACTAAACCTTATTCCGAAACCCCAACCCTGTGAGTGATTTTCACTAATAAGAAGCCATGCAATCCAAGCAAACATGACGAAAACCACACCCATAGACTTCCAAAATCAACAGCGTCTTTTATATTCAACAGATCGTACACTCAATCTACTTCACCAAACACAAAAGCCATATTAATAAATCCACACGAAATTAACCCCTAAACGGAGAGATATTAAAAGGCCACTTCACTGTTGATCCAAGCCACAGAAACTTCAAATCAACCAATTATACATACATGTTTTTCATAACATATTATTCATAAATAAAATAGGAAATGAGAAACGGAACTGACACTCCTCCGGCGACACCACCAGCGACGAGTGACTTGCAGATGGTGGCGAACGCGTAGCTAGGAGCCTTGACAACGCCTTCTCGGGCCAGCTTGGCTTCCTCGGCCAGGTTAACGATGGTGGTGACGGCGGATTCCCCAGTCTTCACATTCTCCGAAGCCATATATGGAAAACTATTCTATAACCTAACCTAACCGGAACAAAATCGGGGTATCGGAATTGTCGGAGTGAGAAATCTCGGCAGGGATACGGCAGATTGTTCCGGTGATTATTGCGGCGAAGCGATCATTACTCGCTCGCTCGCTGAGAGTGAGTGGTGGTGGCTGCGGGAGCTTCGAAGAGAAAAGAGAGAAGAGTGAGCTCACACCAATGCCAACAACTACTACAATGCAGCAACGAGGTCAGAACTACGCCGTTACGACCCCGTTATAATATTTATACCACGCCTTTTTTTCTGTTACACCACTTTTCATTTTGGAACGTGTAAAGCTGTGAGATTTATTAAATAAAAATTAAATTATCCGATTTTTAATAAATTGGTTTTTAGTACGACCTTTAAATACATCTCAATAATTATTAAGAGTTATTTTCAATATTTTTATTTTTTTTAAAAAAAATTATGTTGGACATCACTATTATATTACTTGACATCTCGATTCCTCAAATAACAATAATCATTTGTCATCATATAAAAAAAATATTATTAAAAAAAAAATACAAAAGTTAATGTTGAGAAAATAAGTTATAATTAAAGAATATTAATTCTATTTTTTGAATTATCTTTTCTAGTTTTAATATTTTCTTCTACTTTTACTTTTTCTTTATCAATAAAATGATGTTTATATGAAAATATATCAATATATTTTTTAAATTTAATTTGCATATGAATGTTTCAATCAGAGTGTTGATATTATTGGTTCTTAGTTTTTATATTAATTTATTATTTTAATATTATAATACAATAATTTAATTTTTTTAAAGAGAAATAAATCATGTATTTTTTTGTTAATATTTTTCTAGGACATTTAACTAAATTAGAGTTAACTTATGTAAGATATCAAGAGATCATCTTTAACCTAATATCTATATATTTATAAATATTTCTTTTTATAGGTTTCTCAACTTTAATATCAGACTTTTAACTCATTATTAGATTTGTAACAATTTATTAGGAATAAAAATAAAGAAATATCATAAAAAAAAAGAATATCATTCATTTTTAGAGGGCATCACAAGTATGATTAATAATAGGTATATATAATTTCATCTGCATCGCATTTAAAAGTTATATTAATAGTAACACTTATAATTCAGTCTTTTATAATCGTAACAAGTGTAGAGAGAGACTTAAAAATGAATATATATATATATATATATATTAATTAATGTTCTCTGATTGTTATTACACTTTGACTTAATAAAATTTTGCATCTGAAACATATCTTTATAATTTAAAATGTGCGCAGTGGCACACAATATATTAGAAAAGCTTCCAAACCTTTTCTAGTTGTTATTTGTTTTTTTTTTTAAGTTTTGTGTAAAAGAATATAAATGCAACACTTCTTTACTTAAACTAAAGTATTTTAATAGATTTATTTATTTAATAGTTTAATATCTAACACAAAACAAACAATGTGTTATAAACTCAACAAAGGTATATACAAAATATAATATATTTTAAAATATAACTTAAACATACTGTGTATATCAGGAAAGTATACCATTTATATTTATATATATATATATATTTATTTACATTAAACTTATAAATTATTATTGAATATTTTGCTTTAAATAATTACAACTTCAACTAATTTGTGTCAAATGTTTTAACACAAAACTCATAACACAACAAATTTCATTCATTCAAATTATACAAATCTCATCTCAAACTCAAACAATAAAATCATGTTCAATAATACACAACTTTGCATAAAACTCAATATATTACGACTATCACTTTAGATCTAAATAATTTATCCTAAGGTTCTACCAAAACATAAATAATTTCTCTTACATGAAATGTTTATCTTCAAAACAAATTTCTAAATCCAAATATAAAACTAATCAAAATGTAGGGACCTAAAACAAGGTATCCAAATATAATATTTTTTTAGTATATGCTTAACCAGGTTGAGAGGGTCGTTTCTCTTAACTGACCCCACCAAGATTAATAACAAAAATATAATGAAAAGAAGAGAACAAATAATCTTTAGAGTAAAAATTTGAAAATCTTATCGAATAGGAATAATCATTGGTTTCTCAATTAGTGTGAAGTGCGATTAGATTCCGAAAGAAATGAGATATGAAAGAGAAAAGTTAGAGGGGGAGAAAAAAAAAGGAAGAGAAACAGGGCTAGTGAACCCTTACACAATATATGGTTATTAACTATTTTTTTTTTCGTTTCCACATTTTTTTCACCTAATTTTATATTCATTTATCTTTATGCATTTATTGTAATATAGAAATTGTACCATACATGGTTGACCACACATTAACACTCATGACCGAGACCTCTACTTGAACCAAGTACACCTCAGGAATCCAAGTAACCATTAATTAAGATAATCAATTAAGTAAAACTAGTATGTACGCAATCTCCTCTTAATCCCAAGATTAACTCGTTAAATTGTGTCAAACCAAGTCCACCAGCATAAAGGCGCATTTGATCCTATACATACACGTTCAAAGACAACATAAAGGTACATTTTTAGTATAATTTATTACTCCCAACCACCATATACCAATTACTAACTTGAGCATCGGATGACCTTTAGTAGGTACCCCCCTATAGAGACTGAAGACTAAGAGTCAAGACTTTTAGGTGTCGATCAAAACTTTCCTAGCATCACCCTCGTTATCCAAAAAACATCAAGCGAACACGTTATCTATGTGTACTTATTTGTATCATTCCAAGAAATCGAGGTGAAACTCATACAAAACATGGATGGGCATGACATATGTTGATAAGTGTCATATTTCAGTAATATTTAATATCAAAAGATAGACACTTATGAATGTTTAATGATGAAATAGATATAATTCAACCCATAATTTAGGAATTTAAACATTTTTACATATTTTGTGATTATAATATGAATAAGAACGATTTATTCCCAAATTTGTAGGAATGACAATGCGAAAAGGGCCATGCGGGTCGCCCTGCAGCCCGCTACCAAAAAGTGCAGGGCGGGCTCAGTAATCTATCCCATTGACCCACTTTGACCTGTCCCGCATAACTCACAGCCCGCGCGGGTCAACAGCGAGGTGGGTCGGGATGGGTTGGTCTGCTGACCCGCATAAATAAAAAAAATAATTATTTTTTTGTAATAAATAAACATACCCCATTCACTCATTATTGCAGTTGTGACCTTTATTTTATTTTATTTAAAAAAATAAATTTAATATACTAAAAAAAGAAATATTTTATTTTAATAATCTAAAGGAGTTAGTATTAACAGTGACACTGGGTTTAGTTTGAAGTAAAGTCTTGTATTTAAAATTTGTTAATAAAAAAAATATAAAGAAGATATTTCAATAGGATAGTTCAAAAATTAGTCATCTTCATTAAAATATTTTATAACAAAACTTTGATAAGATACTCTTATACATTTACATACATTTATAGGAAAAAATAGATGCAAAGCAAAACTTTAATTATTTTTAGTCAAGCCTTATAACAACCCGCATACTTGAATTTATATTTTTATCTTAACTAAATGAATTGAAACACGGATAAAATTTTAACTTTTCAGTAGTAGGAATAAGTTTTTTCTAATTAATGAAATTTTAATTTTTTGGAAAAAAAAAA
>Ga0123342_1010961_pt1 | contig 10155 bp, 4 predicted proteins | sample Turbeawhitnodule_FD_89960 | JGI IMG/M metagenome (GOLD analysis project Ga0123342, IMG submission 89960) | Root nodule microbial communities of legume samples collected from Mexico - Turtle bean Mexico white nodule | ecosystem: Host-associated > Plants > Roots > Nodule | place: Mexico: Nepantla...
CAAGGTTCTGAAGCAGGTTCACCCTGACATTGGTATCTCCAGCAAGGCCATGGGCATCATGAACAGTTTCATCAACGACATCTTCGAGAAACTTGCCCAGGAATCTTCTAGACTTGCCCGCTACAACAAGAAACCCACCATCACTTCAAGGGAAATCCAGACTGCGGTCAGACTCGTGCTGCCCGGAGAATTGGCCAAACATGCTGTGTCTGAGGGTACCAAGGCTGTTACAAAGTTCACTAGTTCTTGAACAAAACATCTTATTGCTGATCTGTGCCCTTGGTCCCTTTATGTTTTTAAGCTGTATTTAGTGGATCTAAGTTCTGTTCCTAGGTTTAAATCAGTAGGTTCATTTTTTTATGGTTTAAATTGAAGGAATAGGATTTGCTCATCCTTTTGTGTATTGAAATGACTAAATTGATGCTATAGAATCTTTTGAAATGAACTTGTGTATGTATTTTCCATTTCCTTTTGACAAGCTTTATGATAAAAGTTGAAATAGTTGTGTAGATTTGTGCAAGTATTTGGACCTCATTGATGAGCTAATCAGGAATTTGATATATAAGTCATTGCTTTTGAAGTTGGCCAGATTAAGATGTGTTAGTGTTTGAGGTTGTTCATCCTCTTGAATTTTCTTTTCCCCTTAACTTTTGTGGCTTCGTAGAAGAATGGTTGTTGTGCACCTGTAAATGCTGTAAAGTATATACGTTAATCCTACATTCCACCTTCCTATAAAGTTTTATTGCAATGAACTATTTTAATTTGTTAAACTGTCGAATGTAAGATTTCAAAATTTTATATTTTGGTGCCTCAATTTGTTTGTATCATATTGTATTTTATGTATTTCTTTTTTAGAGTAAAGTAAAATGAGCATTAAGTATGACATGTTTTGATTTATCATTCTGGGGAATATTAACCAAAAAAGATAAATATATCTGTTTATATAGATTGATCGCCACCTCTATTCACCCAACCCAAACCTTCAACATGTTTTCGAGACTTCAGAAACCTTCACTGTTTCTTCAATTTTTGAATCGCCATCCACTTTTTTCAAACTCTACAAAGTTATGATAAATCTTTTATAAATCACTCACATTATGGAGTAAAGGATAAAATGATCAGACTTAAGGATATTTTGGAAAAGGCTCACAGATAGATTGTACTTATATTAACTCTTATGAAGTTATTAACGACATATATGAATCAACAATGAACTTTTATGGAGCTGAAGCCTTCATTTCTACAACACATAATAGTTAATCATGGATTCTCCACTTTGACATGTTTCAAACCAACTTTTGATGTAGGCCATAAACCAAGCATAGTTGCTATAATACATACACCAATCATAATAATAATTAAAAAAGGTTAAAATAGAATTTCAACATTTCAGCATAGTTGCCAATTACTTTTTGCACCTTATGTTTTACTTGAAATGAAAAAATGTTTTTAGATAAGAGGGAGTATGAATTAAAATACATTTTACAAAAATAGGTTTCTAGATTTGTTTTCCCTGAACATTTTTCTGGATTCCACAAATATTTTTTGAAAATTTTGATTTGGGTATGTAGGTTTTGTATTCCAAAACTGTTTTTTTAAGGAGATTTTGATTTCCCAATTTTATTTTGAAAATTCATTTCTGAAACACAAAAATTTACTTTTGAAATGAAGGATAAGTTTGAAAATTAAAAACTGAATCTGGTGCAGACACAAATCATTTGGTGCAAGGAATAATTAGGCTACAAAGATTAGGTGTAAGATGTAGTTAGTTTTTTTGCCACATTCCAAAAATTAGTGTTCATTATTTATGTTTTATATACTAAAAAAACTACCTTTTGTAATTAACTCAATCTTTTTACATTGCCATACTTATTTGTTTAAGATATGAAGAAAGTGTCTCTTAATGAAAATGAAGACATGGATGAAAAATAAGAATAAATGTCAGAAAGTTAGCTTGGGAAGAAAAGAGTTAAGAGGTGTAAAAGTGAGAGAGTAAGCACATATAAGACCGGAAGTGAAAGAAATCTTATTCACAATTTTTTTTTAAAGAAGAATGATATATGTCCAACTTGCTCCCTATTTAACCTGATATTAAAAAAAAGAATATTTTTATCATTTCATAAAAAAAATTGAAACTTTAGGAAAAAAAAAAGGTTCTATTCTAAAACAAGGTTGTGAATGAAATCATTTTTTTTTTAAATCAAAATGAATCAATCTTATTCACAATTTCTCATTTTCTTTATTATCGTATATGTAAAATTATTTTTTTATTAATATTGGTGTATTTTATTAAAATTTACACTAAATAGTTATGAATATTTTTATTTAAAATTTACTTAATTTTTTTTATTTAATCGTTAGTGTTATGATTTTACGATATTCCATTCTTTTAAATCTATTTTATGTTATTATTACTACTTTATTCAATTTATGAATAATTCAATTTTTAAAATATCGTACTTTTATTCAAAAATATGGTGGAACCTTTCTTTTTACATTCCCATAAAATTTTATCTTTCCTTTATTTTGCCATTTTTGAAGTGGGTTTTCAAAACGTGAAAAACGAAGATAAAGTTAAATTTTTATGGAATGTAAAAACCAGTGACCAATGTGGTGTGATGGGGTATTGGGGTAGGTGAAATTCAGAACCAGTTGAAGCTCTTGAACTTAACCGGTGGAAATATAGCGTTTCTCCACTTACCATCGCCGCCTCTGCTGTTCGAAGAAAAAAAGGGTTTTGTTCATTTCTCCCATGTCTGTAAATCCTCAACATTATTCTCTCAAATCAACCTCTTAGATCGATGCAGAAAACCACTTTGAGCCACCATCGTGAGTGGATGTGGAGGAGGATACAGGGAGAAGGAATTGCAGGGTTCTTACTGACAAGTGCGGTAGGAGGCGAATTTGAGTTTGAATTGGTAATCTTATTCAATAATTGTTTGATTCTGATCATTAATTGCATTGGATTGATTATGCTTGGCTAATTAAACTTCCTTTAAAACTTTGGTGTTTGATAAAATACTAACTGCATCTATGTTTCTGTCTTTCTTTGAATTTTTTTTATTTTCTTTGTTATTATAATTTTGTGTATGTCTGTGGAAACACACATGTCTAAACTACTAAGGTAGCATTACTGTATTAAAGTTGGAGCAAACAAACACAATCTGTAAGGATTATACACGAGTCTAATTGTTTCAGTTAGAATGCTCAAAACCCTTAGTCTTAGTATACTCTCTTTTTTCTGCATCAAATTACTGATATGCTATTGTCGGTTTCATTGTTGCAAACCTGCGATTCCTTTCCCTCAATTCATTATTCACCATTTAAGATGATTATTCCTTATAGAATGAAAGTTATTTCACTCTGTTGTGTGATCTTGGATGTCTATTTGCATATGGTATGACAATTGGCATGGCAGTTTATGTCAATGTGTTGTTGCCATCAAGTTGAACCATGCAATACGAAACACACCAGAATGCTATGAACAGGTTAAGAACGTGTTTGGTAGGTAGGAATATTCATTCAAATTACTACGTTTCATTCATTTTTCTGTTAAATGATTTAATTGGTACATTTTTCTTATGGACCAATTAGTCTACTTGGATTGCTTAATTATATTGAAGTCTAGTAAATAGTGGAACCCTATGTAATTGCTAATTTTTTTATGGATATTAACAAAACGAACATACATTTTTAATTGAGTTTATTTTAGCTGCAGGAATATACTTGCAGCTCAGATTAGAAGTAACACAGAGGACCAAGAAGCGAATTTGTAGTCCTCCTTTTCACTTAGTCGTCATAGCAGAAAGTATTTCATTTCGTAAGGAACATAATGGCTTAGTAGAACTGTATGTGAAAACAGCTTGTTGTATCTTTCCAAGTCTGCGAAAAACACTTTAATGTGTTTAAGATATCAATTGAAAGTTCACAGTTATGCAAATAAGCCGTGCATTAGCGAAAGGCAACCCTCTTCTTTTCCCCTTATCTAGATTTCTGTGTGTGCGTCATCATTCATCAGCCAACTTGTTTGTCGCAGGTTTTCTCTAACTTCTTTCATCTCTACTTTATTTTTAAAACCTAATATTAATTGCTCCATTTTAGAGTTCTGATAGTTCAGCTAAATGTTCAATTTTGACTGGGAGTTTTTTGGTTTTGTTTTGGAACGAAGGGCTTTCCTGGGATACCAATGAACCGATTCTGAGAGATGCCTTTGAGCAGCATGGTGAAATCATTGAAGGTTAAAACCTAAGATATTTTTCTCTTATTTTTGTTTCCAATTTGGTCATGCAACTATGCCGCAATTGCTCTGAAATCTTTTATTTTTCTTTTTGCAGTTAGAGTAATATGTGATCAAGTGACTGGGAAATCTAAAGGTTATGGATTGGTGCGGTTTGTTTCTGAAACTACAGCTGCTACAGCTCGCAAAGAAATGAATGGCCAGGTCTTTATTTTTTTCATTTCTCCTATTTGTTTAAGATGAATTCACTCTTTTATATCACAAACTTTGAAAATATGCGGACTTATTGGCCAAAGAAGTTTCCTTCTATGTCAACCAACATTGTTATTCATGGATCTTGTTCCTTATTCTTTCACAGATACTGGATGGCAGACGCATTCGGGTTAGTTATGCACACAAACGCTAGGGACCAAGTCTTTCAAACAATTCACTACACAGTTCATGGTTGCAGCATATTAACTTTCTCCTTTTGATACTTGAAGTCTATCTATACTCTAAGCTTTTAAGTTTAGTCATTCAATGTAGGTTTATTATTTAAGGGCGTTTTAGATTGTCTCAATTTGTTTTGATGATTTGAATGGTTGTTCTCGTGTTCCTTGACTTGAAATTGCTGTATATTTTTGTCATATTTCAAAAGTTTATATTCTTTATTTTATTAATTAAATTTTTTGAGTAGTTATTAAAAAAATAGTTGGCTCAATCATTTAGTCTTCTTAATCTCACCTAATCCTCTGGACAGTTTTTAGAGATTTTATTATTGTTAAAGACGAGTTGTGCAGAGTTTTTACTCCCACGTTTTGTTCTTTGTGAATTTCGGAGTTATTCTGGTTTTAAGATTTGTTAGTTCTGTTGTCCCATTATTATTAGAAAGAATGTTATATTCTGAGGACTTGTACATCATGCCCAAATTTCTTAGGACACTGCAATTTTATACGCCCGAGTTTTTTTTTTTTTTGTTGATAGATGTAAGTGTGTGGTTTTGGAAACTAGTAACAACAATATTAATATAACATCATTGAGACTATATAACGAGCGTCTCCTGTTTGATTTTATTTTCTGCCCTAAAATGTTACTGGTAACCAAATGTTAAGGACTGTGCACTGGCAGTAACAGTTTTAAACTCACATTTAGTTTGCCATTCTATTTTCATATGCACTTAAAATTGATTAAGCTATTCAGCTAATAATCATTATAATAGGTAACTTTGTTTCTTAATATATTTTGACCATTACATGAATTGGCCGATGTTAGAAAATGGAATGATTATTTTCTGCTGTCACTGAGTGACTAGCAAGAGGACCAAATCTCTTTGAATTACAAATTCTGATGCAGATAAATACCACTTCACCTTCAAAATAAACTAAAAACGTACAATGATTGAATTCCTAAACTAGTTTATGAAATTGTACAAATCAGATATTTTAGATGCTAACAAACTTAATCCCCGATGGTTCTGCATCCAATATCTAAGATAAAAAAGGCGGAAATTGTTTTGTAAAATTAATAATTAATCGAAAGTTTTTTAACTGTGTTGTGAATTGATATATGAATCAATCTCTTTGGAGACATGATTCCATAAACCTAATAGACCTAATAAATTGTAGAACATGTAGACAGGACTTGATTCCAAGGGCTACTATAGGATTAATTTAATCATTTCAATACACAAAAGGATGACACAATCCCATTTCTTCAATTTGAACTAAAAACCTAACTATTAAAATCTAGGAACAGAACATTAGATCAACCAGATACAGTCAACAAACATAGGAGACCAAGAACACAGGTCAGGAAAACAGACAATTTGTTCAAGAACTAGTGAACTTTGTAACAGCCTTGGTACCCTCGGAGACAGCATGCTTGGCCAATTCTCCGGGAAGCACAAGTCGTACCGCCGTTTGGATTTCTCGTGAAGTGATGGTTGGTTTCTTGTTGTAGCGGGCTAGTCTAGAAGATTCCTGGGCAAGCTTCTCGAATATGTCGTTGATGAAACTGTTCATGATGCCCATGGCCTTGCTGGAGATTCCAATATCAGGGTGAACCTGCTTCAGAACCTTGAAGATGTAGATCTTGTATGTCTCCACGCTCTTCTTGTTTCTCTTCTTCTTCTTGTCACCACCAGCTCCTCCTTCCTTCGGAAGCTTCTTTCCTGCCTTGGGCTTCTTCTCCGCCGGAGCCTTGTCTGCGACCGTTGACTTCTTCTCCTCCGCGGGCTTCTTCTCCGCTGGCTTCTTCTCTGCCTTTGGTGCCATATCTAGTGCAGAATTTGGTTCTCCTAAGAAAAATAGGGTTTCGAATTGGGATTCCAAAAGCTAAATGGAAAAGCAATTGAAGTTGTGAATGATGAGAGCGTGCAAGGATTGTTAATATAGGAAAAAGTTTTGGCCTTCTTATTGGCTACTGGGCTTTAGTGCGGATCGATGAGCTGGCGCTTTGATGAGCCTGCTGATGAACGGCTGAGATTCGCTTCTCAGTTTTCGTTTGGCGCCTAAATTTATTCTTGCTGGCGTCTACTACCTTTCAGTATTAAAAAAACCAAGACAATTTTACAAAGGAAAGGAAACACTTCCATATCACAAAACAAACGAGTGCATATCAAAGTTATTCTTTTAATGTATCTATGTAAATATTATTTGTTTTAAGAAAATTCATTACTCTATAATAAAACAATATAACAAATCAAATAACTATTTTTCATTCAATATTCCCTATTATTGAATTATTTCCACTATACAATTGTTACGAGTTTAACAAATTTTATTTCAAAATCAAAAATATATTATCAAATTGTTATTTTATCCCCTCTTTAAAATATTTTATATTAACAATGATAAAAGTAGTCTATTTTATTTTTTAACTTAAATATTAAGAAATCCTCATTGTGATTTTAAAAGATAATATTAAATTATTTATATTTTGGGATGAGTATTAATTTCTAATTTAATTGTCAACATGTAGATTGGTGAGGGAAGGGGTTTATTTCGTTGTATAAGTCAAGCATAAAAAAATATAACTCTCATTATACTTGTTATAGTTTCTTTTATTGTTTCACGTATTTAAAAGTTTTTCTAAATTTATTCATTTATTTAAATAATCATTTTGGTAAAAAAAAAATGTTTCACTATTAATTTAATGTGAGAAAATTCTTTATAAATGTGTACATGTGTATATAATACTTAAATTAAGTTTTATAGAATTTGAGTTTAATTTTCAATAAATCGTTCTATGATGTCAAAATGGGATACCTAACTCCAAACTATTTGGTGGTTCATCCCAACTCAATAAGTTTGATCTAAATCACCACGAGTGGATTAAATGCGTTAAATTTTTAAATTTGTAATTTTTTTTCTTTTTTCTTTGACCTTCCTCTAATATGAAAACTATAACCAAATTCTAATAGGTATATCATTTCAAATATTATGTTAATATGCATACTAAATAGAAATACTAATAGTGTATTTGTATTTGAGAGTGGAAGTGTGAGGATGTGATGGAAAATGTAAAAATAAAAATAAAAAATGAGTGTGTTTGGATTTAAAGTGACTTTTTAAGAAAAAATTATCGAAATTTCTAACTAATGTGATGATATTTTGATTTTTTTTAAAATGTGTAAAATGTAAGATTATAAATTTACATTTGTCTTTAAAAATATTTGAATAATAAAATATGAAGTATTTTTGTGCAGATTTGAGTTAATTAATATTTTGTAAATTATTTTTTTACCATTAAATAATTGTTTAAAAAAAATAAGTTACTTGACATAGGAACATGAAAAGTTGTCATAAAAATAATATTATATAAATAAACACATATTTACTGTTATATTTAAAATAATTTAAAAAAATAATTTATTTATGCATTTTAGGTGTTTGTAATTAAAACATTATTTTTTGAACTATATGATAACTGACTTTTGAAAAAAAAAATACAAATTATGTAAATCTGTCAAAAAAAACAAAATTATTATAAAATAATTGTGTTTGCATTAAAAATAATATTTTGATATTCATAATTGTATGATAATATAAATTGTAAAGAAGGAAAATTATCAATATATATGTGAAAAATTTAAATTTAAATACTCACAATTTTATAAATATAATTAAAAAAAATTGTATTGAATTTAAATAATATTATTAATTTTTTTATAATAGTAATGAATTCAATATTTACCCATGCCACTAGAAAAAAAAAATCATTTTCATGAAAAAAACATAAACACAAATCCAACAACATGCAACATATATCATAAGAATAATCGATTATGTCTTATTTATAACATACTACATAATCGATTATGCCTTTAAAACCAGTGAATGATTGATTATGTCTAATTTATAACATACTACATAATTGATTATATCTTCAAAACTAATGAATGGTCAATTATGTCTCATTTATAACATACTGATTAAAAATTTAAATTTGAATATTGGAAATTTTAAAAAATGTTTGAATTTCATAATATAATTATTTTTTATTAATGTATATAATATATTTATAATGAAATAAATATATTTTATATTTTATTTTGTAATATAATTAATATATTTTAGAAAGTAATTTTAAATTATTTTTTATTATATATGATTGTTAATCAAATATAAAACATAACACTAAAATTTTTATATTCACAAATTTATTTTTTAGAATTGAAAATTATGTAAATTTATTTATCTTTTTATTTTTTAAATTTGATCACGTTTTAAAAATTAGAAAATGAACTCGTAAATTTTTGTGACGAAATAATTAAAAGGCACAGATGTAATATAATCATGCCCCACGTGGCTCTGTCTTCATTCTTTTATCCTTTATAAATCTTTGCAAAGGGTGAGAAGAACCACTTTACCTCATCCCTCCACTTTCACGCATCAACAATGCACCATCTTATCAAAACACCGTGTAAATGGAGGAATTATCCGTGTTAGATTTCTTTAGCCAAGGCTTGTTTCCGGGTGTGACCAAGGAGGAGAGAGGGGTGAGCAGGTGAAATTCATGTTTGAATTGGTTTATTTGAAGGTGTGGGCGTGGATGGGAGAGCGGAGTAGGAAGTTTTTCTCCTCCTCACAAAAGTGAGAAGATTTGAGAGGATTACAGGTGACAAAGACCATTGACGTAACATTTTACTTTCCTATTCTTTAACATGTGAATGAGTTTACTGTGGTGCAGTTCTGAGCCAATGACTTTTCTTTTCATTAGACTCTCTAATGCTACCTTGCAGAAGAATCTTAACCAAAATGGTAGACCCGTGAATGTGAAACTAAAGTTGTATTTGCTATAAATGAGATTAGGTTTGATTGTTGTCTTGTGCCCAGAACAAGAAAATGAGAGAGAATTGGTTTGAGCAAGGTAAAACTCACTGTTTTGCGCACTGGTTTGTCTCCATCTTTTTCCAAAATCGATTTTCCTATCATTGTAGATGATGTAGAATCGATTTTCTTATCTTTGTACGTGCTATAAAATCGATTTTCCTATCTTTGTATATGTTGTAGAATCGATTTTCCATATGGTGAATCGATTTTAAATTTTTCCAAAAGATGCAGAATCGATTTTATATATAAGGTTGTGTTTGTATCTATGAGAAAGGTGTTGAAACACTATTCACAATGAAGAGAGTTGAAAGCCACCTAATAACAATAAAAAAGCACACAAATCCAAAAAAAAATTTCATGCAAAACTTTCTTCCCAATTTTGCGAAGAAAGTGGTATATATATATATATATATATACATATATTAATTATTTATTTATAATTTACTTTTTTACCCTTTTTATTTTAAACTTAAATTATTATTATTTATTTAAAATATAATTATAATTTAAATATAAAAATATAAACATTATAAAAAAATAATTATTATAAAAAATAATAATTAATCATATTATATATAATAAGTTATAAATATAAATAATAGTAAA
>Ga0123342_1010962_pt1 | contig 10153 bp, 3 predicted proteins | sample Turbeawhitnodule_FD_89960 | JGI IMG/M metagenome (GOLD analysis project Ga0123342, IMG submission 89960) | Root nodule microbial communities of legume samples collected from Mexico - Turtle bean Mexico white nodule | ecosystem: Host-associated > Plants > Roots > Nodule | place: Mexico: Nepantla...
TAAAAAAAAAAAAAAAAAAAAAAAAAAATATATTTATATATATATATATATATATATATATATATATATATATATATATATATATATATATATATATATTTTGAAATCATTAAATACAAACCATTTTTATAACAAAAAATAATTAGTTGTTATAATGACTAAATTAGATACTATTTTAGAGACTAAAAAAATTATTGATATCTAAATTAGTACTACAAGAAAATCATGAAATAGAAACTAATTTTAGAGACAAGAAATAATTAGTTGTTATAGTGACTAAATTAGAAACCAAAAGATTTTTTAGTTTCTAAATTAATTTTTATTATTGTTAGATGGGTGTCTAATTAGCAATCAACAATTTTGCTACCAAATTTAAAATCTAAATAATTAGTAGTTAAAACCTTAGTAGCTAATTAGATACCAATTTAGAAACTATTTAACAATAATATATAGAAACTAATTTAGAAACCAATTTTTTTTTACTTTCTAAAATGGTCTCTAATTTAGTTGCTATAACAAATAATTATTTATAAGATTAGTTTCTATTTCATGATTTTCTTGCAGTTTTAGTTTCTATTATTCATAAATAGTTTCTAATTTTGCATCTAATTAACTACCAATATTTTAGCTACCAATTATTTAGATCCTAGAATTGGTAGTGAAAACTCTAGTAGCTAATTAGTTAACATTTTATAAATTATTTATCAATAATAAATATTAATTTAGATACTAATAACTATATAAAGGAATTTAACAAGTTAAGATATCCATTGATGTTAAACTTGTTGAAAATTTGGTTGACTTTAATAAGAGGTGGACTTTAATCATAACTTAACTTTATAAGATCGAGTTACAAGGTGACATTTGTATCCACCTATATCTACTGAAATTTTTAAAGTACCTACGCTACATGAAAATCATCAAATAGAAACCAATTGTTAAACACCAGAATAATTAGTAGCAATATTAACTAAATTAGAGACCATCTTAGAAACTAAAAAAAATGATTTCTAAATTAACTTCTATTATTATTAAATAGTTTCTAAATTGGTATCTAATTAACTACCAATGTTTTAACTACCAATTATTTAGATTCTAAATTTGATAGCAAAAACTTTGGTTGTTAATTAAATACCAATTTAGAAATCATTTAACAATAATATAAACTAATTTAGAAACCAAAAATTTATTTAGTCCCTAAAATGATTTATAATTTAGTCACTATAGTAACTAATTATTTTTTTTATATAAAATTAATTTTTATTTCATGATTTTTTTTAGTGCTAAAAAAATTATGACTAATTAATTCGTAGACTCATGAGTGAGTTTTAATGAGTTCAACATAATGAAAAGAAAAATAGTAAAAGGGTATGGTTAAAGTGCATGGGAGCATTATTTTTCTTGATTAAAAAATGTTGATTGGTATTATAGTGTTTGGAAAATGAGATTTGTAAGCACCTGGGCAATGATTGTAACTTTGAGAGTGGAAGTTCCAAAGGGCAAGACACTGCTGCTAGCAAGAGAGAGATGATGATTTTGGAGCAAAGCCATGATTTTGAGCACAATGTCCTTTTGTTTGTGGCAGTGAATTCCAATCAGAACCTCTTTTTCCAACACTCTTGCTTCAACCTGAGGTAGTGGAGGAGTTGATATATTATGAGACTTTGTTTCATCACATGATGTCCCTTCTTCTTCTCTTGAACACACTTGGGAATATTTCTTTATCAGTATTCTTGAATCTGTGTTCTTCCTCTTGTTCTCATTTTCTAGCTCAATCACTCTCTCTTCAAGTTGTTTCATGTATATCATTGCTTCCCTAAGTATATAAGCCTTGTCTGTCTATAAATTCATCTTTATAAGTCAAATCATGTAAAGGATGTGTTATATGAAAACTTTTCGTAATAATATCTAAAATAATTAATATAATAATTAATTATTTGTTATCTTAAAATTATTTTTTTTAGTAACTTTATTATAACATATATTTCGTTGACTTTAATAATCATTTCAACTAACAATATTATTATGCAACTAATAATATTTATGATGATATTTCAACTAACAATATTATTATTAAAAAAATAAAAAATATAAAAATATAGAAAGACTATACCAAAATTCATATGTTAAAAAAACGATACATGAATAAATTATACTTATTTATCTAAGAACATAGTAAATGAAAGTCTATTATACCAATCAAATGATTTTCTATGAATAAATCATAAATTAGTCAATCTATTTATTATCAATACATACATGTACTTCCTTCACGAAAAATATAAATAATTGTATTTGTCTTTGTTGATTTTTTAAATATTTTGGTTGATTATTTTCTTCTGTCAATTCTTTTGAAAAACAATTCTAAGCTAGTATAAGACTTAGTTTTTATATACAAGAAAGTTTCATTATGTTATAAAATTTTGTTTCCAAGAAACTTATGAAATAGTCGTTTATTTTGGGGATTATATGAAAGTTTTTTTATACTACGATTTTAAATATTTTTGGGGATTATATGAAAGTTTTTTTATACTAAGATTTTAAATATTTTTATTTGTTTGTTGATAAAAAAAATATTGTAATTAGGAGATTTGATTAACAAGTGAAACTTAAAATGGTAAAATTTCATTTTTGAAAAGATGAGATAAGAGTGACTAAATTCTTAGAATTAAGGTGTTCAAAAATTATGAGAGATGCAGAAAGATTTGCTTAAAAAGGGTGAAAAGGTGCAGCAAAGCTTGCAGGAAGCTATGGTCTGAAAAAGTGCTGTAAAACTAAGGAAAAACAGCTTTATTTTTCTGCCTCAGTGGCCCTGATTTCACTGCAAACAAAGCTTTTTTTTCTTTTGTAAAACTTCTCTTTCTACCCTACTATGTACTTTCTGATTTGAAAGTTCAAAACTGTGCCTATGGAACCATGGAAATGGCCCTATACATGCACTTTTATCACTTATATGTGCTGCAGAATATATAGTGTTTATACACAGTTTATTGTCCTTTTCACATATCAACACTATAAACCTTCTTTAAGAAAATGTCATTAATACTCTTTTTAACATATACCTGTTTACTATATAAAATTTAATAATCTTATGAAATGAAAATATTCTCTATTAACTGCATTATGTAGCAGTTCATGTAAAAGGGAGTAAAATTTCAGTAATATCAGACAAGACAAGGAATCAGTTTTTGCTTCTGCTATCTGATTATTGCCTTCATGCTAATACAAAATGTTCAAATCAAGGAACACTACCATACAATTAGTTAAATGTGGAAATTTTAATCAAAATTAACTTTTTGTTGAAACTAATTTTATAGATACTCAATTGAATGTTGTGAATTCAGTCACATTGAAGGCTTGTAAAGAAACAACAAGGACTAAAATTGATGAACATGGTGATGATTGAACTGAGTAGAACTAACCTTCTTCAATCCAGGTATGGTGGCAGAAAGTGCTATGAACCTTTCAGTGAGTTCCTGTCTTCTTCTTCTCTCAGTCATGATGTGATCTTGAATCTCAGATGAGCTTCTATACTTCTTGTTGTCACCTTGTTTGGCCTTTGGTTTGGTGATGACATGCTCACTCTCTGAGCTCAGAACTGTAGAACATAGGGCATCCCCACCAAAATACCTATGCAAATCACCATGATCATCATCATCATTAGGTCTATGATGGAGAGAAGAAGGTTTCATGGTTGAGTTTTCAAAGGACAAAATGAAGGAAGAAGATGAGGATGGTGCTGAAGAAGAAGAAGAAGAAGAAGCAGCATTCTTGTAAGCCACAACATCTTGAGAAATGATGGAGCTTGAGCTATTACTCTTCAGCATTTTCCCATGCCTCTCATCAAAGCTTGCATCTTCTTCATAGGACAAGCAACTACTTCCCATGGAAAAAACTTTCTTACTATTATTATCATTATCATTATTATTAGTAGAAGAGTTGTGAAATGAGAAATTCAATGGCTCAAGTACAAACTTATCTTCATCAAGTGATTTGATGTGAGAATGGCCAATGAAATTGTCCTCATCACCCATCTCCTAATACAAAGAAAAAAAGTGGGAAAACACCAAATAGAAGAGTTAAAGAGGATAAAGATAATAGAGAAAAAGTTAAAACAAAGATGCAATGATGATCACATTGATGGAAGAAAAGAAAGTGTTTTTTTATTGGTTTGTGATTACCAAGGAAGAAATCCAACTCTCCCATGAGTCTTCTTCCATTGAAAGAAAAGTGAAAGAGTGAGATGTTTTGGCCAACCATGTCAAAGATCAGTCTTTTTTAAGGTACATTCAAAGGTTCATCAATGGAGACAAGAAACCAACTCGTTATTCATGCGACCTCGTTTCCACCGTTGGATGGAGTGTGATAATGTATACAAAAATGGTGACATGGGGATGCAAACCCTAGTGCCAATAATTTAGATATTGGGCAAAGTGCATTATGCAATCAAAAGTAATATCACCTTTCCATGGATCCACCAACTTTTGTTTTTCTCAAACATCATCAATTTATTAGTAAATGAAAAAGTATTTTATTGTTAATGGGTTTCAATATTTCGAGTTAGATCTTTATTAACATTTTTTGTTTTAAATTTTTTATTTATTTCGATATTCTAATGTTTCATTGTGTTAGTAATAGATGAAGTGATTGTTGTTTTTATATTTAATTTGCTGATTGATTTGTATCTTTTTCTCTTCCATCTCATTTAATTTGATGGTTAATGAATTTCAAAATTTTAAAACAGAAAAAATAGCACTATCAAAAAAATCACTAAATAACAATTAATTTAAAAAAAAATAGTATTTAAATTTATTAGTATCTAAATAATTTCTATTATTAATAAAATTGTAAAATAATTTTTAAATTAATTATCCAGATTTTATCTATTAGTATTTTAGATTTTAAATTAATTTTCAAAAGATTAATAAAAATAATTTATAATATAAAACTTTGATAACTAATAGTTACATATAAATTTAGAAACCACTTTAAATAATAAAAATTATTAATATAAATTTATATTAATAATAAAAACACTACAAGAAAATCATGAAATAGAAACCAATTTGTAGAAACCAAAATTATTAGTTCCAATAGTAACTAGATTATACACCATTTTAGAAACTAAAAAAAAAATTAGTTTCTAAATTAGTTTCTATTATTTTCTATTTTTGTTAAATAGTTTCTAAATTGGTATCTAATTAACAACCAAGGTTTTTGTTACCAAATTTAGAAATTAAATAATTGGTAGTTAAAACCTTAATTGCTAATTAGATACCAATTTAGAAACTATTTAACAATAATAGAAAATAATAGAAACTAACTTAGAAACCAATTTTTTTTAGTTTCTAAAATGGTCTTTGTTTTAATTCCTATTGTAACTAATTATTTTTGTTTCTGCAAATTGTTTTCTATTTCATAATTTTCTTTTAGTGAAATTACTTTAATTATCTAACTTTTTAATTTATAAAATAGTCTTTAATTAAGTTAATATAATAATTAATTATTTTAATTTTTAAACTAAGTTTTATTTAATAATTCTTTTAGTATTAAAATTTAATATTATATTATATATATATAAAGATTTTTTATTTTTCTAAAAATTAAATTGAAAGTGTCTTATATTTTCACAAACCAAATTGAAGATTTTTATACTTATTCACTATCTAAGTCTACTCACATACTTTTATTAAATGGTCTTATAATTTTATATAAATCAAAATATACATATGCCTTTCCCATTACTTTTTACTCATATAATTTAATCTTTTATATAAAAAAAATAATTAAATATATTGTTTAGTATAAAGTGTATAGTAGAATAAAAAAAAGAATTATGTAAAATAAAAGATTTAAAACACCTGTGTGAGAGACAGTGAGGTGTGAAGTTTTGGGCCTGTTTGGTATGTTTTGAGGCGTAGGGTTGGAGAAAGCTGACAATGATTATTCACCTTTTGGGAAGGAGCAGAGAACTACGCAAGTGGACCAAACAATTATTGGATTCTCGCATCTTATATCATTGCAAAAATTATAAATTTTTTTTTTATTTTCTGTTCAAATTATCAAACTTTTGGTTTTCTTTACAAAAGCTGGTTAATTTTTTTTTTTTTAGAATGAAGTTTTTTATTGAAAAATTATGCATAAAAAAAGTCATGCTAAAGTGATTTTTTTATATATATAAAGTCAAATTACATCACTATATAACTTTCACTTCAATAATTATGAAATAGAAATCAATTTAAAAAAAATAGTTAAAATTAGAGATTATTTTAAAAATTAAAAAAAAATTAATTTTTAAATTAATTTTTATTATTGTTAAATAGTTTCTAAATTAGTATCTAATTAGCTATCAACATTTTTCTATCCAATTTAGAATCTAAATAATTAATAATTAAAATTTTGGTAGCTAATGAGATGAATTTAGAAACTATTTAACAATAATAAAAACTAATTTAAAAATAAAAAATAATTTTATTTTTAAAATAATCTTTAATTTAATCCGTATAGCAATTAATTATTTTTATCTTTAAAATTAATTTTTATTTTATGATTTTGTTTTAGTTTTCATTATATTTTTATATATTTTATTAACACGATTTTAGTATATCTTCGTAACTCGTGTGACGTTTTACAACTTCTTCATATTTATAATTTTCTCAAAAACAACCTTATTCTAATAAAAAAAATTAAAAAAAAAATTATTTTGTCTCACTTTTATAAAAATTCGCAAACATTCTTCACACATATAATATTTTCAATATAAATAAAAAATACAATCAATTATATATTTACAATTGGTAACTTATTTTTTTAACAGACTTCACTATTATTAAACATGTCTCATAGTATATGCTTATTTATCCAAGTTTAATATAATAATTTATGTATTATATTTTTATTGTGATTTAATTCATTTAGTTCTTGATAAGAAATATAATTAATGATTTTTTAATAATTTTTTTTTAAAATTACTACAATGATAATTTTAATTGTGATTTAATTCATTACACAAATTGTTATAATCGGTGATAAAAGAATTATCATAATGAAAATTAAATTTATGACTTTTTCATTAGTAGAAAGTAAATTTTAATTTAACTCACTCATAAGAGAAGTTTTATATAATTACACTTAATTAATTTCATTTTTAAGCTATTTAAGGTACTTTTTACATGATTATAATATTTTTTAGTTTGTAGTTAACATTTAATTAATAGAAATATAATGTTGAATAAAACAAAATATGTTGGTTTTATCTAGAAGATAAATAGAAGACCTAACATGTGTTATAAAGTGCTTAGTTGTATTTCTGTTTTGAATGCTTTATAACTTTTGGTCATTTGTTCCTTTCAATGTCAGTTGTATGTGGCCTTTCGACCAAGCCTTTTCCATTCAATACAACTCACATTTTTTTTAAGAATTAAAAAATAATAATTAGTGCTTCATATTTTTTAAGGAAAAAATATTAAAATAACCTTTTATTATGATTTTTTGGTTAAATAACTTTGTATAATGAGTTTTTTTTATTAAGTTTTTGAATAAAAATATTTTTGATTCACCCACCATTTTTTGTTGGTCATTGCTTAAACTTGATTAAATAAATCAAAGACTGAATCACTATTTTTGAGTTCAGCAAATAGTATAATCTGATTTTCAAATTAAATGTCATTATGTAAAATGACATCATTAGTATATGCAACAATATCACACATATAAACAAAATAATGTTTTATTTAAATTGGAAAATAAAACACTAAAAGAGTGAAAATAAAAAGTGAAAGGTGAAATTATTTTGAACTAAATGATATAAATAAAAAATATAGAAAAGTTAAATATTTATTATTATAAATTTTTTTATTAAATAACAACTAATTTAAAAATAAAAAAATAATTAGTTACTATTTTATAAATTAAAAAATTATTGATGTTTAAATTACTTTTTATTATTAATAAAAATTTATAAAATAATTTTTAAATTGACATCTAATATTAATTAATGTTTTAGCTATTTTATATTGTAAATTATTAAAATAGTTAGTAGTTAAAAATTTGATAGTTAATGTTAGATATAAATTTAAAAATTATTTTATAAACTTTTATTATTGATAAAAATTACTTTATATACTAATAATTTTTAATTTATAAAAGAATATCTAACGGATTAATTATTTTTTATGTATTATTTTAATTACTGATTTTATTATAGGTTTGATAATTTTTTTGTCTTATTATTATAATAATAATTTCTTAACGTTCAAAATTTATTTAGAAAAAAAGTTAATATAATTTTTTGTTAAATTATTGGTAATGAATAATATGTTATATGAATAAAAAATGTTATCTTGTAATTAAAAATTAATTTATTGATGAAAGTAACATGTAAGACGAACAATGAAAGTCATATATCAATGTATAAACACCCTTATCATGAATTTAACTGAATATTTTGTATTCATTTATCTTAAAAAAAATAAAAAATAAAAAAAATATTTAAAATAATGAGACAAAATTGAAAAGATTACCTTAATTTTAATAAACAAAAGTATATAGGCAGTTGAATTGAAAATAATCACGATAATTAGATATTATATAAAGTAACATTAGAGAAATATAATTACTAATACTAAAAATAAATAAATAAACTATAAAATTTTTATATTTAAAATAAACCTAAAAATATCATAATATGAGGTCTAAGTACAAAAGTATGTTATGTAACAATAACTTTAGAATTGAAAAAAAAAATCAATACTTTACAATTTTTTTGGGAAAAGGATTAAAATAACGTTTTATAATAAATTGTTTGCTAAATAAATTTGTATTAATTTTTGTAAAAAAATATTTTTCATTGACCCACGAATTTTTACTTGTCATAAATAGATCAAACATTAGACTGAACCACTAATCCTTCAAACTACAAATATCACATAATCGGTATTACATAAACAACAATATAACATCATCACGATATGAAAGAAACTAATATTTTGTTTTGAGGTGAGAAAATAAGAAAAAAAAAACGTAAACTAAAATGGTTTGAATTAAATAATATAAGTAAGAAGTTAAATATATTTATCTATTATTTTAATTATTTAATTTTGTTGATGATGAGTACACCTTCAAGTGACTACATTATTTCAAATAATAATCATTTTTCTAATTTATTATCTCATATAATAATTGATTATCTAGTTTAAAATTAATTTTTATAATTTTTGTAAATTATTAATTATTTTAATAAATGTTTGATTATATTATGCAATCTAAAAAATTACACTTTCATAAATAACTAATTATACTAGTTTAAAATATTTTTATGTTAATGAAGCACATAAGAATCAATATTTACAATGTTGATTCCACTCAAATTTTGTAGCTCCTTTCAATAATAAAAAAAACTTAAACTTCTTGGCCAGTTTCGAAATGTACCGAAGTAGTGAGGTGAACTTTCCATTCAACCGTTGGAGTTTCTTGAGATTGTTCAAACTTCAAGTGTTCGTGATTGCCTCACACTTATCTGGATTGACTTCAATCCCTTTGTTCGGTGAATTATCTTTCCAACTCAGATGATTTGAGTAGGAAGGAGGCCAAGTTGATCATTGGTTCATCAAAGCTAAGATAATTTCCTTCGAACTTAATCCTAGGATCTAAGTTGACCTCTTCAATTTCTTCAAGATCGTCCTCTGTAGTACGGGAAAATTCCTTAACATTGTGGACTTATCGAGGTATGTCCTGATGTTCAGGGATTTGAATAGTGAACTCTATTTGTGTTGTGCTACTTAAGGTTCAGCCTTTCACCGAGTATGGGGCTACCTGTATTTACGTAACACTCCTGAGTTATTTTGGGATTAACTTTCACCGTTATTATTGAGACGTTTTCTGTTGAAAACTTCATAGCCATGTCGTGGAATTGATTAAGAGTCCAATGGCCGAAGAGAATATTATAGGAGGCATCTGCCTCCACCAAAATATATCTCACCGTCAAGGTGCGATATGTTGCACTAGTTCCAAATGTAGTAAGGAGATTTATATTGTTGGGAAAAACGGGTAATTTTCCCACTAAAACAAAACCCTAACAGAGCTACCCGACAAATAATATTGAATAAATAAAGCGGAATAATAAAAGAGATAAAGAGGAAAAAACACACCCGAA
>Ga0123342_1010964_pt1 | contig 10151 bp, 4 predicted proteins | sample Turbeawhitnodule_FD_89960 | JGI IMG/M metagenome (GOLD analysis project Ga0123342, IMG submission 89960) | Root nodule microbial communities of legume samples collected from Mexico - Turtle bean Mexico white nodule | ecosystem: Host-associated > Plants > Roots > Nodule | place: Mexico: Nepantla...
CGAACTTTTAGGAAAGCCTTGATGTTTTCAGTGCTTATTGCCACGTGTTCTTCTGACTTGATCGCTGCTCTACGCAGAGGGCCTCACAGCGCCGTAACCCAACTTAGGGTTATTCCCTTGTGCGAGTCTTCTTTCCTTGAATTGCATCTAGCGCGTGGGATGACTTTCAGGGTGTCAACTCATGTGCCCCAGCCTCTAGTCATTCACCCTGGAAGTGTATCTACCCTTCTCTCGTATCATGCATGTGGTTCTCCCTTGGGTGTGGCCCTCTCATGGGTCGTATCGGCCCCAGGTCTCCCAGCGGTGGCATGGGTACTTCACGAGTCAGGTTACCTTCTTCTGGTATTAGAACTATGAATTTGAAGCCACCTTCCTCTTCTCTTTATCACTGCTCTGAAGTGCTGAGGCCTTTCGCGGTGTCGCCCCTTCCACGGTATTTTCCTACCTATGGGCATCGGGAGGCGGCACCGTCGATGCCTTAACCTTGGCGACGCCTGCCCCAGGTGACGCCTCATCTTGGCGACGCCTCACCAAGGCGACGCCTACACTAGGCGATGCATCGTCTTCGCAACGCCTTACCTTGGCGATGCCCCACCCTGGCGACGCCTCAAGCAGTCGATTTGTTGACTTTCTTCCTTGGGTCCCTCGAGGGGGCCCCCCATACGTTGACCTTTGACTTTGATTTTGACTTTGGTCAACGCCCGGGGACGGGACGGTACAGTTGTAAAACAAAATATAGATATCAATCAAGCTCATGAACAAAATAAAAACAATCCAAATAATTGCACTGGAGTTCCATAAGAAATTGCAGAGCTCCTGCTTTCTTACAAGACTATCATTATTGGATTATGAATAATATGAATGCAAATAAGAACACAAATATTCATTTTATATCATCTATTATAAATATGAAAATCTATCTAATAAACAACTACATTATACTTTGAATATATATGCTAATAATGAACCTCAAACTTACAATGTTGTGGTTAAACATCCCTATCACAAAAGAAATTCAAGCGCTTGAACAAAATAAAACTTGGCTACCCCCTGAAAAAAAAAACCTATTGGATGTAAATGGGTTTGTAGAATCAAATGTAATGCATATGGAAAGGTTGAAAGATATAAGAGAAGGCTTGTTGCAAAGAGATATACTCAACTTGAAGGAATTGATTATGTTGACACATTCTCTCCAGTTGTTAAGTTAATTATAGCTAGGTTGCTTCTTGCCTTGGCTGATATTCAAGATTGGCATCACAACAGTTGGATGTAAACAATGTCTTTCTTCATGGAGAGTTGAATGAAGATGCCTACATGATTCCTCCTCTAGGTATGAAATGTACTGAACTAGGTTAGGTATGCAAGCTAAGCAAGTTGTTATATGGCCTTAAACAAGCAAGTAGGCAATATTTTCCAAATTATCTTATTTTCTTAAAAAATTGGGTTTATACAATCAAATGTTGATCATTAATTGTTTATAAAAAGAACATGTAATGGTCTCCTTGCCTTACTAGTATGTGTATATGATATAATTCTTGTGTTACACATGAACTGGATGAAACCTTCAAGGTTAAAGACTTAGAAAAGCTCAAATGCTTCCTTGGTTTGAAGTTTCCCATTCCAAAAAAGGAATTCATGTTTCATATAGAAAATATGCTCTCGATGTTCTCGCAGATACTGGATTGCTCACAACAAAATCTTGTTCTACTCCCATGATTAATGACATCTTTGTTTGAAGAAGGAACTCCTTTGCAAGACTTTACTTCGTACTAACTTCTTATTGACATACTCTTCTATCTGAGCAATACAAGACCTGACATATGTTATTATGTTTAGTTCTTAATCCAGTTTCTTCGTGCTTCTACAATGGATCATTTGTTGAAAATGAAGTTTTGATGCCTCCAAATCCATGAAGACAACTTGAAGATCTTGTTGCTGTGTTTAGGGTTTTTTTCTGGGTAGTTTAGAATTTGCTAGATCCAATCCTAATCAATTCACAACTGAATCAATATAGTTTTTTAAAAAATAAAAATGTTTTTCAAAGCTAAGTGAAAAACAACCTGTTGATTTCTCGTTTTAATCGGTTGTTTTTCCTCAGCCTGTGAAGGGTCTTTTGAAATGTATTGGTTCTGGTTGACTTAACTGTCAAAACCAATTCAACCGGTTAAATCGACATTTCAACCAGTTGATTTTTGAATTTCTTAACAACTTTTCATAAAACTGTTAAATCTGTTTTCAGTTATTTACAAACTATTTTGGCTCATGGTTAACTAATTAAAACGACTAGTTTGATGAGCTATAAAACTATGATTACCCTTCTTATTTGAAATATACACAACAAGTTATTAAGAAAAGATTTTTTGAAAGTTTGGATTCAAGAAAGCAAGATTGCCTTGGGTTGTGCTTTGGTTAAAGAGTGGATTAGGAGCAACTGTGATTTCCTGTAATCAGGTGTAATTTGTTTCATATTGCTTTGGTTAAAGAGTGGATTAGGAGCAACTGTGATTTCTTGTAATCTGGTGTAATCTGTTTCATATTCTCTTGTAATTGTTCTTTAGTTTGAATTCTTGTAAACTGTGTATCTGTAAGGTCAAAGGTTGTTCTGACTGTGTGTGAAGTCAAAAAGGGTGTGTGTTCTTGAGTGGTCAAGATCACCTCTTTGAGGTTATGGTGTGTTGTAATTTGTTGTTGGTTACCTAGTGAGTACCCAGTGGTTTTCTGGCGACTAGATGTAGCTCTGGTAAGGAGTAAATCAGTATAATTGTTTGTGTGATCTTTTGTCTCTCTCTCTCTCATACACACTCATTTAAAATATGTTTGACTTGTGATTTCATCTTTGTTGCCATAAACAATCGGTTAAATCGTATTTTGAACCAGTTGTTTTTCTGATAACAGTTTTAACAAATTTGTTTTCTTGGCTGAACTGATTCTTTGATCTGTAAATCAACATCAATCTTCATTCTTAGCCAATATTTGCGAAAATTTTACTTAAACAATTCACTCCCCTCTTGTTAAGGCCATTAATTCTTACATCATTATCATGTTGCCCAACCTGTTCTACATTACATTAAGAATGCTCTAGGATGTGGCTTATTTTTTCCCAATGATTCTAGTTTGCAATTCAAAGGATTCAATAGTTTTGATTGGACAACATGTCTGAAACTAGACGCTCTACAACATGTTTTTGTGTCTTTCTTGGATTCTTCCTTGTTTTCTGGAAATCTAAGAAGAAACCACTATAGCACGTTCTTCTTTTGAAGCGGAGTATCGTGCTTTTACAACTGTTACATGTGAAATACAATTGTTAACATATTTATTGAATGATCTTGGTATTGAAACTCAAGTTGTTACTTGTTTCATTTTCTATTTTTGTGTTTTTTTTATTGCATATATATTTATTTATTTTTCTTCTTTGTCTTTTTAAGTACATAAAAAGTTACTTTTCAGTACTTGTCTTTTTTTTTCTCGTGTGCCTTTCTTTGTTGACTTACAATGCCTTTACTTTTTTTTGCATGAAAGAAGAAATTCTACAGACAATTTAGTTTCTATTACAATTGTGTTTTTTCTTCTTGCAAAAACTAAACAAAGATTAATCATGGTAGAAAAATTTCAATAGTTATACCTCCTTATATATTATAATTTCTAGGCTCAAAGTTACACTAATTAATTTAATGCATTCTTATTTATAATTTATGTATGATCTCCTACTATTTATAATCATATAAGTAACTAATATTATGTTGTTTACCTGACCTAATTTTAGTTTTCCATTAAAACTTTATATATATATATATATATATAATTTTTTTAATCAATATTTTTAGAAAGGTTTCCGTAGTACACCTTATGCCTTGTGTTGTGCATGTTTATGATGATTTTTGTAGTGACTGGGAATCATCAAAATATTGGAATTGATATTAGGTAACAAAAGAATATATACACGAAAATAGCTTGTGTAAGCTATTATAAACATCAATGGAATTTTGTGACATGGAATCTAGCACTTTTTCTAACATGTATAGAGGATCGATCCCTCTTGATTCAATTAATTGAAAATTTCTTTCAACACCACCATGATTTAACGTGTGTTATCCCTAATTTTAGATGCCTAGAAGTAAAATGCATGTAGATAAATTTTGTCAACTCAAATGACTATATGTATATTTCCTCTACTGATTATACCGAAATATCCTTTTGAAAGATTCTTTTATATTTATTTAAATATAATTATTTTAAAGAACAAATGCACTTAAGATAACTTTGCAATGCTAGAGCCAAGAGGCATGCAAGGAAATTAAGAACCCTAATGAATAATCCAAACCCAATGCGAGAAAAAGTGTCAAACCCTATGATTTTGCCATTCTTGCTTAAAAAAAACCACCATCGTGACCCATGAAATAGGGGTGATGATGTCCCACTCAATGAATAATATAAATAAAGAAAGCATTTTCTCAAAGATATTCCTCATTTGGGTTCTTTCACAATTGCCAAAGTCCCCATATATTTATTTTAATTAATACTCACAAAGGCTCACTTTTTCTATTCCATGGATGATTCTTAGTAGATTCCAAGGAATCATCCTATCCCCCCACAACCCACATGATACCTTTTTACACTACTAAGAGTATTGCTTACTAAACCTTCCAACCACATATACATGTGAACAATATTTATCTTAATATCAAAATTTTCAATTTTTCAAATGATAATGTTTTTAGGGACTTTCTTTTTTTCCTTTTTAAACTATGTTGACCATTTAATTTTATTTTTTTATCATTTAAGTATTTATAGTTATTTATATGATTTCAATTTGATTTATAACTTATAAAGTTAGCTTAAATATAAATATTATACATGATATCAAATTAAAAAGTATACATTATTATAATCTTAGTAAATCTTAAATTCAAATTTTAGTCTCCTTAAATTTTTTATCTGAGATTTTAATCTACAATCTTTGTCCAGCTCACAATTTTACTTTTCTTTCTTTTTCACTAACGGATCTTAGACTAATACATTTGCGCATGATCAAGAAATAATATATTTAATTAAATTGTGAAAAAATAGTACATTATAAAGAAAACTTTTAAAAAAAAGTTATTTAGCGGGGTTAATATATTTTTAGGAATTGATTTATTTAACGGAGATTTTTTAATATTTGTTAAGAGAGAAATGTATCTATGGTGGAAGAGAGAAGTCAAGAGGATCATTAGAGATAGTGAAAAATGAGGTTGAAGGTTATTTTAAACGACAAGTTATTTTATACAAATTTTGAAACTCATGATATTTTACGGAGGTTCTTAAACTATGGTATTTAACGGAGGTTTTGAAATTCATGATATATTATAGAAGTTCTTAAACTCGTGGTATTTAATATGGATTCTGAAAGATTTTTATTGAAGTTAAAAAATTACGGAAAACATGTTTCCATGGATGATTTAGTAGGTGAAACTATTTTCTAAAACTTTGTCACTAAATTTGTGAAAAAAATAGGGGAATGAAAACTGTAAAAAGAAATAGGGAATTAAATTACATTTAGCGCTTAAATTTCTTTTTTTAAACACTCTATTAACAAAAATAATATGTTTTGATTAAAAAAAAATTCATGTACTCTTAGTTTATACTATTAATATATATTATTACCGAGAAATATAAAACTAAATTAAAATAAGTTAAAGATAATTTTTTTAAGTTGCAAAATGATACCATTTTAAGGGTATTTTGCTAGCTTAAATTTTCATTTTTTTTCTTCTGTTGAATTAGGACTAATAGACTACTTAATAGGTTGAGAATTCAATCTAATTTAACTTGTTTACAAGATCATAAAAAAGTAAGAGTTTAAGAAAATGTGATGTGACAACTCTAACGAAACAAATATGTATAATGGACTGCCGATTAAAAACAAAATGTATATATATATAATGGAAAAATAATACTTTCACACTTTAATTTTTTCCATTCTAATTCTTATACACTTTCACTTAACAACCAATAATATTATTATTTTATTTTAAAATTTTATTTATTTTTATTATTAATTGAATATAATATTTTATTGTTAAAATGGATTGTAAAGTAGAAATGAGAGAGAAAAAGATATTAACAAACATTATTCATATATAATATAAGAATCATGATATGTTAATAATTTAAAAATAAATTACTGATAAAAATAGAAGAAAAAGTAGTTTTTACTGAAGTTTTGATCCATACAAAATATTTTTTTTAATAATTATAAACTGGTGTCTATAACTATAATAGTAAAATTTTAAAAAAATAACAATAAAATAAAATAATTAGTAAGGGACCCACTTGAGAAACCCACACCCTTTTGTTCCCTGGTTACTAAACTCAACCACATTTTGCCACCACCAAGGAAAGAAGCAAGAAAGTTTTAATTTTTCAAAGTCTTGGTCTTAATAACGACCATGAAGTAGTAAAACAGTAACCGAATATGCTTCTAAGAATTCTCATGCTCCCTTCAACGACCCCTTTTATACCCTTTTCAAACCGCCACTTCATCACGCCAAGCATATGCTTTCTAATATTCTAGCAAACCTTAGCTAATAAATTCCCCAGTAACCCTTTTTTTTTTCTACCTTCATCACATTTTCATATTACACCAACCCATTTTCGCATTTCATCTTCTTCACACTATTTATTTGTTTTTCCTTAAAAAAGTTGGTTTTGAAGTTATGAAGTTTGGAAAGAGACTGAAGCAACAGATTCAGGAGTCGTTGCCGGAGTGGAGGGACAAGTACTTGTCGTACAAGGAATTGAAGAAGCTCGTGCGTCTCATATCGGAGGCACCAACGTTGTTGAATGGGTCCTTCGAATATGGCAAAACCGAGAATGAGTTCATGTGCTTGTTGAACAATGACATAGACAAGTTCAATGGCTTCTTCATGGAGAAAGAGGAGGATTTCATTATTCGCCACATGGTAATGTTCTTCCTCACACCCCACTAATCTATTTTCACTTTCAAATTCTTTTTTAATTTCTCATAAGTTATGTTATATTTGAATCGTAATTTAGTGTATGCTTCTTTTGTTAAATAAAGTTTTTATATATAAAAATAAAACATGTTTTTGGTCCAAAGGAGATATCTAAATATTAATATAAAACACCCATTTGATAAATTTATTGTTTCTATTTATTGTCATTACTTGATATTATTCTTTATTTTCATCTACTATTATTTCAATTTCTTTTGATTTGATGGTGTGAAATAGTAGAGAGTGTGTACATAATCCTTGTTTTAAGCAATCACGCAATTACATGTCATAGTTTAATTATTAGAGGAAAAAGTGTCTTTTCAGAGGGAATTATTTTGTGTGTGTGTTCTTCATCATACTCTCCTAGTTTATTCCTTAGGAATATTCTTTTGAACGTTTAGTTAAGTGTAAAAGATTGAAAGTTTTGCATTACCTATGTTGGTGAATATGATTAGAGTGGAGGTAGTGTTGACCAGCTGTGGAAACGTAATTAATAAAACTAAACTACTATTGTTTATTATAACCAATGATTTATATTTTTCGCATGTAGCATGGGAACATTTTTTTATAAACACTTTTAAAACAATACAATAAGGAGATAAATTAAAATTAATTTAAACAAAAAGGAGATAATTTATATAAATTTTCTAAATTTTTATTTTTCATTTGTGTGTAAACTAATTTTAAATTAATTTCATTATTTTTTGCTTTTCCAAATAAAATATTTATAGAAAAGATTTTCCTCACGTACATCATATAATATTTTGAATTACCAAAAAGAATGGGTTTTACATGCGAGAGCCATTGGTTTTTTTAATTGTTAATCTTGAGCACAATATAATCTATAATTGGATAAACTTATATAATTGAAAAGTGAAATTATGTGCACAATTTTACGAGGGTAACATTATCAGAAATCGAACACAAAATTTATAGGTAGTATTTTTTTACATAAGAGGGACTAGAGTGAAAAAGAACTAAAAACAGTTTCTAATAAAGGTAAATAGTGAATTTAATTCTTATTTTTTTTAGGTGGACACATCAGTGTTTAAATATATTCAATTTTTATTTATCACTTAAATATATTAAGTTATAAATATGTATATATGTACGTATTCAATATTTTTTCCCTTTAAATTATAAAAATATTTCATATTAGTTCCTTTAAAACAATTAAGATGTTTTGTTAAAACGGACCTAGAAAGTTTAATTTTTTGAATTTTAAGTAAGTTTTATGTTAAAATTTATCAAATAAAAATTATACTAGTAGTAAAAAAATAAAATTATAAAGGTGTAAGGATTGATAGTTAGAGATAAAAAAATACATGTGTATTTGTAAGTAATGTTCGCACTATATTAACAAGGGTATGTGAAGATATATCACTACTAGAAAAAATAGTTTTAATGAGAGTTTATTTTTACATTATCCAGAATTAAAACCTTTATTAAGTCATTTATCAAGGGTTGCAGTTTCCTCCGCTAAACCATCTTTGGAGAACGTGTTTTCCGAGGTTTTTAAAAAACCTCAGGAAAAGTCTTTCAAAACTCATGTTAAATATCATGAGTTTAAGAATCTCCGTAAAATACCATGAGTTTCAAAACCTTCATTACATACCATTGGTTTAAAAATCTCCGTAAAATATCATGGGTTTAAGAACTTCCATAAAATATAATGAGTTTCAAAATTTTCATAAAATGACTTGTCGTTTGAAATAACCTTCAACCCTATTTTCACCATCTCTAACGATCCTCCTAGCTTCTCTCTTCTACCGTAGACACACTGCTCTCCAGCACTGACTCAATGGCCGACGACGACCATGCTAACAAGGAATCATAATTTAGTCACACTTATGTCTATTATATCTAAGGAGAAGAAACACTAAATAAGGCACTATCTTCTTCTTACTCCAATATTGCTTATTCCATCACCTTACTATCCCAACTTGGGTTACAAGCCATTGTTACCTAACTCGACAACAACTAGTGTTTATCACTGCTTTATATATCCTAAATAATTGTATTATCTAATCATATGTGGGCTTCAAAGTCACGTGTGCTCTTGGCTAAAGATTGCAAGAACATATTGCGAGAAGAAATTAATTTTATCACTTCTCACTTTCACAGTAAATTAATTATTAAATGCATTTTAAAATAAATGTCTTAATTTAAAACATTTCAAAATTATGAGAATAAAATATTAAAAATTATAACTAAAACTAAAATTGCAAATAAAATATACATACATCAAAAGTTAAAAAAAAAAATAAGTAAAGTTTTTTGAAGTATGAGATCGTAACAAAAAAACTAGGAATTATATAAACCAACTATCATCAATCATAAAAAAATATACAAATACTGTTGAAATACTTGTTATCCAAGATTAGTTGTTGATATACTTATTATCTAAGGTTATTTTGCTAAGTTTTTAAAATAATTTTCTGAAACTTTAGAATACTTATTTGTAATGTAAAGTTACACATTTAAAATTTTAGAGAATTTAGTTATATTAAAACTATGTAGTGTTTAATTATTTATTTATAAATAGATTTAATTATAGTTATTTATTAAAGTTTGAAAAATCTGGAGTGTTTTATTGAGGTTCTACAATAAATCTTTGGAATTCAACGAAAGTAAAAACAAGTCTCTATTATTTTGTTGAGGTTTTAGAAAAAACCTTTAAAATTTAACGAAGGTTAAAAAATTCTATGTTATTTTGCTGAGATTTTAGAATAAACATTTGGAATTTAACGAATGTTAAAAAAAACCTTCGTTATTTTGCTGAGGTTTTTGAATAACCTTCAGAACTTAATGAAGGTTAAAAAAACCTCCGTTAATTAAATCAATTCCTAGGATTATATCAACATCCGCTAAATAATCTGCATTAAAACCCTCTCTCTTTGTAGTGTACGAATATTTGTCACATTTCCATATATTATTATATTCATCTTCATATATATATATATATATATATATATATATATATATATATATATATATATTTTTTTTTTTTTTTTTTAATACATTTTTTTTTAATTTTTTTTTTTATGTAATTTTGCTTATGTTCTCCCTGATAAATGTAAAATTTGTATCTCATTTGTATTTCATTATATAATCGATATAATCATATCTATTAAAATAATTATTAAATAATTTATA
>Ga0123342_1010966_pt1 | contig 10149 bp, 4 predicted proteins | sample Turbeawhitnodule_FD_89960 | JGI IMG/M metagenome (GOLD analysis project Ga0123342, IMG submission 89960) | Root nodule microbial communities of legume samples collected from Mexico - Turtle bean Mexico white nodule | ecosystem: Host-associated > Plants > Roots > Nodule | place: Mexico: Nepantla...
ATTATTTGATGAGACATATGCATAAAATTATATCTGCTAACATTAAGGACTCGTGGAAGGAGGTAATATATAATTAACTCAAATATGTTAAATATGTTAAATGTGTTAAATGTTAATTTCATCCTCAATATTTGATTATGTAGATATTCATTGATCCATCTCCATTGAAGTTGGAAGTGCTACAAGAGGTTCAAGAGCAGTGGGCATCATTTCTTTTAAGTACTGTAAATTCTCATGTTAGAACTAGTTAAATATTTTGTATGAACTTCAACATATTAACTTTTAAGTATTTACTCTAAATGATAATTTTAAAACTAGTTAACAATTTTGTATGAATTTCAACATATTAACTTTTAGTTAAATATATCGTTATTTATATGCTAGATCGTTAAGATTTTATTTTAAAAATATTTGCTTGAGAATTGTGGTTATTATGCAGGATACTTTATGCATGTAAGAAAATGAATATATCACAAAATAATTAAATAAAAATGCATTCTATGACGGTTAAAATATTATCAATCATAGAAAATAACATATTTTATGATGGTTAAAACAATATGTGTCATAAAAAGTAATATTTTTTATGATAGGTTTAATTTTAATCATCATAAAATGTGTTATTTTCTATGATGGTTAAAAATAAATTAGCATAGAAAGTGAATTTTCTATGATGGCTCTTTTAAATATGACATAAAAAAATAAAGACTTTCTATGTTGCCTGCATCTATAACGGGTCTAAAATCGTCATAAAAAGGTAAGTTTTAACCGTCATAAAATGTCATTTTTCTATTAGTGCTAGGATAAGAGTCTCAAGAAGTTTTGGACTTCTTATTCTCATGTAATCAACAATGATTTATTCTGGTTACTAGATGGTTTTGTATAAGGATTGAAACACCTTTAAAATATATTTTTTAATTTTATTTATTTTTAATTGATAAAATAATTGCAAATAATATTTTTTTTGAAAATTTTGATCTAAAAAAGACAATGTGTCTTAAAAAAAACATTACAAACGCTCAAATCAATATTTTAAGATCATAGTTAATATAATAATATCAGTAATAAATATTTTGGAATAGATTTTTATTTATACTATTACTAATGAAGTTGGGAGTCTTAAAACATATCTTAAAAAAATAGGAATTGATAGGTTGGTCCTCTTTGTTAATAACCTTCATTATATTAAACTAAATAGGAAAAACTATAATTGATCACGAAGTTGAACACCAAATTCATTTATTACATTCCAGCTCATTTTATCATCTTAAATAAATATTAATTACTAGTAACAATTTCAAATTTTGAAGTACAAAACGTAGTACACAATTGTATTTTATTTTGCAATATATTATATTCAATATGTATATTTTAATAATATAAAATAAATAGTTAATTGTATTAACTATGACTAGGAATTTATTAGAGTCAAGTAGTGATAATTCAATTAATATTTATGAAATGATAAGTTATATAACAAAACGGAAGGATTAACATAACTAATAAATATCTAATATGGTCTTTAAAGATGAGTGTGACTAATAGGCATTTGATTAATTTTTTTATGTAAATGGGTATTTGAAAAGTTCCTAAATATAAAGAAAAAATTATGTTTGTATAATAAATATTAAATACCTATAAATAAAAATATGTAAATACAAAAAAAAATCAAAGAATATAATTTAGATGAATATTCTGATTAAAAAGATAATAAAAAGCGCACTCATATGTTTTTTAAAGATCAATTTGGTATTTACTCATTACTATAACTCATTAAAATTTCAATTTTAACAGTACAGGATGTAATACGTACGGTAATTGTATCAGTCTTTAAATATTTCATAATCAATATGAATATTTTAATATTATAATGATGTAACTAGTTTTTTTTTATGAAAGTTATTAAATAATTATACTATCAATTAAGAGAAGGGTGAAAGTTGAAAGTTATTTTAATATTGGTTACAAACTTGACTATGAATCAGATTTTACTAACCCCACTTTTAACATGAATCTGGAATTTATTACTCTTATATATAAGATAATTTTTTTTTTCACAGGGTCTTGACCATTCTGATATGTATTTAGCAAAATATCTGTCTTATAATAAATAAATGATCATTAAACATAAAAAATAAATGATTTGGTGCTTTCCTATACATTTATTTCTCCTTACTTTCGTAAAAGGCCAAGAAACCATTCATTCATAAAAACATCATTTAAGTGTGTCTTATATGTGATTATTAGAGTTAATTTTAATATTTTTATTAAAATAAATTATTAAACAGTGTATTATTTGAGGGAATCACTTAAAACAAGTTTCTCCTATACTCATTAAATAATTCTCTTTTAGTCAAAAAAATTTAACATTTTACATTAAATACTAATTTATCAATTATTATTTTTAAAGTGATTTTTTTGTGAAGAATTCTTAAATTTATGTGATATAATAAGAAATTCAGGATATATAAAATTTATTTTAAACAACTAATACATTCACACGTTTAAAGTAAATTGTAAATTTTTGGTTTCTTTGTTAATTATTGGAAAAAGATAGCTTCAAACCTACTACTCTTTTTCACACTTAATAACCTGTTTAATAATAAAATATTAAATTAAAATATAAATCAAATAATTTACTAAAAAAATTAATAAAACAGTTATAATATAATTATATAATATAATTATATAGAATAAGACTGTTATGACCATACCATACCCATCATAAATTCATAAAACTAATTTCCAGCTTTTACTGGTAATAAAAATGAACATTTTGTCATCGCTTTGACTCAATAAATTAAAAGAAAAGGAAAAATAAAGTTATCATTTTACCCTTTTCTGGTATACTTTTAGAGGATCTAAATTATTTGACTTGTCACACACAAAATTCAAGTTATTTTACAGGCAAATGCCATCAAATTTTCGTGATGTTATATATAATTTTAATTCATTTTAATCAGTCAGTCTTTAACAAATACGAAAATTATCATGAAATTGATAACTTGCTTTGACACTCTACTCACCCTTGATAGATAAAAATCACACTTTTCCCCCCTCTTTATTCTCTTTAATCAAAAGGACATTTTAAGAAAAATATTAAAATATTAGCAAAAATTTATATAGTTAACGGATTTTCTTGAAGTTATTTTATTTATACATAACAACAGAGTTAATAATAAATATGATAAATAATATAATGAGAAAATAACCAATGAAATTGAATTATAAAGAGTAAAAAAATGAAAGTTGATGAAACGTAATATACAATTTCTGATCTCACTTAGGAGAGAGAGTGGCAGCTCTACATGTCATTCATGTGTTTTTAAACATTTGTCCAAAGCCATCACCAAACACAAACCTCTGTAACAAACTCATCATTTCCCTTTACTTTTTTGTTCATAAATAATACAGAAAATGAAAAGAGATGAATAAAAAAACATATTTTTATTTTCAGTTGTTTACTTCAGGGCGGAAGCTGAACAGTCACAAAAACAACTAATCTGAGCCGTTTGATGATGTTATCATAATGGGCACGTGTCTTACAATTGTCCTTTGTTTACACTTGATTTTATAAGAACCTAGGACTCCACCCCTTTCTTCACACACACACACTGAGACGGTATTTGTAGTACACACCATCACCAAATCTCTCTCACTCTCCCTCTGATTTTGCATGGAGTTTAGTCCAAGCTTTCCTGAGAAAATTCACTACCTTTCTGGGATTTTCCCTGAAATCAAATCAGAGATTCCTGCGTCAGAAGAGAACACCAGCTTCATGTATCAAAACAATTTCAACCATTTCCAGCACCACCATCATCACCTGAATGAGCCAAATCAGGGTCACCCTGAAAGTTTTTTCACAGAGGGTCCTTCCTCCATCATCAACCCATTATTCTCTTTGTCCTCAGCAAACCATTCTTCAGGTGGACCATCTTCCTACAAATCCACTTACCCCAATGAATCCCTCAAAGGAGGCTATGCCAACCCCTACTACCCCATGCCTTATGCACCAAACAACACCAATGTTGAATCCATGCATGGTCACCCCAACAAGGTCATCTGGGACTTTTCCCAGAAAGTTCCCCTTCACTCTGGCCCAAGTGCAACTTCAGATCCTCAGGTGGGTACTTCACTGTCGCCATCATTTGCTTTCATGCTTCACTGGAACTGGAAATATTAATGCTAATTAGCTGTGGTTGTTGTTAACATGAAATAGGTGCAGAGGAAGACTAATGGCCAAATTCAACACAGGGTGACCAACATAATCAAAGGCCAGTGGAGTGCTGAGGAGGACAGGTATTTACCAAACTGTTCTCAATTCCATGCTGTCTGTCTCTTTCTCTTATTATCTTTTTTCATCTGCTATTAAATTCTTCACGGCTTCATATGGGGCTTTTAATAAGAATTTTCCTCATTGATTTTGCTACTGACTTTAGTGAGGTTTGTTAATGCTTTTTTGTCCATTATTCATCTGCTTGGACAAATGGTGAACCCTTTCTGTGGTTTTGTAGCGTCCTTGTCCAATTGGTGAAACGCTTTGGGATCAAAAAATGGTCCCATATCGCCAAGTTGCTGAATGGCAGGGTTGGGAAACAGTGCAGAGAGAGGTGGCACAATCATCTCCGGCCAAACATTAGGGTTACTTCATCTTCTATTCTTTGTTTACTTTCTCCCTCACTCTCTTACACATACATGGCTAATACCATCTTTCAGAGTTATACAAACATCTTCCAGCTGATAAAAAAAAAATACAAACATCTTCCAACAATTTTTCATCCTATTATAATAAAATAATTAAAAATATTGGTGCAAGGTGAATGGAACTGGTATCAAGACACATTGTGTTTTGGGTAAAATATTTTTTTTTAACTTAAAAATCAACTATTTTAATATTATTTTTTATATAAAATAATAACTTTTAGGTGTCAATTATGGCACAACTGGTGTTAAATATCATTATTCTTAGAATAAAATTTCTTTAACACTCTAATAGAAAAGAAAAACCATTTTACAATATTTTTAAAATAAATTTTAGATGTGGAATGAATGGAACTCGAGATATAATTGAGTTTCATAAAATACAATAAATGGTTATGTAAATATTCTTTGAATATTTTATATAGGATAAAAATTAGTGATATCATCTATAAAATATTTATTGAACACAATTGTTTCTCTTTTGAATATAAAATTTTCCAAGTTGAGATGAATTCTGGTATTAGGAGTAATTGTTATCACTGACCAAAGTTACACTAGAGGATTTTCCCGGTCATGTGGTCACCATGTGGAGAGTTAATTTCTCAATTTTTTTTGGATCTTCAACTTCACTTAAATTATAAAGCTTTAATATATTAATTAATTAAATAAATAAATGAATTAATTTATAGTATTAATAATTTTATTACAACATCAAATATTTGTAATTCACACTTATACGCATATTCGTATAGTAGAGAAATAATATTCCTTTTATCTACATTCTTTTTAACTAATTCCCCAAAATCTATGAGCATTTAGGGCATTTGTTTGTACTTTTTAAGGAGTAAAAGTCTTTGAAATTTACGAAAATACTTTAAAAAGTTTTATAAAAGTAGAAATGTTTTTTTGCCAAAAATGTTATTTTAATTTAAAAAAAAAAATTACAATTTAAAATTATATATTAATTAAAGTATGTTGGATTTTTTTATCTTAAATTCTGTGAAAAAATATCTTAAATAGCAAAGCTGAGCACATACCCACATTTACGTTAATACATATATATATATATATACATATATATATATATATATATGCTGATAAAAAAAACATATATATATATAAATTAAAATAAATATTTCTATTTTAATTAGATAATAATATTTAAAATTAGCTAATATTTTTGTAAAATATTTATAACTCTTATTTTCAAATTAATAATATATTTTTAGATAGGTACTTTATTTCTATTTACAGTCTTTATTAAAAATAAAATTATATTATTTCTCTTTCAAAGATAAAGTATGAGAATATTATTATATTTATATTAATTTTCTTTTGTTAGCAAATTACAAAATTTGTTACCATTTCTTTATATTAACTTTATTTGCTGGACTTTATTACCCTTTCTTTTACATTATTAGTTTGATTATAAATTATTTATAACGTTTGAAATACACTAACAATTTTCTTTTTCTCTTTTGTTTTACTCGACATTATTTATAACTCTATAAAATGTTTTTAGTTATACGCATTGATCCAAACAAGTTAAAATGTAAAATTTGGAGAAATAAACTACACTGATACTTGCTAAAATTTAATTTATTTTTGGTGGGTGTAACTTTAGTCGCAACATAATTTGGGAACATTTTATTTAGTGTGCAGTAAACTTAATTTGTTTTTAAGACAATTAATAGTGTATTTATCCAAAAAAATGTGATTAATGTGAAATAACAATGTTTATGATACATTGTTTTATTTGAAGTTTAAAAAAAATATATTTAGTTTCTCTTCTATTTAAAAATATTTAATATCAAATTTTATAAATATATATGTAAGTTGAAATTGGCCTCTCCATTTATATATGAGTTTCAAAATGTTACATAGTTTTTTTTCTGGTTCTTGCATACCATATCAAAATGTCACAATTAACCCTTATATATATATTTATTGGTATATACATGTATACCGATTCCTTTGTTTGTATATATACACCTATAATTACTTTTTCTTTCATTCTATTTGTTTATATCTTTCTCTTACTTTCATTACATAATATATAACATTTAATGAATTTCCCTTTATCTTTCCCTTTATGTTGTCATCTCTCTTTTCTTTGGAAAATTAACCTTTTCACACTCTTATTTTTCTATAGTTCTACTTTACAATTTCATTTAATAATAAAATATTATAGGATAATAATATATCAACAATCCACTTTTTTATTCCACTACAATACAACTTTCAATATTATTATTTTAATACTTTTTCATATTATTTAATTATAAATTTACTTTTTATTATCTATATTTATATCTAAATCAATCGAGTTATAAAGATTGTAAAGATGGTTAAAACATAGTGAAACTATTATTATCCCTTTTCTTTCTACTCCAATCCAGCCAAATGGCCAATTATATGCAGATGGAAAAAGGTTTATTAGAAATTAGTTTTTTTTTTTCACTTTTACATTACAACCCTCATTTAATAATAAAATATAATATATTTTTAATAAAAATTAATATATATTTTTTTAAAATAAAATAATAATATATATGATTGTAAAATGAAAATGTTACTTAAGGTCTCAACTTATCATATTAAAGATGTCAACTTATTATTGTTACATGTATTGGAAAAAGTTTATTTATTAGTTATTTTTTAAAAACTCACAATTCACACTGTTTTTATGATAAATGAGGTTGATGTGAGCAGTAATAATTTGATAAATGTGATGCATGAGAGTGTGTTGAGAAAGAGTGTCAACATCTGATTGTCCATATATATCTCAATCAGGGTTGAAGTTGAGATCTTCCATGGTTCATAGAATAGAATGGAGAACTTATCTAACTTGACATATGTACGCATTGTTGTTGTGTACCAATGCAGAAGGAGTCATGGAGCGAAGAGGAGGACAAAATCCTGATTGAAGCTCACAAGGAACTCGGGAACAAATGGGCAGAGATTGCAAGGAGAATGCCGGGAAGGACTGAAAACACCATCAAGAACCACTGGAACGCTACCAAGCGTCGCCAGAAGGCCAAGAGGCAGAGGAGCAAGCGGAGGAGCTCCAAGGGTGCACCCACGCTTCTCGAGAGCTACATAAGGAAAGTCACTGCGGCGGAAGAGTCTGAGAAGGAATTGAAGAACTGCATGAGCAAGATGAACTTGAATGAGACCACCAATGCGGGTCTCTTTCGGGTTCGGTACGAGAGCTCCGAAGGTGACTTCAGCTCGGAGGAGGAGGAGGTTGGGTGGAGCCTGCAGCACCACGTGCCATGTGGTGGTGATGGTGGCTATGTGCCACTGATGGTCAACGCTGGGGAAGAGAGCCTGATTGATTACGAGGTTGCCTTGCAGATGGCACCGGAGGTCCAGATGAGGAAGGAGATGGATCTCATGGAGATGATCTATAGAAAAGGTTAAGGTGGTTTTCCTTCTCATCACACCGTCTTCCTTGTTTCTTTTGTTAGTTTCTTCTTTACTTTATCTCAGACATCATTCAAACTGTGGTTTTTCTTCGGTTGGGTTGCATGCCGTGGATATTTTAGTTCCTTTGTTTTGTCTTGTGATTTTCGGTTCGAAGGTGGTTTTGGTGGGGCGTTTGTTTGCTTCTGTTTCGGCTGTAACAACTAAAGCTTGCATGTTTTGAGTTTGCGTGGATACCTGGTGCAGACTGCCCTATTTGGTTTTAATTTATGTAATGCTCATTTCTATGTCTTCATTTCAACTGTGCAATAATCTCTAACCCTAATCTTAGGAGGAAAATAAAAATGAGAATAAAGAACTGCAAATAAGAGTCTGACTAATTCCAATTTCATTTTTTGTTTTCATAAATTGATTTTAAAATAAATTTATATTGTTTAGTAATTAATTTTTTAATGTTTCTTCGACTTTCATCTTGTTCAACATATTTTTCAGTCCACGTACTGCTTTGTGTCTGGTACCTTTTTCTGTAGTATGCCAACATTTGGTTACATCATATTTTAAAAATAGAATTCAACACACTTTAAAATTTTATATGTTTAAGATGAAAAGTAATTGAAGGGAGGAAATTATTTTTTTTGAAATGCACCAAAAAAACACGTTAACAAAAGAGAAACAATTCTCACTTTTTATTTTTATTCAACATTTTTAAGTTAAAAAGCTATTTGTTTTTTCATAATGCGGATAATTTTTTTTTCATAATATATTTTTCAACAAATAGAGTAATTTGATTTTAAAACAATAATAGAGTATTTTTTTTCTAAGATTTGTTTATTGTGTTTTTTTTTATCAATAATGAAAAAATTGAATAAAAAAAATAATATTTAAGAATATGTTATAACCTTATACAAAATGAATATTATATTAAATATCAGGATAATGATAGATTGACAACTCCAATTTTTTATATAATCACATTATAACTCCCAATAATATTATTTTAATATGTTTTATATAATTTAATTACAAGTTTATCCTTTATTATATTTATTTATTTTTAAATCCATCACATCAAATATCGTATACAATTTCAAATGTTGTCAAACTATCATTTTTCTAAATATTATTACTTGCAAATGTCAAATATCATCTCTTCTCTCTCCTTAAAACAATGGCAAATGGAATGGCAAATGGATTTTATGAGAAAAACCGTAGACATCAACAATCCTCAAGTAACTATACAACGTTCTTCTTCTCCAACGTTTCGAATTGTTTTGGGAAATATGATATTATAAAAATCTTCTAAGGTGGGATAGAGTTAAAGATTCATTGCCTGCTAATTGAATAGTTGAATAGAAGGAAGAAGGTTTGGGTTTGTGAGAGTCTTTGATGTGGCAAATGTGTTATGTTTGGAGAAGGAACTGGACCAAATATACATATGCAATATGAGGCTTAATATTAATCTGCCATGGTACAGGAGAGCTGAAAATGGTTCAAACATGGAGGTAAGAAAACATAATATGATATAAGGGAGAAGAAAACTAAGGAGGTGAGAAAGGATACAAGGGAGAAGAGATATTAGGAGGTGTGGAAGAAAAAGAAAAAGAAAAAATCTTTCGTTGATGCATTTAGAAGACCTTCTTCTAAGGAGATGTGGAATGTTCCTATCATTGAAACTCAAACAAATTTTACCTTGGATGGAAAGCATTGCGATCAGTCAGACAATACCAGAATTAGACTTTTCTCAAATATGTGAGGAATTTATAAAGGGAGGTATGAATATAATCAAAACAAGGTATATGAGAGATAATTTGGTTTTATTAACCCCAACTGAAAGCGATCGAATGAAAGATCTTATAGATATGAACAAAGCGTGGTTCAAAAGCGTTTTTGAAGTAGTTGATCCTGATCCTGCCTGTTGACCGGAACGCTGGAAACTGCCTCGTCAAAGGATCGACGTGCGCACCGCTTCACACCTCCGTTCCTCTTCGAGATCCACCTCAAGAACCTGCAAAGAAACAGAGC
>Ga0123342_1010967_pt1 | contig 10148 bp, 5 predicted proteins | sample Turbeawhitnodule_FD_89960 | JGI IMG/M metagenome (GOLD analysis project Ga0123342, IMG submission 89960) | Root nodule microbial communities of legume samples collected from Mexico - Turtle bean Mexico white nodule | ecosystem: Host-associated > Plants > Roots > Nodule | place: Mexico: Nepantla...
ATATATATATATATATATATATATATATATATATATATATATATATATATATATATATAGTTCCTTTGTCGAGAAACAAACTATAATGTTTCCACACCAGTATAGTTCCTCTATTTTAATTATTTTCAATAAAAATGGTTTTCAAGGTTGGTACTACATCACTTTATGATGTTAATTATTGTTTGTTAAACAATATATGTTAATGTCGTGTCTCAAATCATGATATTAGAAAATATATTTCTGGTAATTCCAGTTCCATGAACCTTTATTCCTGAAGTCATATCAGGTTTTCCATCTTCCTAATTGCACTTCTAAGTACATATCTTTAAGTGCAATCTTCTGATATCTGATATCTTGCTTTTTAGTTTAAGGATATTGGATTTACATAGATGCCACTTTGGCCACCATTTGCATTCACAAGTACCTCCACGAAAACTACTTTAACTGTTTCTTCCCATGCACGCAACATTAATTAAGTAGACAATTTTTTTTTATCTTTTGGGTCAAATATGCTTGTTACAAATATGTAAACCAATGACAGTGTTTGGGTTTCTAAAATATTTATTAAATGAATATTTTTCAGAGTGCCAAATACAAAACTAAACCTATAGAAAGAAGGAAAATTTCTAAAACACACAAACACGAGAAGAAATCACAAGTAGCTGTTTAACTTGCAAGTTTTGAACCATTTTCTTCCTTAAGACAATATATATATTCATTATCCAGTGTCATTGAATTTGAGAAATCAGTACACATTCGTAACAAAAATTTGAGATATTAATTAACATCATGACTCAGCTGTATTGATTATTAAATCATATTGGATTGGTTACAAAACTAACCAATCTCAAAATTATGTGAAACCTATTCAAGGTCATGTTACGATTTATATTAAGTGTAGGTTCTTTGGGGGAGATGGTATCTACATATTCATATCTAATTATAAAGTAAAATACATCTTTTTATTGTATATTTTGTTTATGGATTTATGTAAAGGAGTTAGAGTACTTCATATATTCTTTTATTAATATATTATTTTTTCTGATGAAAAACAAAACTTTTTTATATAAAAAAAAAATCCAAGATATATCACAGTTATACTATTCAATCTGTTTGAACAATGGCTTGTTAATCAAAGTAATAACCTAGATTAATAAAGCTTGTTTAATACATGTATGATCTATTTACCTTATCAAATCCTAGCATGTCTCCAATGTTCTCAACATTTTACAAAGATCTCATTATATGTTTCTATTGGCATTCGGAATGGAAGAGTTATGTACCAGACGAAAAGATTGGATAATTTTCTTCATAAAATTTTTTGTACCACTGTTAATTCAGGAAGTTTTTGCTTTCTCAAGCTTATATTTGTAACATGATAATTTTATGTTTGTCAGATAGTTTTGGTGGATGTTGTTTGGGTAAAGGAGACTAAAACTTTTACAATTATATAATTATGATACATTAAAGTATACGATTTAGAATATTTTTATGAAATATTTTATTTATTTATTTATTTTATTTTTTGCCAATAAAAAATTATGTTTCAACTGGTATGCTATGGGTGCTTACTTCTTCTTTTAAGTTTATTATGAGTAATGTTGGAAGCAACTTGCTCCTCATGCACAACTAACTTACTCAACTATTAGCTTTTGCCTGTAGTAGCTTTGACACACATGCCAATAACTATTTCCCCCCTTTTTTTCATACAAGATAAAACTTTGTAAAACCTTTCATGATAATGTAGCTGAAAAATAGATGTATTGTGCTTTATCAACTTTTTGTCCTATATATCACTCAACATATTCTATCATATATATTTTGTCAACTATGATCAGTGTCTAATTAAAACTTCATTGCCACATATAAAACTTAAATGGTATCAAATTAGTAAAAAAAAACGATGATCCGAAACCCAGTTGCTGATACTTTCTCTTATAGCAGTAACCTTGTGATATAAGTCATATGTTTTCACATAAAATTTTGGAAGGTGTTATTACTCCATTTAAACCAAAAAAGCTCCATGCATGGAATCAATAAATTAGTTAAACTAAAGTAATAAAATATAATGGTATGATGTAATGAAATATAAAGCAAACTAAAGAAGAAGTATGCAATATAAATAATTGAGTTGCAAGGAAAAAGTTTAAGTTGAACTACAGCCTTTTACAGAGATGGATGAAAATGTAGAGAACTTTTGTCATAGAAATACCAGGACAAAATGGATGGTTTTGAAATAGAGTACGAAAGAGGGGACCCTATAGTGCATCTTATGGTCAAAACTCTAATAATAGCCCACCAAATATTACAACTGATTATATATCTATACCTATTTTCTCCCTTCCCTTTCAATATTTGACTTCAAGTTAAACCTGCTCTCAATTAATATTCATCAACCATGTATTATTCTCTTCACCATTTTATGCAGTATTTTCCAGCATCCATTTGTTTCTCAAAAACAAAAGTCTAAGATGAATGATGCCAATAAATCTTGTGACTTGTGATCAGGATTTGATTAAATTATTCAGTACCGACACACTTTTTCCAGAAAAAGACATTTTACCTTCATTCCCCCGGGTATAATGCCTGTGATATTGCCAGTGTACTCAACCACAAACACTTCTGTTCATAGACAGTTTCACACACCAAAACTTTTATTTTCATTTCTCCCACATCTTCAATATCTTCTACTTATTATATTCAATGAAGCTCATTTCATTGGGTAGTTGAGCACAGTTCAAATCCTAGTTATTATGGCTTCCTTTTATCCAAAATCAAGTGCTGCTTTAAATTCAGTTTTGCAAACATATACCAAATGAATCATTTTATTAAGAAAAAATTGAACTTGCACGTGATATGAACATCACTCATTATGGTCCTTAAAATAAAATAAAATATCTGTTTTGAGCAAATAATTAATCAAGCTTTGAATATTACCTCGGATGAAGGCTGTTCTTGACAACTTTCTGGCCATATTGCCTCCATTTGTAACCATCATCAAGCACATCTACATCGCTTCTTGTTTGGAAACAAAACCTTGGTTCTCTAAGTTTTCTCCTTATCTTCACCTTGTTCTTCTCTGTAGCTGCTGCGCTCCTCCACCTACCACAACACACAATATATATAACGTAATTAACATGATTCAGAATATTCTTCATTACCTTTAATCACGTCTCTTGAATCCAAAGAAACATTTAAAATAATATAGCAATAAGAGAAAATGGACAAGTGATCTGTTTGAGAGAGAATAAACATGTGAAATCAAATATCAGAAGTGTATTCGAGATTCAACAAGTTTATCTGCACTTTGTGGTTTCATTTCAGTTCTTGATGTCACAGAAAATTGTAGATAAATACATAATGTGATCACATAAACTAAAACTAATTGTGGGTAAAATGCGTCACACAGTCCCAAATAGTGGTGAAAATAATCACAAAAACACAAAAAATGTTGATGTTGGAAAAAAATCACGAATTGGAAGTGCTTTTTAAAACCTTGAATCCAGACAAATAAGCAATCAATCGCTTTCCTATAAAGATTGGAGACCTTTACAATTTGATCTGATGCCTGAAGAAATATATCTCTTTAACTGGAATATAAACAAATATCTACGTGCATGCACTTGGAGAGAGAGAGAGAAAGGAAATTGAAGCTATAATAGGAAGAAGGATATATACCAAACGTTGTTGTTGCCTTCACTAGCATTTTCAGTGCAGTTTTCTTCATCTGCAGCCTTTGGATCCAGAGTTCCCACCTGAAATACCATAAGCAAAAAATCCTTCTTACAAGATGGAATAATAATAAAAATACCCTAATTAAGATCGATAAGGACATAGAAGAGAAAAGAGAATTATTATATAAGGGTGAAGATTAGAGAGGTTGATTTTGAATGAAGGAGATTAATTTTGCAAAGTAGTGGTGAAAGTGAATAAGCACCTGGTCGTTATTCCAAGTTTTGGTGACAAGTGGAGTGTGATTCATGAATCCGATGGTTGCTGCAGTTGTAGTGGTAGTATTAACAACTACATCAGTATTTAAGGATTGAGAGAGGTGAGAAGATTGAGATTGTGAAGAGGGTGATAAGAAGCCAAGGACCTGGTTTTCTTCATACTGAACAAAACCCAATTCGTGTATGGCTTGTGGGGTGTTGGTGAATGAAACTTGAAGCTCATAATTGGGAGCACCACCTCTCTCTCCTTCCATATATGGTTTCAATTTGAATTTGAGTCTGGAACTGGTGTTTTGGTTCGTGTGCTTCCTAGGTAGATAGCTAACTATAGCTCTTCTTCTCGTATAATACCTCAAATCCTATGCCAAGTGATTGGAAAGAACACGGGAATTAAGGGTAATTCAGCAGAGCAGGACAAGGGTTTTGTACTTGGTCAACTGCTACTATGGAAATTATTCCTTCCCTTTTCTTTAAGGTAGTCTAGTCTATTCTAGTATTCTACGCACACACTCCCTCCTAAAATACACCTACATTGTCCCACACAAGTCTTTTTCTCAAGGGACTTTCTCTCAATTATCGTCCATGAGGGAAATCATATTACCAATCTCTTATCTTATTTAATTCATAAATAATTATATATATATGAAGTAGTTTCTAAATTTATAAATGGATTTTAAAATTGGTATTTAATTAGTTAAATAGTATTTAATTAGTTATTAATTTTTAGTTATTTATCTGATTAGATACTTATTTAAAAATTAATTTAAATTTAATAATTTAGTCTCAAAATGACTAGTTATTTTTTATTTTTAAAATTAGTTTTTATTTAATAATTTTTTTAGTGTACATATACTATATATATCTTAAGAAATTAAAAAAAAAATTGTTAAACAACTAATAATATTGCACAATATTTAAATGATTTTTTTTCTTTTTTACATAACTTAAGTTAGTTGTGTGTTCTTAATTTGCTCATCTCATAAACAAATTCATATATGAAATCAAGAGAATGCTTTTATCTAAATCTTTAAAGTAATGAGTATGTATGTAAATATTTTTATTTATACATTGTTTATTTTTATTTATTATAATACTTTATATCTTACCTTTAATATTAGTTAATATTAAATTTAACTTTTAAGTGAAAAAAATAGAAAAAATATATTGATAATTCAAGTTTTTTTTTTTATATTTTTACATACATGTAAAATATTCATATTTAGTTTTATTTTAACATTGATTGTTTAAAAAAGGATATATATATATATATACATATATATTACTTTTCATTATTTATTCAGTCTGCACCTGAAATCATACATATGTGAGGTCTCCGAATCAAATGCACACTCCTTATATTCTCATTCTTATTCTTATCAATAACATTCGATTCAATTATAAAAGAAAAAAGAAAAAAAGTGCACACTCATAACAATTATCATAGACCTTATAAACCTAAACTCAAAGTCTAAACATATGATGATGTTATTTATATAAGCCAAAAACACTAAAATACAAGTTCAATTAAATATTCAATGACTCAGAATAAATTATTTTAATTCGTATGCATTCCTAGCTTGGGTAAGAATTATTTTAGCAAATATATAATGAGGTGATTTTTTTTTCTAATAAAAATGTAGAAGAAGAAAAAGACCAACAGTGTTGCATTCTCTTCCTATTCTGTTCTCTTTTCGGTAAATGTTGTCATTTACTTGACTGAAAGATTAAATTTGTCAAATGTCAATTGGTCGGCAACATCTTTCCACCTAAGATTTCAATTACATGATTGACACAAAAGGCAACCACGAAACATTCTAGTAAAAGAAATTGCTATAAAGTAATAAATATGTGTAGAATGTGACATTTTATATTGTTGAAGAAAAATTAAAATTGATCACAGAAACTAAAGTAGAAAAAATTTCCTTCAACCAGAATATTTTATGTTGAATGGTTATAGTGTTATATTTTCAATAAAATGAGTTTGAATTGAGCATCCAACTGGGGAATTTATCTATAAGTTAAACTCATATTATGCAAGGTTACTTTAAACAACTTGTATTTCACTTTGGAGGAAATAACTGTGTTATAGGGATGACTTTTAGTTTTTTTTTAATGGTTCTTATAGGGGAAAGAAGAGTTATCAATGAAAAAATTTAGCTGATTTTGGCCTGCTAATCATTTACTCAAAGTTAATTATGTTTTATACTATATGTTTTATAAATATGGAAGTGTTTTTCCTTTCAAAAATAGTTTAACTTTTCATCAAGATTGTTTTTAGAGAAGGTTCTTCTTTGCGATAATTTTTTCATATAAAAAGATTATTTCATATTATTATTATTTTTATTAGTAAAAAAAAATATTAGAAGTGCTTAAACTTTTTTACAAAAACCTAACAAAGTTCTACAAGTCAATTAAATAGTTGACATCCTTCACATGCCAAACTTAAGAACTTAAACATTGTCATCCAAACAAAAAACATCATTACAGTATAAAGACTCAACTCATCTAATAGAGATAAGATCTTGACCACCAATATATTTTGTAATACATGCTAATGGACTACATTTTATAAGCACGACATAAACAAAAAAATGGACTAGATTCTATAAGCACGACATAAACAAAAAAAAAAATACTTATGTGGATTTCTTGTAAAAATGTTGTTTTAGCTGTTTTGTTTCCAACTCTATTTAGAGATGTTTTAGACTTGTTACCCGCTACTTGATTTCAGATCCACCACACCAGTTATGAGATTAATGTGTTGTCCTCACCCTAGCTTCAATCAGTATTTATTGTCCTAATGTGCATATCTCTCTTGCAAGCAAACATCACTATGCTAGCAAATGCACTAAGATCAAGTGAAAGTTGTCATGTATATAGATAAAAGCTCTTAAAAATTGGACACCCTGTGTTAGAATTTTTAACCGATTTTAAGCAAGTTATTAGATTCCACTGTTAGCCCGTGTGGGCCACAGGTTATGCGGAACGGACTAATGCGGGTCAGCGGGTTGAAAAAGTCAGTGTACCATGCTTTGTCAAAATCTACTTTTAACTATTTTGCATTTCTCCTTTTTCTCTTTACTTCATCCATCACTTCATTTGCTACCACAATATTGTCTAATAAACCTGAGAAGATTTATCAATAATATTATGTAGAACTTTTTCAAGCTAAGGTTTTTAGATATAATTTTGTATACACTCCCCACTAAAAAAATCGACCTATATTCGTCCAACTTTTGTAGATGGTCTACTTTAGGTATTAGGTTTATGAACAATGCATTCATACTTTTAGGCCGTTTTCCAAAACTATGGTAATTCTTTACAACTCTCATTACACCCTCCTTTACAATGTCCTAGGATCGTTTCCAATCAACATTATTAATACCCCATATTCCATAGCATTTTCCAGAATTTACTGTATCTTTTTTAGTCTCTTGAACACATACTACGTCTATATCTTTTTTGCCACAGTCTGGAAAATAGTTTTAAAATAATTAATTTTATTTCAAAGAAAAAAATGAATTTGAAAGAAAAATATTTAAAATATTCATAAAGTACAGGTTTTCAGATTCATAAGAATGGTTTATTTTTCAGATTTCTTACAAATTCTAGCCATTCTTTCAAACATTCTATTAAAATTCCAAAGAATTTTTTTAAAACAATTAAAAATCAGTATTAATAATCTTTCCTGAATATGTTGTGCAATATGCCTAATCCAATCCAATAAAATTGTATTGGTAGAAGAAATCTAATATTTTTTAATAAAAATATGTATAAAATGTTATACATAAAAGAAAAGAGAATATTTTCCCAATATCAATTATGAAGAGTACATACTTGTAAAGAGAAGTGAAATAGACATAAAAGTCTAAAGAACAATGAGTGGGAGGGGTACATAAACAAATTCCTTCGATGCCAAAAATGTCGAAGGTTATAGGTAGAAAATTGAGAATAATTAAAATATATAACAGTGTAAGAAAAAAAAAAGAGTGTAAATGTAAGACTTGATCTCATAACTATAATATTTAATTAATAAAGAACGAAGAAAAAAAACTAGATATTTAAAAAAAATCACCCTTTTAAAACTATTTTTATATATTTTTCTAAAAATGTAAATTATAACAGATCATATTCCTAAGGAGAAACATTATATTTGATCAAGTTGTTGATTGAAATTTTCATCGGCGGAATAAGCTTACAATTTTCTACAATTGGTTTAATCCCTTTTTTTATATGGAATTAAAAATATGAAAGTAATATTAGTTTGAACAATGTGGATAGTAAAAATATAGTGTAATGGATAAAATTGTTTTAAGTTATGATTTAAGATTTAAACAAGAGATATCAAGGTAATTCTTATTTTTCTAGAATTTTCATCACTTAAATGATAAGTAGTCACTTAAGTGTTAAAATATATTACCCATGCATGATGTTTCACTAATTTATTGATCATGTAATAAGTGGTTTCACTCAAATGACAAGTGGTTGTCCAAGTTTAAGAAAGTCGTGGTGTATGATCTTTTGGAATTTGTTGGATCATACAACAAATCTCCTGATTTAGACACTTATGTGACACATGAGCAAGAGGAAGGATGATCACATAGAGAACAAAATGAGGCTCAAATGAGAAATGTTGTACCGATTATCTCTTATAGATGTTATTTGTTCAACGAAATGAGTTCATTCAAATGAGAAATCAACATCACTTCAAGTAAAATGGATGTTCAATCAATCCGTGTGCATATAATTGTATGTAAGTTGTGTTATTATTTTTAGGAGTATGCGTGTACTTGCATGTCTACGTGTGTTATTGATATATAAATACATTATATATATATCATGTAATGTGGATTATAATTATTAAATTATGATAATTCTTAGTGCATGATCACTTTATTTAGTAAATAATATATGTATATGTATATATGTATGTGTATTCACACTTATGTGCGTATCTATAGGTCACACATGAACTCAATTGAAGCAACATAAAATTGAGATCATTTACACTAAACAACATACATTTAACAAACACTTATAATAATATAATAATATTTTGAATTAAAAAATAAATAAAATATTAATTTATTGAAGTGTGAGATGTATGTTTTCACAGTTCACAGTGTCAACATATCACCACCCCATAAAATTGTATAGCTTTTATATTGTTTTAACCTAGAATTGAATCGAACGACTTTTGAGAGAGGAGATGGAACAACTTTCTTATAAACAATTGTTTATGATGTTGATCGATCATAAAGAGAGGTGAGAAGCGAGTATAATAAATATAAAAAATATAGTTTACTCCCTGAAACTCATTGTCTATTTATATGTTCTCGTTGATGTTCTCGATGCTCGTTAAGAATAGATTGAGTAACTTTTATGAAACATAAATGAATTTTATAATAATATTTTACAATAAATTAAGTGTTTAAAAATTATATTAAATTAATAATTATTAGTCCTGGAACATCTCACTTTAACTATTGATATAAAAATTAACATATAGATATAAATTTGTTCAATTAATAAGGATCTAAGAAATTTTGATCAGTTCCCATATATTGTTCTTTTTTTTGGTTCTTCTCCTTCTTGGTGTTCCTACTCTGCATATTGTTGCTCTCCAGCCTGCTACCATGAGACAGGCACAAGAAAACCACTGCTGGACTGCAAGATTCTCATTCACCATTGTGACCCACAACCCGACCACTGCAATATCTCACCACCACATGTAATCGCAACACTATCATTGTCATTGTTAGTCACCACCATAAATGCTCCATTCTTGAGTTGTAAAATAAATAATCATAACAAAATGTTTAGAAAAAAATCTAAGTTCTTATATCAGCACATTTCAGTAATCAAATGATATACTCTATTTGACGTTAAAGGTAATTTTTTTATTTTTATTTTTTTGAGGTAGGGTTTTGTTGGTAATTTTTATCGAGAGTTTGAGATAAACTGTAAAATAAAATTTTATATTTTTTATAAAGATTAAATTACTTCTTAAATGATTCATATTTATTATTTTTTATTAATAAAAAAATAAAATATATGTCTTATTTAATCAATTAAAAAAGTCAAAATTTTTGTATATAGCTTTTTATATATATATATATATATATATATATATATATATATATATATATATATATATATATATATATATATATATATATATATATATATATATATATA
>Ga0123342_1010969_pt1 | contig 10147 bp, 6 predicted proteins | sample Turbeawhitnodule_FD_89960 | JGI IMG/M metagenome (GOLD analysis project Ga0123342, IMG submission 89960) | Root nodule microbial communities of legume samples collected from Mexico - Turtle bean Mexico white nodule | ecosystem: Host-associated > Plants > Roots > Nodule | place: Mexico: Nepantla...
AGATCAGCAATCTTAGTGTTGGCCAAGGAGAGTGTGTTTCTTGAGGTGTTCAAGGTCATTCTCTTGGTTGTGGTGTAAGTGATCAAGTGGTGATTGCTTAGTGGATATCCTCAGGGTTTTTGAAAAGACTAGATGTAGCTCTAGTTTGGAGTGAACCAGTATAAACAACTATGTACAATCTCTCTATCTCTAACTCTTTAAATTCAATTTATTTGTTGTTTGCTGGTATAAACAACCGATTGTTTCTACGAAACAACCAATTGTTTTTCTGGTACTACAACTTTTGCTTGCTGTTTTGGCTAACTGAATTGCTGAATCAATTGGTTTTTGAAATAAATTCATTCTAAGTTTTGAAAAGTTTGCGAAAACCCCTTTAAACAATTCACCCCCCTCTAGTTTAAAGCCATCTTTTCTAACAAGGATCCTCAAGGTTTTGCTGACGCAAAATGTTGGTAAGGAATTGGCACTATTGTGATGTAAGTTGAATCCCCTTTACATCCTGTTCTTTAGGAAAAATCTCAAAAAAAGTGTCAGTAGTAATCATATTATTGGCTTGGGATGTCCAATTGGTGAATTTGTAGCCAGGAGGGAACCCATGCTTTTTATAACAGGTGTTGATAGTGTGGCCAGACGATTACAAAAAGTGCAGACTTTTCTAGTAAAAGAAAAATTTGAGGTTTTAACATTACCAGAAGGAAAACCCACTTTGCGAAAACAAATAGCCTTAGTATGACCATATTTACCACAAAAATTGCATGTAATAGTGTGACTACTATTAAGACTATGAAGATTAGGGTTTTCATTAAACATTGCCTAAAAGTTTTTTAAAACCAATCAAGATTTTGAAAGAGAACAGAAAAAAATAAAATAACCAAGAACAGCAAAGAGGGAAATAAAAACCAGAGAGAAGCGCAACAGAACTCTTCATTCGAAGAGCTCGAATACCATATTAGAAAGTGGACTTTAAGACTAACTCAACCCCATAAAACCGGCTCATGAGGTTGGGGTTTGCACCCACTTATATACAATGAAAGGCTGTAATCTCTAGTCGATGTGGGATCTCCAACAACTCATGCAAAACACGTCTACCAAAGTGAACAAAAAACTCAAAACTGACTCAAAGGAAAAAGGAGCAAAAGAGAACTTATTGTCAATAGTCCAAAGGTGGCCTTCGATCGCCAAATTGATGAAATATAGAGTTATAAATCTAAAGAAGGAAGAGAAGAAAATATTTTTTTTAAAAAGATTGTTGTTATTTAAAATGAAACTTAAATAACTGATTTTTTTTATTTATTTATATAAATTGTTCACTTTAATAATAAAATATTCAAGTGTTATTTTAATTATACCACTTTTGTTTCGATTTCAAGTACATTAGATAACATCTTTATGGTCAATCACCGTCATGTTGTTTTCCTTAAAAGACGGTCTCAGAGGGTTATGGGAGAAATGTGTATTTAAAGTGCCATTGAATTTTGAATAAAAAATGCAGTTGTCCAGTTTTCATTTTAAATAACCACAATTTCTGTTTTTGTTTTTAAGTTTTTTTTTCTTCTCTGCCTTCTCTTTAGATTTATAACCCCATCTTTGATCAATTTGGTGATTGGAGACCACCTTTGGACGATTAGCAGTAAGTTCTTTTTTGCTTAATTTTTCCTTGAGTTTTTTGTTCACTTGGGTAGACATGTTTTGAATGTAGTGTCTATAACTTTATGATTAGTCTCTATTAGTTCAAGATTCTAGTGATGTGTTCAGATCATTGATCATGACTCTGTGATGTAGGTTAGGTTATCCTGTTTTTAGGAGTTGGAACTTTTTGAGAGTGCTCATCCTTCTAATCATGTAAGAGAATATAATTTTATCTCTCAATATAACTTTAGTTTAGAGGATTTGGATGTGAATGCAATGTGGTCACAAGTTTCAAATTTCTCTTGCGAGATTGTTTTCTTTATTTAAATAAAAATTATTTGATAGTGGTTTGAAGTTTAAACAATTTGATAATTGATTGACTCTTTAAATTGATTGTGAAATGTATTTTGATGTTTAAGTCTTGAATTTACTTATCAAATTGTGATTTAAATGAGATATAACTCTCTGTCATAGATTCGTTTAACGCAGTTTGCGCTCATATATATATATTTTAAATATTGAAAAAATGTGTAATAATTGTTAATATATTTTGTATTTGTTATCTGGTTTTTATTCTTTTATATTTTTATATATTTTTTGTCTTCATTTTAATAAGATTTTTATTTTAAAATATATCAGAGTTGGTAAAAATGAGAACAAAATAACTTTGTTTGAGTTCAATTAGATAGGTACAACAAACAATAAAAAAAATTAAACTAACTCCACGAAAATAAAAACACTAATATAATTACTTTCTTTACCATGCATTCTGTTTAGGGTCATCTTGTCTTTGTTTACTCAAGTCTTCTCAACAAGTACTCCACTTGCACCTCTTTTGTGAGAGGCATAACCCAGTTTTCATAGAGATTTGCAATAAAACTTGGCTTGATTTTGTAGGTAGGATTGGCTACATTGTCTGCTTCATCAATCTTCACCACCTGGCCAAATGATTTTGCCTTCAATTCTACTCTCTTCTTCACTAATGCCTCCACAGTTTCACATGTCAACAACTCTAACAATAGTTTCCTGTCCTGAAAGAGGTTCAAGATAATGTAGCATCACAAAATTAAGTAACTTGGCCATATTTAAGATTTCAATGGAAAATATGATGAATTAGTTATGCAGAAGTTTACTTTTGCTTTAATTGCGGATTCATATTCAGAAGGGGCATCTTGAAACTTTGCCTCAGCAACAAATTTTCCATAGTGAATTCTCTTCGAGAGAGCCTGCAATGGTGCTGAAGCATTATAACAAATACTCTAAATTTGTACCAAGCTACTATTACCTGATTATTCTGACATCAAATGTACAGAAAGTCAAGAATGAGATTTAAAAACCACTTATTTGATGTACTTACTCTCTAAGTACAGTGACTTGTTTGTTATTTATTTTGAAATCTTCTGCAAAGTTTATTGGTTGTTATTCATTAATCAACTTTACCAAGTAGACCAATAATATAAAATTTTGTATCTGATTTCATTTTGTTTCACAGGATATTTAATGGACCATGTTTGAGAGGAGTCAAGGAATTCATCATTATCATAATTAAGGTGTGTAAACCCCATTCAGAACTCAGGAGGCATGGCTAAGCTACAAGGGTTCAACAAAAGTGAGGTTTTTTTGCACACAAATTGATATTAATTGTTAAAATTGTCTAAACACCAATAGATTTCGACTTTGGAATAAAAGATCCTTAGCAAATTCTTGCAGAGGATCATGGGAGGTGTAAAATTTTAGCAAGAACTAACTTAGTGGTCCATTTTATGCTGATATAGTAAGGTTAAGTGTTATTAAAGTATTACTAGAAAAATCCCAAGCACAAAATAAAAAAAGGCTAATAACCCTGATAGATAAGAAAAGAAATTAAGAAAATGTTAAATTATGAAAAAAAACCTCCTAAGGTTGGTTCTCAATTACTGAAGGATGTAATATAAACCCTTCACAAGCCTTTCCTAATATCTTGAGCTTTCAGTGGAGTTATTTCATCACATAATATTAGAATATCTATGACAAACTGATCTATAGTTCACTCCTACTTGCCCTGTTTTTCTAATAAAATGTTGATTTCAGAACAAAATAGTCTCTATTTCAAGTCCAAAGAGCTTCTGTAAGGGACATGTTGGAGATGTAGTATAAAATAACTCATGTGCTAGAAATGTAACAATAACAAAGTTATCATATACTTTCACCTCATAACACGCCTTTTTGAGATATAGAACTGAAGTTTCTGAGCATTAGCTTGAAAAGGGGTATTGAGAAATATTAAATATCATTATGTAATTAGGAAAATATTATTGGTTAAGTAGGTGTTGATAGACTTCTAGTATGCACACACAGTGAAAGGTGTCCTGTAGGTCAAAGTTTTAGTGTAGTGACAAAATATATCTTCACCATCTAGAGCCTCTTTATTGAATTTTATTGCAAAAAATCAAACTTCAAATTCTCAGTGTTACTGAAAAATATAAAAAAATTCAGAACACATGAAGCTTAATAGTACCTGTAAGCAAAGAGTGTCACAAACGGCAATAGATCCACACTCATCATTGTTTCTTGCTGTTACCAATTTTGGGAGGAGATCCTTAAAATAGATATTCCAAATCTGAGTATTTATATTGATGGAATCAGCACAGTGATGCAGAACCTAGGAATAAGCACAGATGGAAATGGAAGGTAGATTAATCAAATCAATTAATTTGAGTATCAAGAAGTTATTATTAAGTAATAACTAAAAAAAGTGGCTAGCTTGTTTGGCCTTTTTGGGTTTCACTTTAATATGAAACCATGCAAGGTTTAGTGAATCTTTAGCAGCATAGTGAATTTTCTCTGACCCATGAAAGTTGGCTTATACTGTGTCCATTTTTGCACTCCCTATTTTATGATGTTATGACTTTAGTAGTATATGAAAATATTACTGTAAACATATATAATCTACATTTCATAAAGACAGATGCAAGTATAATTTTCTTGAGTTTTGAGCACATATCACTAACATGTGATATTAGAGGAACACAACAATCTAGTATTATTCATATACTGAAAAAACAGAGTACTCATATATTGAAAAAACAGAGTACTCGTAACTTTCCTATTGAAACTTCATAAGAACTGAATATTTCGACATTTGATACCCAGATAAGTGTTATTTTGCTATAAATTTCGTATATTTTTATTATAATTTTATAAGTATAATTCACATTTTGTTTGAAGTTGGTTAACTTTAAATTCTATAATTTTTTTTATCAGCAAATTTTAATGGCTAACATATTAGTTTAACATTAATATAGTCCAAATAAATTTTTATCTTACATAACAAGAAAGAAGATAGAAATCCAAAACCTGGGGGTATTGCAGATGTGGAAGCATTGGCTGAGGTAAGTATTCAGGGAAGAAGGCATGTTCTTCTGCACTATTGTATCTTCCCACCTAATTCCAAAAGGAAGACATGCAAAAAACAGTTAAATCATGGCTCTTTTTTCATTAAATATTTTACTGTCTCAGAAATGTAATAACCTGAGAATGGAGCTTTTCATTTTGCAAGACCATGTACTGAACTAGAGAACCTTTGAAACCGTCCAAGAAGAATGCATCATTGTCATATGCACATGAGTCATGAGAATACTGAGCTCTCTCCAAAAGACTAAATATTATGCTATCCTCCTGCTGAATCAAAGAGTTCCTGATGTTGTCTAAAGTGAAGCTCTTACAAATTTGATCTGAATATCTGTATACAAATTTGATCCATTCAGTGTTCCAAGGTTAAATTGTTAGAATCAAATTACTATTACTGTGGTAATATTCTTTAACATAGTACAAAATATTACATAATCCATTACTTAGATGTAGTGTTATTTATATATTAATGCGAAAATCCAAGTGGATCACAAATGGAAAAATATAAATGATTGAAATTTCAATTAGAAATGAGTAAATTAAAATTGGTTGTATCACATCCAAATACACAATAAAAGTCACAAAATATGAATTTACATGACACGCCTTTTGGAAGCCACAAAATCCATGAAAGAAAGGCCTAAACAACATAGTTGTTTAGATACTATCACACCATTCATTACACATACAACACTAATCAATTTTACTAAAAAAAAATACCATCAACAAATTGAAGTGAGAAGTACCCGATAGAAAGAGAAGGAGCAGGAAAAGAGGAAGCAGACATAGTCATTCCACACCTTGTCATGGAAAGGGAATTTTGGTAAAAAAAGATAACAGGTTTTGGAGAAAAATAGGATATGAATTTGATATCAAGGTGAGGTTGATGCAATTGGAACATTGTTTCCATTGTGTTGAACTTTTGGAGAAATGACAATCACAATAATAAGGATAGTAATAGAAAAAATCCAACACTAAATTTTAGAGAAATGACAATCAGAGTACTAATGATAATGATAGTAATAGAAAAATCTAACACTTTAATAAGATTAGTGGTGCTAAAAGATATAATGTAAAATACAAACATTTGTATGCAGAATTTCGGCAAGACAACCTTCACAAATGTATATTTTATCTGAAACATTAATTTCTCAAATATTTTAAATATATAATCATACACACTTTACACTTGTCTTTTATCTTAAATACAAACAATAATTTCTCACAGATTTAAAATTTATAATTACACGTATTACCTTTTTCATCACTTCTAAAAATATGAAATATTAAATTAACTTCTTCTATTTCTTTCTTAGAATCTCAACTTTATCTATGAGACCTAATTAACTAATATAATTCACCCAGATCAGTTAACAAACATAAAGTTTGTCTTGATTTTTTATATTTACGTACTTATATATTCTTTGATTTGTTTTCTTAATGTAACACCTTGATCCTTGAATTCTCAAAATATACATTAAAGCCTTTAGTTATTCTCTAAAAAGGTTTATTGATTTAATTGCTAAAATAATGTAAAGTTAAAAAGATAAATGTGTTATTTTTTTTTTAATTATGAAAGTTTAGTATCGCTTATACTTTAAAGAAGAAATTGTAGTTTTGTCTTAAAATAAAATAAACACCTTAAAGCAGGTAAAATAAAGTATTGAAAGAATCTTCATGCCACAATTTAATTGTAATATATATATATATATATATATATATATTATAGAATAATAATTTTTTAGCAAGAAAAAAAATATTTACTCATATAAACAATAATAATATATACAATCCAAAATAACCAAATACAAGTTATAAGAAAGTATAATGACTAAAATGCATATTTTATTTTAATTTAGAATATATTAAAATAAAGAATATAAAATATATTCTTTTTATATCTTTATGTTGCATTAACATAATATATTAAGGAAGTGATTTTGGTTAGGGATGACAATGCAGGGCGGGCTATGCAGATTGGTCCGCAATCCGCTAGCAAAAAGTGTGTGATGGGTTCACTAATTCAACCCGTTGATCCACTTAAGTCTGTCCTGCATAATCTGCAGTTCGCACGGGCCAACAACGAGGCGGGGCAGGCTGGCCTGCTTATCCGTAAAAAAAAAAGAAAAGTTTATTTCCCTTTTTATTATGAAAGTAAAATCATATTTTATTTTGTACGATATATTGGTTGAACTATTAATTTTAATTACATATTTATTCTCTATTTTCTAACCGCCTAGTGGCCAAACGCAAGACGAACCTATACGGAGTCAACTATCCCACATTGTCATCTTTAATTTTGGTAAAGGAATACAATATCATTTATATTAATTATACATTATTAGTTAATGTAATTGGCACTTTTTTTAGGATGGGTACAGAGAATGTATTTAGGAGAGAGAATAATAAGAGATATTTAAGGATGTTGTGTCAATTCATGTTTAATCATTTATCCGAAGATGATATCTTATATAATGTTGTTGGAGAATTGGGATGAAAGTACGAAATTGGTGTAATTTGAAATCATTATTATCAATTTGGATAAAATAATTTTATTATTATTATTTGAAATCATGACACCTTTATCAATATACATTCATTTTTACCATCATATTATTATCGATCCTCATTGTCTTCACAGGGGTTTCATAATCCATCCTGACCAAACCTAACCGGAACCTACTGACGATTGTCTAGAATCGAACTTACACCTCCATGACGACCACAAAGGTAGAGAAGAAGACCACCACAAACATTTAAGTAATCAAAACAATCTTACTATTTGTATAAATGTTTGTTATTTTATATTATTTTATTAATTTTGTTTCATTAAGTTTAATCATACAAATTTCTCCAATTCAAACAATAAGAAAGACAACATAATTACACAAATAATATATATTTCAAAAAATCTAATCGCTCTATGTCATCAAATCACTAAATCATAAATAACTTAAAACCAATTGTTAGATTTTTTTTTTTTAAAAAAACTTAACCAAATTAATTCCTTTCTTAAAAAAAAAATAAAAGAAAACAAAATTGAAGTTGTACATGGGTGACACAACTTAATATGTACTATTGGGTGACCGAAATGCTGACTAGACTACAAAGCCGACTAGACGACAAGACGCAAAGCTAAACACGTAATTAGGTGTAAACAAGCCAACTTAAGTGATAAGCGCGGTTAGGGCACAATTGGGCCTTCATTTGGACCCTAAAAGCAGGCCCATAGCAACCACAACCCATCTAGAGCAGTATAAATAGCAGAAGAGGCACAACACCCAAGGTAACTATTCACTTCCCACTCTTATGGTACTTAGCTCTCGGTCTGACTTGATCTTCGGAGTGTCTTCGCAGGTACTCCCCCATCGTGTCCAGATCAAAGAAGACCCAGTTGAAGGAAGACTAACCGACAGGCCGAAAAGACGAAAAGATCAGCACAAGAGGAAGTGTTTTGCAGGGTTTAGGTCTTGTAGGAACATTTTGGCGCCCATCGTGGGGCCGAGAAGAAAACCCCACGAAATATCCACATGGTAACTACGAGGAACATGACGGGCAACGATAAGAATGCGCAAGAGGAGACCGGTCATCCTGACCCTATGACATTGATCTTGAAGATACAGAAGGAGATGATGTTTTAACTGTAATAAAACTTGAGATGGGTGGCGTTCCAAGTGCGAGGAATCGCCCCTCCTTCCAGTGTTTCTAGGCGGTAAGCGCCGTTTCCGAGTGCTTCGGTTATTCTGAACGGTCCCGTCCACTTGGGCGACAGCTTGTTTTGCATCTCGTACTGGTGGGCCTTCCTCATCACCAGGTCGCCATCTCTGAATCGCCTTGATCTCATCTTGGAGTTGTACTTGCGTTCAACTCTACTTTTTACTGCTTCGGCCTTTATCCTTGCCTCCTCCCTGACCTCGTCCAGCAAATCCAAATTCATTCTCCTTTCGGCGTTCGAGTCTTCTGCCACGAAGTTCTGGAATTTTGGCGAGCTTTCCTGGATTTCGACTGGGATCATCACATCGCACCCATATACCTAGCTAAACGGGGTTTCGTGGGTTCCCGATTGCTCGGTGGTATGATATGCCCATACTATGCGGGGGACTTCTTCAGCCCAAAACCCCTTGGCTTTCTCCAACCTCCTCTTCAGTCCTCTTAGCAAAACCCGATTGGCCGACTCCACTTGCCCATTCGTTTGTGGGTGCTCCACAGAAGCAAACACCTGTTGCGTCCCAATATCCTCGCATAGCTTCTTTAATAGGTGACTTGCGAACTGGGTCCCATTATCTGATACTAAACGCTTGGGCACACCAAAACGGCACACAATGTTCTTCCATACGAAATTCTGAATCTTGTGTAAGGTGATCTGGGCTACTGGTTCCACTTCGATCCATTTCGTGAAGTACTCGATCACTACAACCAAGTACTTCATTTGCCTGATCGCCAACGGAAAGGGCCCCAGAATATCGATTCCCCACGTATGAAACGGCCAGGGGCTGTAGATTGATTTTAGCTCTTCTGGGGGCGTTTTGTGCCAGTCGGCGTGTTGCTGGCATTGTTTGCAACGCTGTGCGTATTCCTTGCAATCTTCCCTCATGGTTGGCCAATAATAGCCCGCGCGGAGAGTTCTTGTTGCCAGGGCTCGACCTCCGATGTGGCTCCCGCAGATCCCCTCGTGGAGTTCAATCATAATTCTTACGCACTTCTCTCCATGCACACATACTAACAGGGGGTGTGTAAATCCGAACCTGTACAGCTCTCCATCGATTAAGGTGAACTTGCTGGAGCTTTTCTTTACCTTTCTGGCCTCCGTCGGATCCACTGGGAGGACGCCATCTGCTATGTACCGTTGGTATGACGTTATCCATGTGTCTGGTTGGTAGACAGCGTAAACCCGCGTTGTCTTCGCTTCCTCTATTGGGTGCGCCCTAACATTCGGTGTCCTCAAGGTTTCCTGAGTTAAAGATCGGTGACTCCTTGCTATCCCTTCCGTCGACTTGCAAACTTGAAGTTGATTCCCAAGAATGTCAAGAATCATTCTCTTCTATGCTAGTGGAATCACATCATGTGGTATCATGAGTTTAGGTGTGTTCTTGTTTAATTGTTGAGTTGTGTAGCACTTTATTTCAAG
>Ga0123342_1010970_pt1 | contig 10145 bp, 4 predicted proteins | sample Turbeawhitnodule_FD_89960 | JGI IMG/M metagenome (GOLD analysis project Ga0123342, IMG submission 89960) | Root nodule microbial communities of legume samples collected from Mexico - Turtle bean Mexico white nodule | ecosystem: Host-associated > Plants > Roots > Nodule | place: Mexico: Nepantla...
AAATCAAAAACCTCCTCTTACCTTTCAAATTATCACTTGTAACACAACAACCCCGAAGAGCAAGAAGATTCCTGTGCTTTATTTTGCTTATGATCTCCACTTCATAGCAGAACTCTTCATCCCCTTTAGTTTCCAAATCTAAAATTTCCTTAACACCAACCACAGTGCCATCTGAAAGAGTCCCTTTGTACACCACCCCATCACCACCTTTCCCAATCACATTACTCTCTGAAAATTTACTCGTGGCACGTTCAAGCTCTGATATGTGCAGCCATTTAGCACCTGTGCCAGGCAAAACACCAGCCCTAACCTCGTTTTCAACTTCCCTGCGATGAACATTTTCCTTCCTTCTCTTATCCCACTTCCTGTACACGACCATCAGAGCAAAAGCAAGCACAACACTAATAACAACACCCAACAACGTAAAAACAAGCATGATCACTTTCCTTCTTTTGTTTGATGACCCTCTTGTTACTACATTAGATGGTTCTGGCAGGTTAAATATGCATCCAGTAGTGCTTAGATCTGTTGTACCAAACGGATTAGCGACAGCTGCAGCATATAAAACTATGTAGTAAAAACATTCGACAGCATTAGCATTTGGGTCAATAAGTGTCAGATTGGACTTCAATTCTATAGCAACGTCTGAGCAAATTCTGCAGAGATTTTGGTCCTTTAGGTCCCCTTTGCATGATGTTTTGACAGGGCTATCCATGCCCACCTTTTGGTTCCAATCTTGTAGAGTTCTAATCCCTGCACAAGCTGAAGAGTTAGTGACAAATTGGGTTGGGTGAGGGAAACAAAGAGGGACTATGGTTGGTTTTACTGAGATGGCTGCAAGGTGGTCTTTGAAATCAGATAAGCAAGCGGAGGAAGTGTTTACATCAGGAAGGTAAAATATGGATGTTTGTTTGAGATGTTCAGCAAGGCCTATGCCGAAGATGCTGGAGAGTGTTAGGCAGCAGGGACTTTTGTTAATAGGGTCTTTGCAGATTGAAGTGTTCCAGGGAATGGTCTGAACATAGGTGAGATCCATGGGGCATGAAGAAGATGCAGCAGCTATGAGAATGGTGAAGAGCAACATGAAGGTAAGAATCATCTTGTTTAAAGCAGACTCTTCTCCTTTTCTTCTTTGTATGCGTATTCGAGCCTCTGTATTATTATATAACAGCAACACACAAGATCATTTTAACATTTTTAAAAGATAATGAAAAATATTAATACTAATAATAATACAAAGAAAAAAGATTAAATGATTTTTAATAAGTTAAAATTAAGTAAAACTTAATAATAAAAATTAAATTTTTATTTCCTTTTTTTTTCTTTTAAGGATATCATTGGAAAAACTTTTCCTATAAGAAAAAAATAAATAAATATATCATTCATTTATTTTATTTTCTTATGAGTATTTTGTGGAATAATTTGTTCAAATATATTTTTATTTTCTCTCTTAGAAATGTTTGTAGAAAACTTTGTTCAAATATATTCGTAAATAAACGAGAAGCATAAATAAACATTTTTATTAGAAGTTTTAAATGAAAAATATGAAGAAAAAATAAAATATTTTTTTTAAAAGTATTTATTATAGGCTTGAATACATTTTTAGTCTTATTATTCATTTATTTATTTGGTTTATATATTAATTTAAAGTTCAATTAAGTTTTCAATTAGATTTCATTATTTATTTTTATTCAATTTGCATTCAATTAATTGGGAAAATAGTTAACAAATAAATATTAACAATTTTATATTTATGCATAATGTATTATAACCATTATGCAGTGACAGTTTATAAAATTAATAATATTAATTTGAACCGCTACAAATTTTTAAAATTAAGAGATTTGATTGAGTATTTAAAAAAATTATATTACTTCCTTTTTAAATTAAGAATTTTTATTGAAACTTTTGTTAATAGAAGAACTAAATTAAACAAAATATATAAATAATAGATAAAAAAATAATTAAGCCTTTATTGAATAAGTTAAAATTTAGATCTTGAAAAATTTAATAAAAAATATTTTCTATGGATTAATTTTAATTTATAAAATAATTTTAAATAGCTTTTTTTTAGGAAGTATTTAGGAGTATTTTTTTCTATGCGTATACCTATGTTTTACGGGTCAACCTTAGCTTGCTTTGGCCAAAAGACACGTTATGTTGAAAATAACATCGAAAATGTATGTTTCTTATAAGTGATTTATCTAAAGAACTTTTCTTCTTTTCTTATTATTTATATTTAAAAAGTGTATTTTTTGTGGCTTTGGTTAAACACAAAACAGGCGTACCAATGCAATAAAAAAAGTTTGTTTTCTCTAAAATAACTTAATAAAAAAATATTACAAATAAGGTTCAGTTAAGAACTAATCACTATCAGAATTAGTATATTTTAAATAGAAAACTGACAAAATTGATTTTTAGAGTCGAGATACTAACAATTATTCCTCTTTAAAACCAATCTTTAATAATTAATTTTTAATTTTTGGTATTTAATCTTCAATTTAAACTAAGAAATACATATATAAAATATTCTCCGAAACTCAAGTTAATATTGTAGTATAGTACTTTCAATATAAAATTGATGTATATTTGATGATTTGGATGGATGAATGCAACTGCTTATATAGGTTTCTAAAATGAATTTAAGTTTTAACAAAATATCAAATAAACAATATCATAATAAAATATTTTCTGTACATTTTTCACATATTTGTTTTTTTTTTCTTTTTCACTTTTTTCTATAACTTTATTTCCTAGCAACAATGTGAGAATTAGCTTTTCAGCTGGTTTAGAAAATGCTGAAAAGTCAATGTAAAGATACTAACGTCAATTCTGATTACTACTTTTCTTTGGGGTTGATTAATGGAATGCAAAAAATATTTCTTTTTTCTAATCCTTTATTTTTTGTATGTATCAGAATTAAAGGGTGGTAGATATTCTATTCCGTGAAGCAATGGTGTTTTGCTTTCTTTCTTTAACGATATTTTTTAAGTTTGATGAGATGATTTTAATCCTTTCATTAAAGTATCTTATTTACATTTAGAATCCTTCACGAATGAAAACATCATCAGATCTTCAAAGGTGCTTTTAAATTTACCTGCAGACTTGGTTAAGCTCGTGAAACAGAGAGGTCTCCACATCAGACTTAACCGTTGCATTTCTTTTTGTATATAATCTGGAGTGTGAGAATTGAATTTTCGTATTAGAGAAAACTTACTTTAAAAAGTATTTTATCTGTGATAAGAAGACTAAGACCTACCAAAATTAGTTTTTTTTTTCTACTGCTTTAGTACTTAAAGAAAAAATGAAAAGAGGAAAAAGAGTTTCTCTTTTAAGGTCAACTTTGTAGTTGTTTTTCGTATTTCTAAAAGAGATTATTTTTCTCTTTGAACTTAGAAAAAAAAGGTGTTGTAATTTTCTTTCCTTTAGTCAAATTATATTATTGCCTATTGTATGTTTTGCTCATTTTTTTTCATCTTTTATTTTATTTGTGTGTTTTTATGTTGTTATTTTGGTACCCAACAATGATATAACAATATTATGAGCTTGGTTCATGATTGCATTGCTATTGTCACTAGAATAATCTTGTAGAAAACAATTGAGTATGCTTTGTGAATGCAGCTAGTATGCTTTGTGAATGCAGCTAGTGGGATCTTCCACATCAAAAAATAATTACTACTGTTACTCGATATAGAGTGTGGTAGTCCGAAAGTACATGTCAAGAAAATGTTTGACAAATGAAAGACTTAGTATTTAAGTGTGTCCATTAATGACCTACCTCTCTTGGAATTTACATGGTTTACTAGTTTACGATTTATTTTCATGGTTCTAGTAGATAGTAGTATTTATAGTAAAATGTGCATAAGTCAGTTTTAAAGTCATGACAACAGTATGAGATAGAGAAGTTCAATGAGAATAATTTCTTGTTGTGAAAACTAAAGATAAAGACAATTTTGAGAGAAAAGGAATTGTGCAGATGCAATTGAAGAAAGACTTTTGGACATCATAGATCAAAGGTGGAAAGAAATTAACGAGAATGCTATCACAAATTTGCACTTAGCAATGACAAATTCAGTTTTATTTATCGTTGTGGAGAATGCTATTGCAAAAGAAATTTGGGACACTCTCATCAAATTGTATGAGGCTAAGTCACTTCCCATAAGAATATTCTTGAAGAAGAAACTATACTCTTCAAATGACAGAGTACACATCATTGACGAACTACATCAATAATCTGAATACGATATTTGCCCAACTTTTACTAGTAAATTTCAACATAGTTAAAAATCAACCTGCATAGCTTCTAGTTTAGAGTTTACATAATTCATGTGATGAACTCATCATTAATACTACAAATAACAATATTGATGGATACCTACACTTTGAGGATGTTGCTAGAGTTATTCTTGAAGAAGAATCCACGAAGAAAGTAAGGTGGATAGTGATAACATCCCCTTCATCCGGTTGGAGTTTTCTTGGACATAGGTTGGAGTTGGCAGAACCAAATGAAGTAGATGAGTCAAGGAGAGCTCCATTAGAGCCATGGATTCCTTGGAGTTGTCGTGATGTGTGGGGAGAGTGATTGGTTTGGCCAAATCATTGAGAGAATGAGAGAAGATACCAAAAGATGTCTATCCTAGAGAGGCTAGACAAGAGAGTGCATAAGCTTGAAATTTAGCAACATAACACTCATATATTTGATCTACCAATTCATGAGCCAAGCACCTCAAACTATAAATGACAACGATGCAAGAAGAAATAGAGCCTCTTCACATAAACAAGACATGAAAGCTTGTTGAACTTCCAAAAGATTAGAAATCTATTGGTTGCAAATGGATTTATAAGATCAAATAACATGACAATGATCAAGTGAAACAATATCATGCTAGATTAATAGTAAATGGATATGCTAAAAAAGAAGACATTGACTTCACGATATTCTCGTCAAATGTTAGATTGACAACAACTATAGTTATTTTGACCTTGTGTACTGCATTTGATTAACATCTTTAGGTAAAAATTGTTTTTCTTCATGGAGAACTTCAAGGGAAAATATATATGTTCCAACCAGAAGGCTTTAAGAACAAGAAAACTTGATTTGCAAGTTGATCAAATCTCTATACGGTTTAAAGCAAGGGCCCAAATGTGGGTACAAGAGATTTGATTATTTCATTATTAGTCTTGGTTACAATAGACTGAGTTCAAACCATTATACCTACTGCAGTAGGTTTTTGTTGTTGTGTGTCGATGACATGTAACTGGATGGACAAGGCTCCAAGGTTATGTTTGAAGTCAGATAAGCAAGTGCAGGGAGTGTATTTGAGGCGTTCAGCAAGGCCTATCATGAATATAGAAAGGAGAATTAAGCAACAGGTATCCGTATTAGGCTTCTTATCTATTGAGTCTTTGCAGACTGAAGTGTTTGAACATAGCCGAGATCAAGGGCATGACATGAGTAGGATGCGGAATCAGCTATGTATATCATATAATTAAGAGCAAATAAGTATCAAATAATCTACGTGGGAAGTGCTTATCGGTAAAGCAGATGGCAAAAGCAGTGAAGTCTTGCCAATCTGCACCACCTTTCTTCAACTTCACCCAGTTCCAACCAACATAACTTGGCTGGTAAAAAACTTACACAACCAAGTTGTACTATTAGGTACATTCATAAACTAATGTTGTAATAGTATTGATCAATACTAATTGCAATCAAGGGGTCAACAGAATTAGCACAATTAAAACAAACTATAATAGCCTATCTTCTATGTATATATAATAGGAGGACACAATTATTGCAACTTGTTCACTAGCAGGCTTTACAATTTAAGTGGGAAAGGGTGATTAAGATCCTTCTTTGAGTCATACCAATGACAGTGTCAGTGACACCACCACAACTGTAGAGATGGATCCTAACTAACATCTCACACACATGAAATCAAAAGTTTTGACTTGTTTGAGATTGAAATAATCTTCCATTCCATCACTAGTTCTTTGTCAACATCGAAACACTACTTTTTATGTAAAAGAAATTTTGGTCTGAACTGCCAATAATCTCTTTGTGAATGAGTAATCAAGGAAAGAAACCAAACTTGCAGAGTAATGAGCTCTTCAAAGGAGATGAACAATGGAAGCAAGGAAAGTCACACACAGAGTAATGAAATTTCATGGGGAATTTTTACTATTTCATATAAAATCTTTGAATATGGACAGCATTCTAATTCTCAGGAATGAATAGAGCTAGTGTACAAAATAAAAATACTTAACTAATCGTCAATTCCAGAATGCTAAATCGAGTTGAGGTGAAATGTTACCCATTTCTGGTTCTAAATCACTGCTAAACTAAAATGTTTGATGTTTTGTTTTACTGATTTGGACATGCTACAACTTGGAAGCTTCAATTATCATGAAAAACCATTACCATATTATGTCAGATAACATACACTAACAAATTATGGTATTCCAATTTTTGAAGAATCAATTTTGGTTTATATTTATATATTCTGGCAGTTTTACATAACAAAGCATCATATGTACAAATTAAATTCTGAAACCAGAATTTGATGCTAAAAACCATCACATATTGTATACCATAAGCAAGCCTTCTATAGATTCGACAGATACTTATGGTAGCTTTTTGAAATTCTGAGAACTAATTTAGGAAGACTAAAAAAGAGCAAGATTTGAGGAACCTAAAATATATTTAGTCCTTATAACTAATTTTCCTACTCTTAAATATACAAATATTTTTCAATATGATTTTTTCTTTGAACTTTACTAGTAACAGTGCTACCTAATTCATAAAGAAACAAACCTGTATTTACATTTTGCCCATACTCAAATAAGGTAAACAAGTGGCTTACATGTTCAACCACTTCTGTGTAAACCATGCAACAAAGAAGATTGGAAGGACTCATGACCCAGTGGCACTGGTCTGTCAGGTAATTGGGGAATGTCAATGGCACCTTCTAACATCTTGAGGGCCTCAACAATAGTAGGTCTTAACGCCACTGCCACATGAGCACATAGCATTCCAACATGAACAAACCTTTCCATAATTTTTTCTTGCCCTTCTCTTATTGACTCATCAAAAACTTCCTCAATCTTTCCAGATTCTGTCATTGTCCATGCCCAATCCGTAATTGAACCAGCAGATGAATCCAAAGTATCAAGCACTTTCCTTCCACTCATGATTTCAAGAATAACAATACCGAAACTATAGACATCACTTTTCTCAGTTAGCTGTCCATACAGAGCATACTCTGGTGCTACATAACCATATGTGCCAGCCACCCTTGTGATGAGATGAGACTGATCCTCACAACCTTGCTTGGCCAACCCAAAATCAGCCAATTTAGCATTCATTTTGGAGTCCAAAAGTATGTTGGTAGCCTTTATGTCACGATGATAAATTGGAGGTTTGATTTCATAATGCAAATAAGCAAGCCCCTTAGCCACATCAAGGATTATGTTCTTCCTTTGTGGCCATGTTAGCCTGTTAGCACCATCAGAACACAATTGGTCACTGAGACTTCCATTAGGCATAAAATCATAAACCAAAAACCTCCTCTTACCTTCCAAATCATCACTTGAAATGCAACAGCCCCGAAGAGCAAGAAGATTCCTGTGCTTTATTTTGCTTATGATCTCCACTTCATAGCAGAACTCTTCATCTCCTTTACCCTCCAAATAAAAAATGTCCTTAACAGCAACCACAGCACCATCAGAAAGAGTACCTTTATACACAACTCCATGACCACCTTGACCAACCACATTAGTCCTTGAAAATCGCTCAGTGGCACGCTCAAGCTCCGCTACGTGAAACCATTTTACACCAGCATTAGGCAAAACACATGCCCTGACCTTGTTCTCAATCTCCCTGTGATAAACACTCTGCCTCCTTCTCTTATCCCACTTCCTGTACGCAACTATCATAACAAAAGCAAGCACAACACCAATAACAGCACCCAACAACGCAAAACCCAGCTTCCACACTTTTTCTCTATGACTTGACCCTTGTATTACAACACTATGCTCCAGGTCCAGTATGCAACTCGTGGTGCTTAAATCGGTTGTACCGTACGGGTTAACAGCAGCTGCAGCATACAACACTATGTAGTAAAAACACTTTGTGGGGTCAGCATCTGGGTAAATAGTTGAGAGCGTGGAATTGAGTGTGGAGGCAGCATCAGAGCAAAGTCTGCAGCGAGTATTGTCTTTGAGGTCCCTATTGCAAGTTGAGTTCAAAGGGGTATCTGGGCCCACCTTGTTAATCCAATCTTGGATGGTTCTGATACCTGCACAAGCCGAAGAGTTGAAAACAAAGCGTGTTGGGTTAGGGAAGCAAAGAGGGACCATGTTTTGGTGGATGGACAAGGCTGAAAGCCTGAGTGTGAAGTCATGTAAGCAAGTGGAGGAAGTGTTTGCATCGGGAAGGTAAAATATGTGAGTATCTTTGAGGCGCTCAGCGAGGGCAATGGCAAAGACACTCAATAGTGTGTCGCAACAGTGATCCCTGTCAATAGGGTCTTTGCAGATCTCAGTGTTCCAGGGAATGGAACCAACGTAAGAGAGATCCATGGGACATGTGGAAGATGCTGCTTCATGTGTCAACATGGTGAAGAGGAACAGCAAATGAGGAAGGAATAGCATCACTTGCTTATCCTTAGTTGAGTTTGTGGTGGAGAACAAACACTGATTTTGGACCCATTGGAACCTTAATAGAAGGTAGAAATTTGTTTGATGCAGAGTTTTTTTTTTTTTTTTTTTTCTATGCAGGCGCGTGCTTCTTGCATTAATCAAAAGCCGCGTTACAAAATGTGTGCTTCACTCAAAAGTCATGTGTTTACTGTATAGATGAAACATGGAGTAATCTTTGGGTAAGGAACGTATCAGGTTTGTTTTCCAATAGAATTGTAAAAGCGGATGAAGTGTGGTGGGCGGTGGGTTCAAACTGTAAGCGTGTTAAGCTATTATTATCATGGGAAAGCGAACTCTAACCAAATTTTGTAAACTTTTCAATGCTCTATACTCCAAAAACCTAGTTTGTTAGAGAAGAAGAATTTGTAAACAAACAAGGAAAATGAAAAAGAAAATAAATAAAATATGGTATATTAAGTTCGAACTAGTGAAATCAACAATGGAAGTGAGAAATAAAAGGGTATACCTTTACCAAATTTGGATTTGCAATTTTGACAAAAAATAATGTCTTCAATATGTTGGAGATGAAACTTGTATTTGATGAATCTAATCCACTTTTGTAAATGAAAGATCTTATCATCCGAAGGAGATAACAAATGTGTACTAGTGTATTGTATTAGTGTATTGTATTATATATGGTGTGTATGTTTCTTCATATTAAGATAAATAATTCATGAAGATCCAAGAATAATGTTTTTAAAATGTTTTAGTCGAATAGAACTTATTATTGGTATTAAAGAAATTTCAATGGATTGAAATTTCAGTGGATTTTATTGTGTTAAAATTTGTAATTTAACATGTTGAAATCTCTTTAGTTATGTTTTTAATAAATTAGAGATTCAAATTAATCCACTACTTTTGATGTAAGTGAAATCAATAAGTTGAAATGAATTTTGGAATCCATTAAAAATAACATAACAGTTTTTTCTATTAGATTTATAAACATATCTTTTTGAAAATCATTCAACAAGCAATTTTAACATTTTCAAAGAGAGAGCTTATTGATTTTTGAGACCACATTTTACTTTGAGCGAAAGCTTTTATTCTTCGAGCTTTCTTCTGGTATTCTTGGATTACATATTTTGATTAAAGAATTTTTTTTTCCTGAATTTCTAGAACCTGATTACTTTTATTGTAATTGAGGTGTAGTTATTCCTTTATTCTTTTGTTTATGAGTTCTTGTATTGAAATTAGATAGTGTTTCTAATTTCAACACTACAAGAAAAAATGGTTTTAACGAGAGTTTATTTTTACATTATCCAGGGTTAAAACCTCCATTAAGTCATTTACCCAGGGTTGTAGTTTCCCCCGCTAAACCATCTCTAGGGAATGTGTTCCCCAGGGTTTTTTTAAACCTCAGGAAAAGCCTTTCAAAACTCTTGTTAAATACCATGGGTTTAAGAACCTCCGTAAAATACCATGGGTTTCAAAACCTCCGTAAAATACCA
>Ga0123342_1010971_pt1 | contig 10143 bp, 6 predicted proteins | sample Turbeawhitnodule_FD_89960 | JGI IMG/M metagenome (GOLD analysis project Ga0123342, IMG submission 89960) | Root nodule microbial communities of legume samples collected from Mexico - Turtle bean Mexico white nodule | ecosystem: Host-associated > Plants > Roots > Nodule | place: Mexico: Nepantla...
TCAACATTCTTGGTGTGGTTTGCCAAAGGTAGTGTGTTTCTTGAGGGGTTCAAGGTCACTACTTTGGTGTGTGATGTTTGTAATCTGGTTTTGATTGCATAGTGGATTACCCAGTGGTTTCTGAGGACTTGATGTAGCTCTTGGTGTAAGAGTGAACCAGTATAAATCTGTTTGTGTGATTCTCTCTTTCATTGATCTCACATATATTTGTTTTAAGTTGTTTTTATTAACTGTTGATAAAAACAACCGATTGTTTTTCTGATAACATCTTAAAATAGTTTTGGGTATTTGTTTACTTGATTCTTTTCTTTGTAATCTGGCATTGAATTTCATTATACCTTCAAAGTTTGCAAAAATATCTTATAAACAATTCACCCCCTCTTGTTTAAGGCCACTTATTCTAACAGATACCACATAATGTGAGTTGATTTTAGGATTGTTCATTTGATTAGTGACACTTTACTTAGATTTAGATTTTAGAACAATTATAGGTGAGAAGCCTAAGGAGAATTCTCACTGGACATTAACTTAACAAGGGTTAAGTAGATGTGAATGTTCATTTCCATAAGGCCAAAGGAAAAACACAATTAAAGGTGAATATGAATGACAAACTAGGTGCGGAATTTAATCAAAGACAAGGAGTGTAAGAACATGAACCGAATTGAAATTCAAGAACAAGAACAAGACATATTTTAGGAATGGAAAAAGATGAGTGAAAGGAAACTTAGGAGTGGTGGAATTATGAAGGAGCACGCCACTTGGATGGTGAATTGAATCCAAGATAAGTGTAGATGTCGCCACTTGAGAGCTCACAACACTCACAAGGTAAGACCAATGGTTTAGAGAGACAATGCTCACAAACTCTAACACAATTTGTGTATAGTAACTTTACTCTTCATTCAACATTTTCTAATTATTTAAGAAGACTAGCAGGAAGAACTTTAGGTGTTCCGGTCCTTGTCCATTCCTCCTACTGATGAGGTCTTCCCTTAATTGTTAAGATGATCCTTCATAGTTGGCATCCTTGGTCATCTTCTTATGGATTTGGGTCGTATCAATGTGTGTGTGTGATTATTCTTTGGATGTAGGAAATGTTCATTGCCTTCGTCTACCAAAGAGATATGTTAAAGGTGCAAGTCAAAGTCGACATCAAATGATCTCTAGGGAAAAGAGCTTAAGTTGCTCTATTAACCAACCTCCCAACACTAAGAGAATTTCAACTATGATCCAATTGTCTGCCCTACTATGAATTGGTGTAAAATGTTATTCTACCTAGGGAGATGAGCATTGTCAACTATCAAGGACGTTGTGTAAATAAGGAGTACAAACCAAAGTTGCATGAAATGCAATCAAGCTTAGACTAAAGGACATGCATAAAAGTTGAAGCTACTCAACTGATACAAGTTGCTTCTCAACGGATATCTTCTTCTAGTCCATATAAAACCCTTCATCAAGAAGAAGATCAATAGAGTTAGTTAAGCATACATGATGCCAAAATATTAAGCATTCATCAAAGACGTCAAGAGAGCATAGGTTTCATCATGCAAAATGTCAATAAGATTTAAAATGCCTTTAAAAGCTTTGGAAAGAGATCCCGATGATGAGAGTAAAGAACCTACCATATCCATGGATTTAAAAAAGTCTCAAGAAGGACACTAACAATGTTCATTCAACTACCTTGGAGAGAGAGTTTATCCACTATATATTTCAAAAGACTCAACCCCTATCTAGAGAATAAGATGATTTATACTAGGAGAGATAGCTTAAACCTTGTACTCGTCAAAAGACTCTATTTGCCCTAACAATCAAACACAATGATTTATTGATCATTAAAATCATCAACCTTTCTATGTTAGCTAAGAGTGGTTGTTTGGAAAACAATATTTGTTGAGTTAGGAGTATCTTGGTAAAGAATACTTAAGGGGTTAGTCAAGAATACTCAATTAAACTCAGAGTGTTGGAGTCAAGAATACTCAAGGGGTTAGAAGGGAGTGACTACCATCCCAAAGAATACTCGATTAAATGAGGAGTAGTTGAAGTCAAGAATACTCAAAGGGTTAGCCAAGAGTGGTTGAAGTCAACAATACTCAACAGATTAACCAATAGTGGCTACAAGCTCAAAAAACACTTGATTAAGCAATGTGTGGTTGGAGTTAAGAATACTCAAGGGAATAATTAAGATGGTCAAAAGTCCAAAGAATATTCAAAATGTGCTTCACATCATTAATATGCCTAGTGGAACTCAATCTATTGATCGAGAAATAAATGTTGTTTATTGTGATAAACAAATCAATATAAATTACTACGTGTATCTCTTCCCTAATCTATCTACATTACATGTTATTATTATTTTTACTAACTTTGAAAGGAGAGTTATTGTGAAAACACGTATTTGGTAATTATTCTTTATTTAATCATTAGAATCAAAGTTTTAACTTTCATATACCATGATCCATCATATGCAAGAAATAATATTTGATCATTTGTTAGAGTAAATAAGAAAATTATCTTAAACTACTGATTCACTATAATTGTAATTATGTCTGATATGAAGCATGAGACGAACAAGTTATAGTGTGACTGTTTTGATAAACTAAACCATTGTTTGAGTAGATTTAATTATATAATATTTGCAAAAAGCTTTCAACTTTGATAAAAACATAATTCAACTATCTTTTCTCTGTTTTCATAGTTGCGTATGTTATTTATTACAGGATTTACAAAAAATTATTAAGACAAAAGTGTTTCATGTGGATGTACAACAAAGAGCTCAAAAAGGTAGGAATTATCCTCATTCAAATATTGAATTTAAAAGTGAAAAAATTAACTAGAGAAATAAAGTTCTTTCTCATAATGTGTCATTGGTTAAAATTTAAAACATATTTATTTATATATATATATATATATATATATATATATAATATTAAGTCGGTATCAAAAATGTGTTTGTACTTTGCTGTGGGTATTAGTGTAAGAAATAATTTTTTTATACATAAGCAAAGTTTTTTTCCATAAACACATATGCAATCCACCTTAATTTGAAAAAAAAAACATTCCAATGTGAAGTTTCTGTTCATATTGACCAATTAGTTATAATGACAAAGTAATGTAAATTGGAAAACCTATAAAATTTTAAATTTGCATATTTTGAATTTTATAATCTAAAAGTAAATTTTATACTATTTTGAGATGTTTGCTTGGAATGTCAAAATTAGTTCAACTTATTTTTTACTATGTATATATTTATCCTCTTTACGATTCATTTAAAAATAATACAAGAATGTTTTTTCATTAAAAGTAGAGATTTTATCTTCTTAAGATTAATTTAACAAATATAATGTACAAAATAAAGTGAGAATATTTGTTTATAAAAGAAAAACAGGATATGCAACATTGACAAGTTAGTTTAGAATTACTAATTTCATATTACGATATCTTAAAAAATCAAGGCTAAGTTAGTAGAAAAACTTTCAAAAGTTAAAATAGTAGTTTTTTGTACAGAAGGTTTGAAGGGTTTACCCATTATTGTTGCATGACATGTGAAGAAAGGTTCTTCACTTCTTGAAACTACAAGCATACATTAAACAAAATAATTAATGTTTCATAGAAAGATCACATATATTCATATGAACTCAACTTCCAATGAGAATTTAATTAATGGTCCAAGACGGATCACAAGTCAATTTATTAATAATATCAATAGATGCTAACTTTAATCTACATTGATGAAGAGTTAAAGAAGAAAATAACTTATTCTTTTCTTATTTTTTTTCAGTTTATTTATTTTAGATGCTAGATTTTTCTTAAGGAATTTCTGAAACCTAGTTATTGGCATTAGAAACACAAAATGACAAATCAAAACTCTAGTACAAATATAACCCTTGAGTAGAGAAGGTTATCATTTTTTTGACAAAACAGCTTACATTACAAAGCTTCTCCCCACAAAAAAATGACCAATAAAAAATATGGTTTTATTGCACAATAAGATGAAATAACTAAGAATAAAATAATCATAAAAAGGTGTGAAAGATCATCTTCATCTCATGAAAGAAAATGGTGGGAAAGTCTCATGAAGGAAAGAGACCTAGACAATAAAAAATTATGGAATTTCACAATACAAAAATTTATCAAAGTTTATTACTCTGCCTTATGATAAAACTGTTATCTATAAGTATGATGCAAAATTCAAATTAAAGCTAAACTTCATGGATAATTTCTTACATGTTGAATTGCTGACATGTTATGATAGAAATTTCATTTGAGCTTAATGCAAATTTTGTAAAATATAAATGGTATTTTTTTATAGGTTATTTTTTCTTGCAATAACCCTGTTTGAACCTTTTAGAAGTTTCCTTGACCAAATCTGGGAATTGTTTGATTTATGATAATCATAACCGTTAAAATAGAAATAGTAAGAACAGCTAATTTTATTTTTACTGTTTCTTATATAAAATTTTAAAATAAAAAGACAATGTGAAAGTAAGGTGATAATTTTTTAATTGAAAACAAAATATAAAAAAATGATTTATCATGTTAATAAGTTTTATAAGCAAAAGTTATATGACATTATTTTCAATAAAATCCACTGGTCAAAATCAGAGTGATTTTGCAGCTATTAGGACAAATCAATGAACAATAATAGTTAACATGTGATAATTAAGGTTGAGCTTTGAAAACTTTGCATAACTTGCAATAGGTAAATGTTAAAATGAAATTGCAACCAACAACAAACCCTACTCCAAAACTATAATGAACAAATTATTAGCAGGGCGTGATTTTCAGTGTAAAGAATGAAAACTTTTCCTAAATGGAAAATTTTATTGGGATTTTTTTATCTCTAATAAATGTAATTCCATTTATTATATTCTAAATTAGACAAAAAATAATTTTTATAACGAGATAAATCATGAAACATGATTTTAATAAAATTTGATATAACTGAAATAATATAGGTAAAGTACGACTTTAATTTAATATAAAAATTAAAATTGTATATAATAAGTAAGATTGTCCAATTTTAAAATAAAAAAATTAACAATTTCAAAAATATTAAATAACATTACATCATTCATGAAAAAATATATTTATTTGGAGAAGCTTTTGAGGTAAGCAAACAAAATATATTACAATCAAACATATGTCTCAAAATGTGCACTATCAACAAATTCATCTATTGTTGAGTAGGATTTTATTGTCAACCCTCCGAATATGAATATAATGGAACATGGACATTGGAACTTTGTAGATTTTTAGTTTGGTTTAGGACATACTTTAACTCTCAATAATTTTTATAGAATTGATTCCTAATTTATAGAACAAAGATATGAATATTAATTTTTTAAAATGATATCAAACTTTATTTCAAGAAAATTTATTGGATCTTTATATCATCTATTATTATCAAATTTATTATTTCAAGAAAATTATTAAAAGTCACATTACTTTTAAATATAGATTATCATAATCCCATTTAACTTAGTGACTGTTTCAATTTTCACTATTTCCTATAAGATCCAAATATCAATATAGATTTATCTCGCTCTTTTATATATATATATATATATATATATATATATATATATATATATATATATATATATATATATATATATATATTTATTTATTTATTTATTTTGTTAAACATGCATCCTCGTATATGTATGGAAGGCAATTACTTCCTGCACCTAATTTCTCTATGAAAAACGAAAATATACTTAAATAAAATTGAGGTATATATAAAAATACATTATGTATTTCATTTTTTTTTAATATGTTCCTGATTGTCTTTTTTTGTAATATTTTTTTTTTAATTTTTGATTTTTTTATCTGAAATGAAATTTTGATTTTTTTTTAATTTTTATTTCCGGAACACTATAATCTCTTCCGAATCTATTTTTTTCAAAATATATTATTTTTAATTCTGGAATTTTATTTTCAAGATTTTTGGAAATATAAGATTTTGTAGGATGCAGATTAAAAATAATTGGGTGTAGGAAGAATTTGGCGTATAGTAAATGTGATGCAAAGGTTTTTCTATTAGTAAATAAAAAGTTAAATTTCTTTTCTCACCTCTAGCTTTACATCTTATGTTTATATATGTGTGAAAGAAATCCAAATTATTAATAGGTCATAAATATTTTAGATCACATAATTTATGAAAACCTATTTTGACATAGAGAAATGCATGTATTTCTATTATAAGAAAATTATTAAATAACAATTAAATTTAAAAATTTAAAAATTAATTATTATATTGACTTAAATTAAGTATTATATAAATTATTGATATTTAAAGTAGTTTATATATTTAATAAAAAATTATAAAATAATTTTTAAATTGTTATCTAGTCATTAGTTACTAATTATTTTATATTAGTAGCTAAAACCTTGGTAGTTAATTTAGATAACAATTTATAAACCATTTTACAATTTTTTATTAATAATAAAAACTACTTTAAATACCCATAATCTTTTTAGTTTATAGAATGATTTTTAATTTAATCAATATAATAACTAATTATTTTGGTTTCTAAGATTAATTTTTATTTAATAATTTTCTTTGCATAATTTAAAAATGTATTAAAATGGTATAATGTCCCATACATTTTCACATCTAAAATATATATTATGTATTATATAATTCAGAAATATATTCTAAATTATAAAATTCAAAATATGTTTCCATATTAAATAATTCAGAAATACATTTTGATTGTACAATTTATAATAAATTTTTGATTGTGTATTAGGAAAGTATATTATAAATGGTATAACACTTATTCTTCCTGCACTCCTACGTTTTTCTTTTTGCTTCTTCTTCCTGCACCCCTACGTTTTTCTTTCTGCACCCCACAATTTTCTAAATCTTAAAACTGATCTTGACCTTTTATTTAAAAAATGGCACCGTGGTTATCGGGAAATGGGATCTGGAAGTGTGCTACGGATTCATCAATCCGAAACTAAATCATTTTTTTTAATAAGAGGGTGTTCTAGAATGCTTTTTTTTTTTTAATTATGGATTTCTGAATCCGGAATGCAAATTTTTGTTACAAATTGGTGTATCCAGAATGCCTTTTTTAAATGTGAAATGCATATTTTGAATTACGAATTGGTGGATCTGAAATTTTTTCAGATTTCGTAATCTAGAATGTAAAAAAATAAATACAGTTCAAGTGCATAAGTTTTTAAAAAATAATAGGGAAAGTTTGATCTTTGCATAACATTGTGCGGGTGCAGGAAGAAAAATGTAGGGATCCAGAAAGAAACTGCCATGGTATAATCTGAATATATTTTTAAATTTGGAAATGTATTATGAATTATGTAAGGCAGTTTCTTCCTACACCCTTACATTTTTCTTCCTACTCCCCACAATGTTATGCAAAGATCAAATTGTCCCTATTATTTTTTTAAAACCCTAAAATGCACTTGAATTGTATTTATTTTTTGTATTCTGGATTATGAAATCCGGAAATTTTTTGGATTGGCACTTCCAGTAAAATTTCGGATCCACCAATTCATAAATCAAAATATGCATTTCACATTCAAAAATCCATCATTCAAAAAAAGCATTCTGGATCCACCAATCCATAACAAAAATATGCATTCCAGAGTCATAAATCCATAATTTAAAAAAAAGCATTATGGATCCACCAATTTGTAACAAAATTAGGCTTCCGAATTCAACAATCTGGAAATCAATAATTTAAGCACAATTTACTTCCGGGACACCCCCTCATCCAAAAAAAAAATATTTAGTTCTGGATTGATGAATCCATAGCACACTCCCAGATTCCAATTTTCGGTAATCGTGGTGCCCTTTTTTAAATAAAAGGTCAAGGTCAGTTTTGGAATTTAGAAAATTGTGGGGGCACAAGAAGAAAAATATAGAGGTGCTGGAAGAAGAAACCATTATGTAAATATATTTTTAGATTACACAATCTATAATAATTGGATTTGAAAGTATATCTTAAGTTTTACAATTTGAAATGTTTTCAAATTTCATGATCTATAAATTTAAAATGGGCGCTTTTTAGACTTTTTAATATCACACGGAGGTGTAGGAAAAAAAATATAAGGATGCAAAAAGGAATTACTAAGAGAATGAAGGCAATTCCAATAATGAGGCCAGCCTGTTAATAAATATTGGGACTTTTTCTTCCTTCACCTTGAAAATCTCACTCCAGACACCCCAAAAATATTAAAATGACCAAGTTGTCCTAATGATGTTAGTAACTATTTCAATAATGTTAATAGTATTATTAAGTTTAATTTATCTATATGAAACTGAAATCCGATATCATAAATAAGGTTTTACGTACGAATTTTACAAATGATAAAAAATACTTTAATTTTTGTTAAAATTAATCATCGATAAAATTGAGGAATTTTTATATTAATAAATGATTATCTAAAAAGTTTACTAAATTTAATTTCTAATCAAATCTAAGCATTACAAAAGATTTTTTTTTTTAAATATCACAGCCATTAAATGCCTTTCACAATATAAAGTTGTCTCTTTTCATACATTGTTCTTAAACTTAAAAATTACTAGCATAAAAAATGGTTAATTAACCTCCAAGTTAAAAAAAAAATGTTAATCCTCCAGTTATTGATTTGTATTTAAACTAAGAGACTTAATGAGGCAAATGTTAGTTAAAATAGTGAAATTTAGAAAAGGAAAAAATATTGAAAAAATATTTATTTATTTATAGATATTTAAAACTCCAATTTCTAGTTAATAATTTTTTATTTTTAACTAGAAATTTAAGAACACGCATTGTCAAAATCTAACTATATAAAGTTGAAAATAGAAATAATTACAAGCGCTGTATTAGAAAAACCATTAAAAAGTATTGGTTAATAAATATTAATAATTCAATGATATTTTCAATTATGTTAGGAAAATATTTGTAATATTTCATTTAAAATAATTTTTACTTTTTATTTATATTTACAAGTTACAGCAAGACCCTGTAAGAGGGAAAGAAAAAAGGGAAACACTTAATTTCTATACCTTTTGGAACATGTGTTCATTAAAATAGTCAAATTAAAGCTTTAAAAATAATAATATTGAATCCTATCTTATAATTAACACTAACTACATTTTGGTACAAGAAAGTTTTATGTTCAGAAATTATGATTGTTGAAAATTACAACTTTTAAAAATGATAAACGTGTATTTAGAAGTCATACATATTTTTCAAAATATAAGTTTTTTTAATAAAAAATTACGTATTATTTTTATTAGAAACATTTATTGCTTGTTGTTTATCATATTAAATAAATTTATAAGATTATAGTAATATTATGTTGGTATGAGGCACAATTATTGTTTAGCAGATCTAAGAGTTGTGGTTGGTCAATTTTGTTGGTGACCTTACTCTTTCTTAAGATGACATTTTTTGGCCTCAAAATCAGTCTCACCAACAACTCCCTAATAACTACAAACATTTTCATTAATTTAATAGACATTAAAAAAATCAATGAAAATAAATAAAAATAGTAATTAATATGGCTCATCCTTCTTTATTTTTTTTTATCAGACACATTTAAACAATTATTTGTACCTAGTGTTTTTAACTGCTCAGGTAGTAATTTTCTAAAAAATAATAAAAATATCCTTCACAGAATTATGTGTTTTTTTATAATAGTTTTTCATAATTTGTAAGGGTATTTATGGATTGAATTTTCTAAAATCCAGTTTAAATCCAAATCCAATAAAATAGATTGGATGTAAATTTCATATCTATTGATCAAATTTGTTTAGATTTTTTCAATTCAATTGAAATTGGTTTAAATTTAGATTAAATTCATTTTGTCAATTAGATTAAATTTGATGTGTAATTGACCTAATCGATCTTATGTTTGTATCGGTCGAACACAAACCTAACTTGACTTGGTTTAACCTGGCCCGATCCGTCTTGATCTCACTTGAGCCCTGATTGACCTAGAAGAATCTTTAGAAGGAAATTTAAAAAAAGACTTTTTGTTCTTCCAAGAATTGTTGTAGTAACCATCATTGGAGCATTTTTAAAAGTATTTTTCTTAGCAAGTTGGGCTTCCACCTTCATTGCAAGATGAACCAAAGAACCCAATGATGAATACTCTTGAAGCTCAACAATATCTTGAATATCCTTCCTTAGA
>Ga0123342_1010972_pt1 | contig 10143 bp, 12 predicted proteins | sample Turbeawhitnodule_FD_89960 | JGI IMG/M metagenome (GOLD analysis project Ga0123342, IMG submission 89960) | Root nodule microbial communities of legume samples collected from Mexico - Turtle bean Mexico white nodule | ecosystem: Host-associated > Plants > Roots > Nodule | place: Mexico: Nepantla...
TATTACGAAGTGGACTTTAAGCCTAACTCAACCCCATAAAACCGGCTCAATGGGGTGAGGTTTGCACCCACTTATATACAAGTGAAGGCTCTAATCTCTAGTCGATGTGGGATCTCCAACACAATATGAACTAAAACTGTTGTATCTTTGTTGTGACGCATGGGTTGGGGGATTTTGTACTATATATTAACTATTTTATAATATGATTATGTTTTTCTTTCTTTCTTTCCCAAATTTGCGTTCGATATTTTTTTATTAAATTATAACTTACATATCATCTAGAATACTTGGAGAAACAATTCAAGATTAGTCTATGTGAAGCCTTATTACTGTAATTAATAAAAAAAATGAAACTTTCTCAAGTCTCGAATGTAAGAAGAAGGTTCTAAAGCTTCCTATTACTAACCAACGTAAGTGTTGTTGAAATTGTGAGAACCTACGTACGTGTTGACAACAAAGTGACTCCAAAGCAACGTGGCAGATGCTGATAACCTAAGGTGGCATTTGCCCTAACTCCCCACCGCCTAACCTCTCAAGTATATAAAAGAGAACCCAAGACTCACTCTCAAACCACACAACACACACACACTCATCAATCAACCTTCATTCTCTTCCAAATGGCACAGCAACAACTCAACAGAGAGAAATTCGGTACCGATCAGAGAGACTATGACGTGCGTCACAATAACCCTGATATTTGCAAAAACAACGACGAATTGGATCGCTGGAGAGACGAGTTCGGAAGCAGAACGACCGTGGACCCAGTTGCCAACTACGCTTATGGGAACATAGGGAATGGTGGTTATGGAGCTCCACCTACTGGAGGACCCTACAGTGGCACAAACTATGGAGCCTCAGGATTTGAATACAGCACTACATACTCCACTACTGGCGCACCTCCTGGCTATGGAACCGCTCCTGCAGGCCAAGGAAATGCAGATCATGCAGATGGTGGTGGTGACAGCGGAAGGAACATGACCAACGTCAACATCAACAGGAACAAGGACATGGACCAAAAGAAATGAAGCTAATGACACGTTCCTAGTACTTCATATGTTTAGTTGTTTAGTTTCCTTTTGTAAGGCTGATGCTTAGTTTGTTGGTGACTACAAATAATATGCATGCGGTGCAGGGTCATCGTGAGATGAGATGACATGAGAGTAGTAGAAACTATAATATATAATATCTTCTACTTTGTGAGAAACAAATCCAAAACTCTGTTGTTTCGAAGCCTTGGTTGACGTTTTATTCTTTCTCAACCTATTCTCTGCGCTGCAAGATGTTTCTTCCTTTTATTCTTATTTGTTTATCTCTTTCACCTTCTTTTTTTCTTACTAAGAACACTTTATTTAACCATAAAAATATAAAGTATGACATGGGTTATTAGATTTTATTAGAATACGTAAAAGTAAAATAAAGTTTTCCCGTTTTCAAAATGAAAATACACATGAAACTGGAAATCCGTATAGTCGACCAGCAAGTCGGCCTAACATATAAAGCGAGATCTAGTAAACTTTTTCAAGGTTAAGAGTTAACTTTTTCAAGGTTAAGAGTTAACTTTTTCAAGGTTAAGAGTTAACTTTTTCAAGGTTAAGAGTTAACTTTTTCAAGGTTAAGAGTTAACTTTTTCAAGGTTAAGAGTTAAGAGTTAACTTTAGAAGAATATTCGGAACTAAGAAGACAGGAGCTGATCGATGGGGGATATTCAATCTGGGATAACTTGTATGAATATGTTGGCGTCTTCGAAAACTGCATGGTGGCTGTACAGAGTATGACGGGAAATGACAGACAGAATGATGAAGGGCCGTCAACGAACCTAATTCATCAACGAACCTCGATGTTGGATATGAAGAGAGAGTTTGAGAAAGAGAGAGTTTGAAAACTTGAAAAGAACCCAATGACCTTTTTTTTTATCAGAAAAAAAAAATTGAATTAAGAGGGACATTTGAGGGATGTCCAACTGTTACTAACCCACATGTAGATCATGGCATACTAACCAATAAAAAGAAGGAAAACAGCACTTCAAAAACAACTAACAGCAGCTGCAGAAGAGAAGTAAGCTGAAAAAAGACATTAGGAGCCAAGTAATTTTCCACCAAACTGAGCTGCACGATTAGGGAGAGCTCCTAGAAGATACTGCCCCATGATTGCAGGACCTCTGTTACCGCCCCAAGATATTTGGGGTAAAGCTGCAGGTTATAACACAAACAGGCCCTCTCCTAACCTTGCACCAGACACAACCTGTTCAAAGGCCCTCTCCTATTATAGAACAAAACACCCTACTGCGAGCTGCAGCACCAGAAAATCTTCCTGACTGCTTCTCACAAATCTGGGTCAGAAAAACCAATCCAGGTTTGGTTTATTACCGTCAGGCAGTCAGAGCTGATCCCTAGCATCAAGAGCTCCATCACACCATGCAAAACATCTGCTAGCTGTATACACTGTAGCGTATTGCTGTTCTATTCACACATTCAAAGTCTGCTTCATCTACACAAACCATCTTCTTCTTTTTTCTTCATCCACCCTGCTCCATCGGGTCCATCACAGGATGAGCCATCACAGTCCAGATTCACAGATGCTTGTCATTGGAGAAGTTTTGTCACTCTATCTACCAAGGAGACTCCTCCATTCCACGGGCTTCCTACATGAGAAAAGGAGTGTTAATCCTTCTAACTCAGCGGATCGAAACTTCTGCTACATCACCCTCACACTAGCATCTTTCCTTCACCCTCCAGAGCCTTAGATCACTCCACGCCCTCCTGCAGCATCTCCTACCTCCATCGTCATGACATGGCGCCTTCCTATCCCAATCACTTTAAACTTTTAATGACATCACTTTAAACTTTTAATGCATGTCATTGGGTTCAGAATCCAATCCACTAGGAATAATTGAACGAGATTGATTTATGCTTCATCCATTTTAATTTGGACTTTTTGAAATCTCTTCCGCATCTACTACACCTTGCTTAAACGTCATCGCATTCCTTTGATTATATTTAACAACTAATGTCCAAACCTTTTTTCATACCATATTTTGTTTATTATTAACCTGGAATAGATGGAAGCTCTCAAAGTGAGATTTTATGTTCTTATGTTGGACAAACAGTAAATCAAACAATCTGTAGCACATGAGCCAGACATATTTTGTTTATTATTAACCTGGAATAGATGGAAGCTCTCAAAGTGAGATTTTATGTTCTTATGTTGGACAAACAGTAAATCAAACAATCTGTAGCACATGAGCCAGACATTCAAAGCATGTTTACACTCCAAGAAAAGATGTTGACAGGATTCTTCCTTGATCTGACATAGAGCACATAGAGTAGTGTTCATAGTCACCCCTCTCCTACCTAAGCACTCTCTAGTTGGTAAACTATCCATCAGAACTCTCCATGCTCTGGTCACCACACTTGGGAATGCTTTGACCTTCCAGAGGTATTTAAACACATCAAGTTGTATACCACTTTCGTGTTTGGCCAAGCATTCATAAGCATCTTTGCGAAGGCACATTCTGATACCCTAAAAAACTCATCATAATCTAAGGCAGATGTAATAATATTCTTTGCAATACAATCATATTGAGCCTTTTTTGCTTTCGTGCTCATTCCATTGAGACCAAGGCTTTTCAAAGAACACTTTATCTTTTTCAAACATAGGAACAAAAGAACTATTTTCAATTGTATCCCAAATTCTTTTATCAATTGATTCTACAAAGATCTTCATCCTTATCTTCCAAAACTGATAATTAATAGAGGTGGTCTGTTAATTGAGGCACCTTCCCCAAAGGGTAGATTTTCAGCCATTTAAAAAAGATTTAGGATCGAAAACTTGAATGACTTTCAAGAACTCAACTCCTGATGCCAATTGTTAGAATTAGAGATCTTAAACAAGAAGGGGTGAATTGTTTATGAAATATTTTCGCAAATATTGAAGGTGGATTGAAAGCCAATAAGAGTCAATCAATCAGAAATCTATTCAGCTGATTTAAAAAATAGTTTTTCACTCAACAACAGAAAATCAACCGGTTGTTTTTGCAAAACAATCACTTGCTTATATCAGCAGTTATAAAATTCAAGCAAAGATAGATTTAAAGAGATAAGAGATTAAAAGATTCATACATGAAATTTATACTAGTTCACTCTTATCCAAGAACTACATCTAGTCCCCAGAAAACCTCTAAAAATTCCACTAAGCAATCAAACACAGTGATTACACAACACACACCAAAGAGGTAAACTTGAACCCTTTAAGAACACACACCACCTTTGACAAACACACCACAGATCTCAGAACACTCTCAGGATCTGCACACCAACAATTCTTACAGATATATAATATTCAAGAGATAAAGGGAATGATAACATCTGGTACAATCACAGATTAATTAGAAGAAGTACAATGCAATCCTATTTCACTCTTAGAAAGAATCCAAAGCTTAAAGCAATCTTGAAAAAACTTGATTTGAAAGTATTTTTATGAATCAGTAACAACCAGGAGCGTAAACAGATTATATATACTTCAATCAGTTGTTAAAAGAATTTAATGCAAAAGCCAAATCAGTTTTAAGACAACCATGACAGATTAAACCAATCCAACTGAATTTTATTAAGAATTTTCAAAAATCAACCAATTGAAAACACAAAACAATCGGTTGAATGGTCAACCAATTTTCAAGTTTTTTCGAAAAAAAATCAAAAACATTAAGTATAAAACAACCGATTGAAATGACACTTAAACAGGTTGATTTTCCACTTCTTATAGAAAACATGTATTTTTCAAAAGAATTTGAACCATTGGATAATATCTATGAGTGGATTTACATATTCAAATTACACAAAACCCAAACACACAAGTATCAACAAATTCTTCAAGCAATCTTCTTGGATTTGGAGATATCAAAGCTCATGTTCAACAAAACTAACCCTACTTTTAAGAAAAAGGGTAATTGCTTTGTTTGTGGAAATTCAGGTCATCGTGCACCTTAGTGCAGACATAAGGCCAAAAACGAATATCCTCCTAAGGCAAATCTAGTCAAAGGGGAAGATACAATTGTGGCAGTCGTTTCACAAGTAAATCTTGTGACAAATGTGAGAAAATGAGTGGTAGACCCTGGGACTACCAGGCACATATGTGCAAACAGAAATATGTTTATCTCCTACACAAGTGTGGGGGATGGAGAGGAACAAGTTTATCTCGGTGACTCAAGGACAACTTTTGTCCTAGGAAAAGGAAAGGTTCTTCTGAAGCTCACATTTGGTAAAACTCTAGCTTTGAGTGATGTGTTACATGTTCCATAAATTAGAGTTAATTTGATCTCGATAACATTGCTACGAAAAGTTGGGGTTAAAGTGTCATTTGAATTTGACAAGACTATTATGAAAAAAAAACAATGTTTTTGTGATCAAGGTCTTTTTGTATTGAACATTTCTGAAGTTATTAATGAATCTGAATTTGAATCTTCTGCTTATATTGTTGATTCGTATGATATATGGCATGCTAGATTAGGACGTGAATTATTCGTATGTTATGAAATTGCAATGAATAAGATTAATCAACATGCATGACAAACAAAATAATAAATGTGATATATGTGTAGAATCTAAAATAACGAAGAAAACATGTCATTCTGTAAAACGTCAAACTGAACTTTTTGGTTTAATTCATATCGATCTTGCAAATTTAAAACAAACTATGTCTATAGGTGGTAAAAATTATTTTGTAACATTTATAGATGATTTTTCTAGATACACCAAAGTGTATTTAATTAAACATAAGGATGAAGCTTTTGACATGTTCTTAACTGATAAGGCGGAAGTAGAAAATCAATGGAATAAGTAAATTAAAAGAATTAGATCTGATAGAGGTGGTGAATATGTTTTATTTAATAATTATTGTGTTAAAGAATGTATTATTCATGAAGTAACCCCACCGTATTCACCTGAATCTAATGGAGTAGCTGAAAGGAAAAATAGGACTCTTAAAGAAATGATGAATGTCATGCTTATTAGTTCTAATGCTCCTAAAAATATGTAGGGTGAATCTCTACTTACCGTGTCTTTTTTGCAAAATAGGATACCACATAAGAAAATTGGTAAAATACCCTATGAGTTGTGGAAAAGTTATCAACCTAATCTGAAATATCTAAGAGTGTGGAGGTGTTTAGCTAAAGTGATGTTACCTGATCCTAAGAAAAGGAAAATAGGCTCTAAAACATCTGATTGCATGTTCTTAGGATGTGCAGAACATAGTGCTGCCTATAGGTTTCTAGTTCTTAATAATGATATAATTGAACGTAACACTATAGTAGAGACGAAAATGTTGAGTTCTTTGACCATGTCTTTCCTTTAAATAGTAGTGGTACATTTAAACAACCTATAGATAGTGGTAGTGATACCTTGAGTGAGAATGTAAAGGAGAAGTAAAAGACAGAGAAAGGAAACTTCATTTGGAGATGATTTTTACATGTATCTAGTTGAAAATGATCCAATAAGTGTTTTAAAAGCTACTAGTGCTTCTGATGCGACATTGGGATAAGACCATTAAAACTAAGCTTGATTCAATTAAGAAAAATAATACGTGGACCTTAGTAGATCTTCCTAAAGGAGCAAAACCCATTGGTTGTAAGTGGATCTTTAAGAAGAAGTATCATTCTGATGCATCCATAGAGAAATATAAGGCAAGATTAGTTGCTAAAGGTTTTACTCAAAAACATAACAGATTACTTTGATACTTTTGCCTCTGTTACTAGGATTTCCTCTATTCGTGTGTTGCTAGCTCTAGAATTTATCCATAAGTTAGTAATTCACCAAATGGATGTTAAAATAACCTTTTTGAATGGTGAACTAGAAGAGGAAATTTATGACTCAACCTGAAGGATGTGTGGTTCCAGTTCAAAAGGAAAAAGTATGCAAACTTTTAAAATCTTTGTATGGTTTGAAACAAGCACCAAAACAATGGCATGAAAAACTTGATAATGTTTTAGTTTGCGAAGCTTTTTTCTATCAATGGTGTTGATAAATGTGTGTATTCTAGATCTGAAAATGGTGAATGTGTCATTATATGTTTGTATGTAGATAACATGCTAATTTTTGGTACATGCAATGATATTTTTTTAAAACAAAATTGTTTCTTGGATCTAAGTATAAGATGAAAGACATGGGTGAAGCAAGTGTGATTCTAGGAGTCAAAATTATAAGGAAGGGAGATAGTATATTACTATCCCAAGAAAAATACACTGAGAAACTTCTTAAGAAGTTTGGTCACTATGACTTTAAGTCAGTGAACACCCCTTATAATGCTAACTCTAAATTAAAGAAGAACAGAGGAGAATACATTTCTCAAACTCAGTATGCCCAAATAATTGGGAGCTTATTGCATTTAATGAGCTTTTCTATACCAAATAATGTTTATACAGTAGGTAGACTTAGTAGATACACTCAATGTCCTAGTTAGGATCATTGCGATGCGCTTGCGAGACTCATGAAATACTTAAGAGGTACAATGGATTATGCCATTGACTATGGTGGATTTCTCGTTGTGCTAGAAGGGTACAATGATGCTACCTGGATCTTTGATTCAGATGAGAAAAAATCCACTAGTGGTTATGTATTTACACTTGGGGGTGGTGCAGTTACATGGAGATCAACCAGGCAAACTATTATTGCATATCAACAATGGAATATGAGTTTTTTTGCTCTCGAGATGGCTGGTAGTGAAGTTGAGTGGTTGAAAAACTTCTTAGCAAACATTCCGTTAGGAATGAAACCAACCCCATTTGTATCAATGCATTGTGATTGCCAATCAGCAATAACTATAGCTAAAAATAAAAATTACAATGGAAAGAACTGACATATACAATTGAGACATAATTTGGTTACACAGTTGTTAAAGAGTGGAATGATTTCTATTGACTATGTCAAGTCATAACGGAATTTGGCATATCCTCTTACAAAACCCCTAGGGAGAAAATTGATTTTAGAAACATCGAGGGGAATGGGACTTAAGCCACTTGCAAACAAACAAGCCATGGAAACCCAACCTTTGTGATTGGAGATCCCATGAATAAGGTTCATATGGGTAAAAACAAGTCACTTGTTAGTTCTTTTAGCACTAATATTGATTTAAAATCAATTGTTTTTCATTCCTGTGGTGTGTGTTAAAGTGCTAGATATTGCATTATCGAGAGGATAAACTTTGTGGTTAAATTTTGAGTTAAAAGAGTTTTAATGATTAACAAAGTTTTAATGAATTTCATATCTCTTATGGGTGGTGTATGATTTGCAACATACACTTGATGAAATCACCTATATGAGTGTCAAGTGGGGCCGCTTGCATGAGATCTTGGCAAGATCTCTATAGCACTCAGGAATATCGAACACGTGCATGGCCTAGTAAGCGCAACACAGCGGTAATAACAAGTAATGTGGGGGTGTATTGTGATTTATAAACCTCTAACACATATTGAGTGTCTTGGTTCATATAGCTTGCTATGCCAACTACACTATGTCTTAAGTTCATAAATCTAAGACTGGTTCATATAGCTTCATATACCAATTCTAATGCATTACATCTTAGATGAATCCAGGATTTTCATAATTCTTTCTCTTTGTTTCTATGTTTTACCTTTTGCAATATGTGGGGGATTGTTGTAAATCGAACACATATACCTGTATTGTAAAAGCTAGACGTTGTTGTTGCAGAAAATTCGGAGGTTGTGGAAGAGGTTGCGGAAATGCAACAGCTTTTCAAAAAAATCAGTGGAATCCTTCACCGTCGCAGTTAGGGTTTCTCCTTGACTCTTCTCCTCAAGATTGGGTCTTCCATGATCCACGCAAGCTTTCCTCCTTCTCCTACGATCCTTGCACGATCTCTTCCGATTTTCTTTAGGGTTGAGATGCTGAAACGGAAGCACGTGGGTGTGAAAGTTGCAACAAATTTGTTGGTTCCTCTTCCTATATAAAGAGAGCTTCATTCACTTCAGAAACGCATCTCTCACTCACGCTTCTTCATTTTCCCCAAGCCATTCACCGTGCACCTTTCTTCTTCCTCTCACCTTTTCACCTTTTTTTCTCTTTCTCCCTCTTCATTTATTCTTTTATTTTAAATTATAAATATGTTTCTGGATTTATTGGGTTCTTACTCTTTTAAGAGTAACTTGTTAGTTCTGATCCTTGAAAATTTTTGGGAATTTCTTGTTGTATCCCTTGCATAATACTATTTCCAAATCAATTCTTTAAGTCTAGCGGGTCCCACCATAATTACCAATTAGTTGTGCCACGTTTAGAAAAGAAATTGTGCACCTTCTGCACCATGCCAGGAATTTTTATACCAAAATATATTCACCAATTTGCTAAATTAATGCACACCAACACTTGGACCCATACCAAGTCCACTTTTACCAATTTCTACAATTTCTAATTTGCTTGGCAAAGTCTTAATCAAAACTTTGGACTCATCTACAAGTTGTCTGCTTACCAAAATTAACAGTTTCCAATTTGTGTTACAACAACAAATTTTTTGTTAATAAAAAATAAAAACTGCATTATTTGCAATTTATCACCAATTGACTAAATATTTTGTGCTAAACATTTCTAGAACAAAACTCGAACAGCAACACCAAAATGAAATTGTTTCTTCAATTCAATTAACACTTCAACAATCCAATTTCAAGCTTTTACATGCCAATTCCAATCACACTTTTCAAAATGAAAGCTGCACCACATTTAATCTAAAAAAGTTGAGAAATTATTGTATTGTGCTAATGAAAAATGCCAAAAATACTGTTTGGAACCAAAACCAAAAAACCAGTGAATCACCTTCAATCACTGCATATCACTTTCATAAGTGTTGAACCAAGTGGTGTTCAATGTTTTGAAGAATCCAAATCCTTTGAAGGATGATGAAGCCTCTGCTTTGCTTGATGCTACTGTGCTGGTTTAAGCTTTGTTCTGGGGTAGTTTAATGTTGTTATCAACCCTTAGATTAAATCTCAAAGCAATTAGCATCTCAATTTTAACAAAGAAAATGTTTTTCAAACTAAGTTGAAACAACCGATTGTTTTGTCGAAACAACCGATTGTTTACACTTAGGTGTTTTGAGAAAGTTTGAAAACTGTTTTTGAATGGTGAATTTTGTTAAGTAACA